>Ga0105101_10000696_pt1 | contig 14194 bp, 10 predicted proteins | sample PPLLak21cMay2015_2_FD_87037 | JGI IMG/M metagenome (GOLD analysis project Ga0105101, IMG submission 87037) | Freshwater sediment microbial communities from Prairie Pothole Lake near Jamestown, North Dakota, USA - PPLs Lake P8 Core (1) Depth... | ecosystem: Environmental > Aquatic > Freshwater >... | reverse complement strand
TTCGTGCCATTAATAAGCTCTCCAGTTTCAATAAGTTTTGTCAGGTCATTGAGTAATCTAACCATTGGAGCTCCATCAATTACATCATGGTCAACCAGAATGGTCATGTTAAGGATCTCCCGTACTTTTATTTCGTTATCAACTACAACAGGCTTTTTTAAAATTGATCCGATGCCAAATGAAATAGGATGCACTGATTTATGAATAAACCATCCGTTTATTCTTCCCATCATTCCAATTGATGTAATTACGGCATTACCCATCCTGGGAAATGCAATCTTTGGATTTCGAAGGATTATTCTCCATGCTAATCGTCTCATGAATCCGGGGAAATGATAATAGAGTCTTTCAGAAAAAGTTGAACGTTTATTAATTACAATATCATTAGCGGAAAGATCCTGGTTTTTAGCATTCTCTATTTCGGAAGTAATCTCCAGGGCACTTTTATTATTAGTCTTCTCTATTACTATTGGAATCGGCACTTTGTTGTTATCGATCTTTTTCTCTACGAGTATTGATATGTTGATGTCATTAAAGATTATTAGTTTCTTTTTGTTATAAATGAATGCTGACGCTTCAGGGTGTTTTTGTAAGACACTGCTTATAACTTTAATAATCCAGGCATTGAATGAAATGTTAATTCCGGTTCTTCTTAATTCCTGAAGCTTTTTTCTGCTTTCTGTCACATCGAATTCGAGCAGGGCACTTACATGATGCTTTTGCAATCCAATTGAAAATGTGTCAAAAGTTGCAATTCTTGCCCTGGGGATTTTCCTATAGAAATAGGTCTCTTTCATTATGCAAGTTTAATGTTTTTTGGTTTGTGGCGTGCACACCTGCATAATGCATAACGATCTGCAATTAAGAGTATCGAGTGTTAAGGGGGCTGTTTTATAAGTCAATTTTAACCGCAAAGTTATCAAAGCAGGCGCTAAGGTCGCAAAGTCAAATCACTGTTATTTAGCTCTTTGTGATCTTTGCGGTTAATTGATTTATGCTTATGAGACTGCCTCTGGCAAGGAGCAAAAACCGTGACAAGTTTATTTACTTTGTCTGTTAGCGATAGTTTATTTTAATTTTATCAACCAATAGAATCCAAACAAAGGTGTCTATTAAGTAGATGTTTAAAATTAACTTGCTCCAGACAAGATCATGAACAAATAACACTGGCATGTCTTGCCACAAGTTTCCAATGTCCATTTAAGTACATCCATATATTAGTATATCGTCTATTGATAGTCTTTCCTGAATCAGGCGATTTTCCTTGGGGTACCACTATTTCCTTCCCCATTAATATAGCGACATTTTCATATATTTTTACTGCCTCACATATTCGTTGAAACGATGAGTAGGTAACAGTTCCATTACGAATCCTGTCTGCTTTGTCTATTTCATTAAATGGATTGGTTACCATAAAATCTTCTGTCCAATATTTGTCCATTTCTTTCAGGTCACCACTTAATACTGCAGCAGCATGCAGACTATCCAGTTTTCTTACTTCAATCTCAATGACTTTTTTCCCCATTTCATTTTGTGCGGATACAATCATAATGGAACTAATGATTAAACATAATGTTAACAAGATTGATTTTATCATTTTGCTTTTGTTTGCTGTACAACAGTAATAGAATGATAATGTTTAAATTACCGCTAAAAAGACTAACAACACTAACATTCAAATTTTAGATAATTACTGAAACTATACTTAAGCATTTTTGAGGTAAGGCACTATTTTAATATTAATCATTTCAAAGGTGAAGGGTGATCCTTTAACATTTGTTTCCGTTGGTTTAAGGATGGGGTACTCTTCCACCATTTTGGTTATCGTATCGGAACTTAGGCCACTGCGCTAACGGGTCCAATCCTTCACTCCCGGTTTGGAGTGCATACACCTTTCCACTTATGTCACTTATAAAGAGTACACCTTTCTTATCTATTGCCGGTGAAGACCACGTAATTCCGGAGGCAGTGGTAGTCATTGCGACTAAGGAGCCATCAGATGAGCTCAGTGCATACACCCTGCCAAATTCCTGTCCGAAATAAACTAACCCGTCAGTACCTATGGCCGGTGAGGAATAAATGTCAAAATGATCTCTGGGAGTATCGTCAGGAAGGTCACCTGGCTCAAACAACCATTTTAAAGTCCCATCGGAATTAACTGCAAAAAAGGCCGATGAAGGATTACCGATATTCAAACCGAAATAGATTGTCCCATTCGCGTCAATTGAGGGTGAAGATCTGAATGTTCCGGTAAATCCGACCGAAGCTATATTAAATGACCACAATTGCTGACCAGATTGTGAAACTGCGTAAAGAATTCCCGGCTGTGTTGCCACATAGATGGTTCCGTCAGTTCCAATTGCCGGTGATGAGAAGCAATGGTCATCTACACCAAGAGTGAGTGACCATTTTACAGAACCATCGTTTGGATTTAGTGCCGTAAGAGGAACGTTATGATAGACGAAATAAATTGTTCCATCTTTACCGATTACTGGTGCATTGCGTATCGCTTCAGGCCATAAACCCGAAAATGACCACCGAAGGGATCCATTCTGTTCAATTGCATATAGCCTGTCACCTCCAACATATATGGTACCATCCAAACCGATTGCAGGCGTGGACAAGCCTACTTCAATTGTCAGTTTGCCCGGATTTATATTATACTTCCACAGTAGATCGCCTTCCCCGGAAACATGCCATAATTCATCTCCCTGAATTGTACCATTAAGTGGATCGCGTGTTTCAACAGTGAAATAAATTGAACTATCGGAAGATACTGCCGGTGCGGAACGAACCTCATTGATTCCAAGTTGCAATCTCCAGATTTCTTCTCCGGTTTCTGCGTCTAATGCAACAAAAAACTGGCTTTTTTTATGGATGTCAGCGAGTGCTGATGTTCCTAAATAGACTGTTTTCTCATCTATGCTCAATGCAGGTGAGCAATAGTAGTTTTCAGCAGGAAGTTGGGTTACCCATATTTTTGGCATAATATCTTCAGACTGAACATTTCTCTTTTCACAACCCGGACTGAACATGTTGGAGAAAAACAGGATGATAATCAGCTTTCTTAAAAAACATGACTGGAAGACAATATGTAAAAACCCTTTCATATAATTAGAAATTAACAATTCCTGTTACCAATAATATGCTAATATAAACAATTCCCGTCTACATTGCGGTCATTGGAGCAGGCTCCGGACCCGATTCCGCAGCATGCTTCAGGGAACTAAACAGAATGTATAATGATTTAATAAAGATTCTTAATCACTCTCTTCTCTGATGGCATTTGATCCTTATAATTCAAATATTATAATGAGTAACTTAGAGTCCAATAAACTAATTTTGCATTTGACTGAGATTAAATGAATTAAATGGTACGGATTAAAGGAATATCATTTCCCGTTCTTACATCAAAGATCAGCCGGTATTTAATTGTGACTCTTGTTATTGCATTAACGGTCTTAATGGGTAAATCCCTTTCAGATCAGCAGGGATATTATATAGTTTCATTTATTCTGTTATTTGTAGTTTCGATAATGGCAGCCTCTCCGGGCATAGGTCCGATTTTTCTTGCTTCTTTAAAGTCGGGAACCAACAAACCAGGGACTCAGGGTTTACGATTTCAGTACCTGCATAAATTCCAGATATAAAGAAAATAAAACCCGAATAATGAGTGAATATGAAACAATCTTAATTATTGATGATGAGATACAAATCCGTCGACTTCTTGAAATCTCACTTACTTCAACCGGGTATAAGACAATCTTTGCCTCAAATGGGAAAGAGGGTCTTACTTCAGCCGCAACTCATAATCCTTCTGTAATTATCCTGGATCTTGGATTACCTGATATGGATGGGCTGGAACTTCTGGTTAAATTAAGGGAGTGGTTCACCAGGCCAATTATTGTATTAACTGTGAGAAATACTGAAGATGATATTATTACGGCATTAGATAAAGGGGCCAATGATTATTTAACAAAACCATTCAGGAGCGGTGAGTTGCTTGCAAGAATCCGGACCGCAATAAGATCAGGTACAGAAAAGCCTGATAGTCCGGTATTAACGTTTGGATCACTCAGTATAGACTTAATTACCCATATTGTAAGAAAAAACAATGAAATCGTCAGACTTACTGCAACTGAATTTTCTCTTTTGTCACTTCTTGTTAATAATCAGGGACGGGTTCTGACTCATAAGTTTTTATTAAAGGAAGTATGGGGCTATAATTATCTTGAGCAGACACAATATCTCAGAGTCTATATAGCTCAACTCAGGAAAAAAATAGAAGACAATCCATCAAATCCTGTACTTTTAATCACAGAATCAGGCATTGGATATAGATTGGGAAGTTAAACTACTGCCCAACCCAATTCCCGGCTAACAATAGTTTCCAACTCATTGAATTATCAAAAAGAGAACCTGCGTAAGCGGTAAAAATAAATTTGACTTGTATAGTATATGACTCATACATTTGTTGCCGGCAGGATATTTTGTATTAGTCTCCAGTAGAAATCTGTAAAATGAAAATATATATTTAAATCCGAGCCATCGATAATATATTATAAGAGTTGTTCTATGAAACAAGTATTAAAAAAAAAATCATTTTTTACACTAACAAGAATGATTATTTTTAATACGGTTCCATACGACCATTAAAAATAATAAAAAATGAGTATCAGGAATCATGCATAAAAATCCATTGATTTTCTTCGTTCAAGCGATTTGCAATTTATTATTCATGATTGCCGATAGTCGTATAATAAAATAAACGTATGAAAAGAAGAAAATTTCTGCAAGCTGCGGGATATTCTGCAGCGGCGGTATACATGCCACCTCAATTAAGTGGAAATCAATCTGATAGTCCTAAGGTAAGCACGAAATCAGTATCACCCGGGAAGCAGGTATCGGTTGTGGTAAAAGATGATAAAGTATACATCGAAACCCAGACTTTATCTGCGGTTATAGAGAAAGGGATTTTATCATCTCTCAGGAGCAAGATCAACCAGGAAGAATTTATTGAAAAGCCGGATGTCAGTAATTTCCGGGCATTACAATTACTATACATTAAAAATGAGCTGGTTCAGGTTAATGAAGAAAAGTTTGGCACTATCGAAAGTCATCAAATCTCCGATCATAGTGCAGAAATAGTATTTCACAGCTGGGACGGGGATGGGGTTCTTTCAATATCTGCTGATGCTGAGACGGGTGATCTGATGATAGAACCTTCTGCTTACTCATCCCGCCCCGGTGTATTGGCATGCCGCTGGAGTATTTCAGGCCTTAAACCAGGTCTTGAGTTAGTCGCGCCTTTCTTCCAGGGCATTAAATTAAAATTAGACGATCCCTTAATCAAAAATAACAGATGGAGATGGCCATTTTCCTGGGAAGCCGGTTTCGCCATCTTACAATCCATAGAAGGAGGATTCTGGATTCATACCCGGGACACCCGTTACAGATTTAAGGCTCTGCAAACCGGTATCGAATCCGATCCGTTTTTTATCGGCCTGGAAAGCGAAACATATGGCCCCATCAGTGAAAATCTAAGTGCCGGCGGTATCTGTTGGAGAATCAATACATATTCGGGAAACTGGCATGTACCTGCGGAAAAATACCGGCAGTGGTACTGGCAGGCATATAATCTGGAGTCTGAAGAGCGGAGACGCCAGCCGTGGATATATAATGTAAAACTGGCAGTATCATGGTGCCCGGGAAATCCGGAGATCCTCGATGCATTAGCAAAAAGAGTGTCACCAAAAAATGTTTTACTGCATTTTTCAAACTGGCGGACTGACGGATATGACGAAAATTATCCAACTTATACAGCAAGTGAAAGTGCAAAAGTCTTCATAAAAAAATGCCGGCAAATGGGATTTCATGTCATGCCACATTTCAACTCCATCGATATGGATCCTTCTCACCCCGTGTATACACAAATCAGGGATTTTCCATATAGGGATGTTGAGACAAAACAGCTTCAGGGCTGGAGCTGGTATAAAGGCAGAGGTATTGGTGTTCCTGAATCAAATATGAATCGCCTGAACAACCAGGATAAGAAAGTAATGGTAAAAATCCATCCGGGTCTAAGTATGTGGCGGTCTATATTGGGGGAAAATATTCTGAAGGCTGTCCGGGAACTTTCTCTTGATACCGTTTTTATTGATGTAACGCTTTGTATATGGAATATCCATAATTGTATTGTTGAATCAATTGCTCCGACTGAAGGTATGAATCGGCTTATCAGACATGTGGCGGATTTGGGAGACGGGCTTGTTGTAGGGGGTGAAGGATTAAATGAAATAACTGCCCAGGGAGAGTCATTTTCCCAGGCACATCTTTTCAAAAGCTGGCAGTCCTCAATAGAAGGATTGGAACGTGCCGGAGGATGCAACCTCAATGAATTTCTCTTTGGAAAATTATGCCGTACTATCGGATATTCGGGTCTCGGAGGAAGAAATAAAGACGAAGAATTGCGCATGCAGATTCATTTGGAACATGGCGCAATTCCGACAATCACCATAAGATCTGCGGAGGATATCATCAATCCGAATCCCGCTGTAAACCGTATGCTGGATATCGCTGCCGGATGAAATAATATTTATTGGAATTAAGTATCAGATATTTGATAAAATATGTTAAATCGGATGAACAGGAATTCGGGTTGCTCTCTTCATATTGTATAACATTCTAAATCCTGCAGTTTATGTTCAAAAGTAATATAATCAATTAAATATGGAAGAATATGTAAAAAATGTAAAGAATTCAAAAGAATATTTTACTGTTTCAGAATATTTCTGGTTTCTTGAAAAAGAACACGGCATAAAAAGTCCAAAGATCACAGAAAGGAAAAATCTATACCAGGGGAAAGAGTTAGAGTGTGCCAGTATATGCGATGAACGCAACATTAAGGTTGAAAAGGAACTTCATCTGGAATTAGGATTAATCAATACATACCCTGAATATGTACTGGCTGAAGTTATTTTTGGTGAAAGATATGGACAATATTTCCCGCTTTATACTCCATATCCGGGGATACGGAATCCGGATGTTCCCAGAAAAAACCAGGCAAACAGGGGTTAGGGTTGCTCTTAAAATTCCGGCTCACACAATTGATGACTGATTTTCGACCGGAATGGATCACATTATTTACAATTCTCAGTGCGGGACCAGTAAATATCATTATTTGAGAGAGATCCATAATTTTAATACATTCTGTATTTTTCGAATGAATTTTTAACTTCTATTTGAATTCAAACATAATTCATTATATTAGGCTTTTTATCCTTGCCAGTGAAACTATAATTCATAATAACCATTATGTTACTTCATCAGCAATTTGTTCGCATAGCAAAGAAGCAAGCCGAAAAGTCTGCGATCATTGATAAAACCACAGGGAAATCAGTTACTTATTCAAGAGCATTGATCGGCGCTCTGATCCTGAGTTCAAAATTTAATAAGTACGATAAGGGGTTCATTGGCATTATGATCCCTACTTCCGCTGGTTGTGCCCTGGCTTCGGTCGGCGCACTGATGAGCGGGAGAATACCTGTAATGATAAACTATTCTACAGGTGCTGAGTCCAATGCAAAATATGCGCAGAAAAAATGCAAATTCAAAACAATCATTACTTCGAAAGCATTACTGGAAAAGATCAACTGCCCTGTAATTGACGGCATGGTACTGATTGAGGATATAATGGCGGGTGTTACAACAGGCGATAAGCTTAAGGCGGCTCTGAAGTCAAAACTTCCTGTTAATATGATCTTCTATACTATTTATAAAGGAGGAGAAGATGACACTGCTGCAATATTATTTACCAGCGGCAGTGAAAAAGATCCGAAAGCAGTACAGCTGACCCACCGGAATATTGCTTCGAATATTGAAAATTTTGGCAGTTACGTTAATATTTCCGGATCAGATATTATATTGGCAAATCTTGTTTTTTACCATGTATTTGGATTAACAGTAAATCTCTGGGTATCATTCTATTACGGTATGACTATGGTCTCATACGCTAATCCTCTTGATTATCAGACAATCAGTAATATTGCCCGTGACGAAAAGCCGACAATAATGGTTGGTACGCCAAGTTTTTTCTGGGGTTATCTTAATAAATCCGAACCCGGCGATTTTAAAACACTCAGGTTAATGGTTGCAGGTGCTGATAAATGCCCGGATTCTCTGAGAGAAGGGTATATGAAAAAGCATGGGGTCACGCTTCTTGAGGGATATGGAGCTACTGAGACATCTCCGGTAATATCAGTTAACTCACTTGAGTTTAACAGACCCGGAAGCACCGGCAGGGTTATTCCTAATGTTCATGTCAGAATTGAGAATTTTGAGACCGGTGAAGAGTGTAAAATCAGGGAAGTCGGGAAGATCCTGGTAAAAGGAGATTCTGTAATGAAAGGATATTATGATGATCCGGAGCTTACTGCTGAAGCGCTGGTTGACGGCTGGTATAATACGGGCGATATGGGCTTTTTTGACGAAGATGGCTATCTCTGGCTTGCCGGCCGGTTTAAGAGGTTTGCAAAGATCGGAGGGGAAATGGTCTCACTGGTTAAGGTAGAGAATATAATGGAGAAGCTCATTCCGGAGGGAGTATCCTGTTGTGTTGTTGAGGTATCGGATGAAAAAAAGGGATCATATATCGTGGCAACAGTCACTAAGGAGGTAAACAAGACAGAAATACTCAGAAAGATGTTAAATGAATTGCCCGTTATTGCTCTTCCAAGGCAATTTATAGTTATTAAGGAACTACCTATGATGAGCACCGGGAAGATAGATTTCCGCAGCGTTACAAGAATGGTACAGGAGATACTGAGTGCTTCCGGCTCTGACCAGCAGACTATCTGAAAAACAACCGTGCTGATTCCATCCATCCGGGATAAGACCCCGGTGGATGGTTCTTTTATTTGACTTGTGTTGTCGTCTTTCTTAACTTTATCTGAATTAAATCAATAAATGACAATCTAATACAACGGCAAATGAAAAAGCTTCTTTTTTTAATAGCCTTTAACTTATTGTGTCTTTACCTGGTTGCCCAGAATGCTGACAGTATCTGGATCGTAAACAATTATACCAAAATGGAGCGGTTGATAACAATGAGGGACGGGATAAAATTATTCACTTCAATTTATTTCCCGAAAAACAATTCGGAAGATCATCCTATTTTAATAACCCGTACTCCTTACTCCTGCGAACCATACGGTGAGGATAAGTGGAAGGATTACTGGAACAATTATTCAAAAGCGTACTTTAGAGAAGGATATATAATGGTAACCCAGGATGTTCGTGGCAGATGGATGAGCGAAGGCGATTTCGTAAATGTCAGACCATTTAATCCTGATAAAAGAACGAACAAAGACATTGATGAAGCCAGCGACACTTATGATGCCATTGACTGGCTGATAAAAAATATTCCACACAATAATGGAAAGGTTGGAGTATTCGGAATTTCTTACCCCGGCTTTTATTCCACCATGGCAGCAGCCAGCAATCATCCTGCATTGGTTGCTGTCAGTCCGCAGGCACCAGTTACAAATTGGTTTATTGGTGATGACTGGCATCACAATGGTGCATTTTTATTAATGGATGCATATAATTTTTATTCAGCAATGGGATCTGGATTTGGCATGCCACATCCCCTGCCCACTTCTATTCCTGCAACTGCAGCAGATTATCCCATTCACGACAACTACAAATTTTTTCTGGAAACGGGGCCTTTGCCGGCCTTTACGAAATTAATGGGTGACAGTATTAGTTTTTGGAAGGAACTATTTGCACATCCAAATTATGACTCCTGGTGGAAAGCACGCGATGCACGCAATGCAACCAGGAACCTGAAGCCAGCCATGTTATGGGTTGGTGGTCTCTTTGATGCTGAAGACCATTGGGGTGGATGGAATTCATACAAAGCAGCCGAGGTTAATAATCCGGGTAAAGAATTCAATAGACTTGTAATGGGCCCCTGGTATCATGGGCAATGGGCTAAAAATGATGGTACACGCATTGGTAATGTGAATTTTGAAAGCAACACAAACCTGTGGTATCAGCAAAATATGGAAATTCCTTTTTTCAACTTCTTTCTAAAGGGAACCGGAGATGTTTCAAAAATTGCCGAAGCAAATATTTTTCTTACCGGGGCTAATGTGTGGAGACAATTTGACCAGTGGCCTCCTGCCGGAAAAGTAGATAAAGTTCTTTATTTGCAGGATAAAGGTAAACTGGATTGGAACCGGCCTGCCCCGGTGACAGGTTATAGTGAATACCTCAGTGATCCGGCAAAACCTGTTCCTTATACTGAGGATGTTCACTTTTCAAGAACAAGAGAATACATGACCGATGATCAGCGTTTTGCTGAACGCAGACCTGATGTAATCGCATTTAAAACAGCCATATTAAATGATGATGTTACCGTTACAGGGGTTGTTACAGCCGATTTGCTTACCTCTATATCATCAACAGATGCTGATTTTGTTGTCAAATTGATTGATGTCTTTCCTGACAGTTTATCTTATAACAAAATAGATATTTATGCCGACAAAGATCCAGAAATCGTGTACCCTATGGGTGGTTATGAAATGCTTGTTCATGGGGAGATTTTCAGGGGACGGTACAGAAAAAGTTTTGAAAATCCTGAACCATTTGAGCCCGGACAAATTGAACGTGTGAAATTCGATATAGGCGATGTTGCACACACATTTAAAAGGGGCCATCGCATCATGATACAGATACAAAGCAGTTGGTTCCCTTTGGTTGACCGGAATCCGCAGAAGTTTGTCAATATTTATGAGGCAAAGGAAAGTGATTTTCAAAAAGCAACTATCCGTATTCATCATAATTCAAAGAATGCAAGTAATATCCTGTTGCCGGTTCTGAAAAAGTAAAACGCTTATTCTTGTGTTTCCGGACTTATTCAGGACCTGGAGCATTTCGAATGGCTGGTTTTATTGAACTCCGTAACTGTGTCCAAAATTCATGAAATATTCTTTAAAATAATTAAGTCAAATGTCGTGTCAATTCGTTTATATTTACACTTCCGTCTTCGGAAACAAATTAAAGTTTAAAACAGAATATTATCCGGATTGAGATATTTCTTTCAAAATATGCCTGGAAAAGAACACGGATTCAAGAAATACAGGAAGGAATTGATAGGTACACTATTATTTGTTATTTCCAATTTTTTGCAAGGACAAACTGCTCATGATACGCTTCCGTCAGGAGCAACATTATCACAATGCATAAACTACGCGCTGGCAAACCAATCCCTGGTCAGACAAGCCCTGATTGATGAAGAAATTACCAGGAGAGACATTAGGATCTCTTTGTCGGGATGGTATCCGCAAATGGAATTTGATGCCAATTTGCAACATTACCTGCAGATACCGATGACGAACTATCCTAACGTATCTGATCCGTCCTCTCCCGGACTTTCTTTACCTTCCACATCGGCTAATGTATCGGCCGGTATTTTCTCTGCAAGTCAGACTTTATACAGAAGCGATTTGTACTTTGCTGCCAGGAATTCCGGAGAACTTCGAAATCAGGCTTCACAAAACACCAGAAATTCAAAGATCAATACCTATGCTGATGTAACTAAAGCTTTTTTCGATGTGTTATTGACGCAGGAGCAGTTTAATGTTCTGAATGAAGACATACTTCGCCTTCAGCAGAATTATAAGACAGCTTACTACCTTTATCAGAATGGTCTCACAGACAAAATAGATTATCAGCGTACTGAAATTTCACTTGGCAATGCACAGGCACAAAGAAGATCCATACAGGAATCCCTGAAAGCCAAGTATGCTGTATTAAAACAACTTATGGGGGTGGCTCCCGAAAAGCAACTGACTGTTTCATACGATACATCCAGATATGAAAATGAAATTTTGTATGACACTGCAAAGATCCTTGATTACAACAATCGTATTGAATATCAGCAACTTCAAACTGCATTAAAGCTGCAGAATTCAGGGGTAGGTTATTACAGGTGGTCGTTTCTCCCGGATCTGTCTGCTTTTTATGAATATACCGCCCGGTTTCGCAATGACCGGTTTTCTGATCTGTACAATAAGGCTACCCCTACCTCCCTGTTCGGCCTGAGACTGACACTACCGCTTTTCCAGGGAATGAACAGACTGGAGAATCTCAGTAAGTCAAAGCTTCAATATCAGCGGCTCCGGCTGGGAATGGACTATCTGAAAAGTGTGATCAGCAGTGAATATACACTTGCTCTGGCCAGGTACACAGGCAACCTGAATGAGCTGAGGACTGCAAAAAGAAATATCACTCTTGCCACAGATATTTACAATACAGTGAGACTTCAGTATGAGAAAGGAATAAAGGCATACCTCGAGGTTATTGTGTCCGAAACAGATCTGCGGACAGCAGAACTTAATTATTTGAATATACTTTTCCAGGTCCTTTCCAGCAAGGTGGATCTGGAAAAAGCATCAGGCGACATAAAGATAAATTAATAATTATATCAACAAGCAACTTTGACACAAAGCTGACAGCCGGCCTTAAATATTTACAATATGCTTAAAATACCCCGGATATTAATTTTTTTTGCACCAATTGCAGGTTTGATTTCCTGCGGCGGAAATGCAGCCGATAAGAAGACTGAAATCCCTGCCGTACGCGTGACAGTCACGAATGTCCGCCTGACAAATGCAATATTCTATAACTCATATCCTGCAAATGTTGTGGCATTAAAAGAAGTGGAACTGCGCGGGCAGGTGAGCGGATATATAACGGGAATATATTTCTCCGAGGGGAAAAAAGTTCGTTCGGGAGAGAAGCTGTATGAAATTGACCGTCGCAAATATCAGGCAACCTACGAGGGGATCCGGTCAAATGTTAAGATTGCTGAAGCTAATCTTGAGAAAGTACAGCGCGATGCAGACCGTTATTCAGATCTTGCCAGACAGGATGCCATTGCAAAACAGCTTCTTGACAATGCAATGACAGATCTTAAAAATGCCAGCCAGCAGTTAGATGCTGCAAATTCAGAACTGGTTAAGGCTCAGGCCGATTTTGATTATTCATTGATCAAAGCTCCTTTTGATGGCACAATAGGTTTTTCCAGGGTCAAGCTGGGAGCCCTTATAACTCCGGGACAAACACTTCTTAATACTATATCTTCAGATGACCCTATGGGGATTGACTTTGAAATAAACGAAACTGAACTTGGCCGTTTCCGCGAGCTGGAAGATGGACTAATCTCCGGGAACGATTCAATATTCAGGATCCTTCTTGCCGATAATTCAAAATATCCTTATTCCGCACAGATAAGTGTAATCGACAGGGCTGTTAATCCGCAGACAGGTACGATCAGGGTCAGGGTAACTGTTCCTAACCACGAAAGAATGCTTAAGCCGGGCATGAGCTGCAAGGTTCTTGTGCTGAATGCAGATGCAGGTCAGAAGCTGCTCATCCCATTTAAGGCAGTTATGGAGGAATTGGGTGAATATTTTGTTTTTACAGTGGAAGATAAATATGTTAAACAGGTGAAAGTATTACTCGGTCCAAAGGTAAATTCAGATGTTATTGTCTTGAAAGGGCTCACAAGGGATGAATCAATAGTTGTTGACGGTTTACAGAAACTGCACGACGGTTCGGAAATTATAATCGACTCACCCTCAATATAGTAATTTGACAAAAAAAGGAAAATAAACCACTTATAGCCTGAAAATCATTTCATGATAGCTGATACCTTCATAAAACGACCGATCACAGCAATAGTAATTTCAATTGTCCTTGTCATTGTGGGAATATTGTCAATAATTAACCTGCCGGTAAGTCAGTATCCTGATATTTCTCCTCCTGTAGTGAGGATAACAAGCCGCTATACGGGGGCTGACGCCACAACTGTAGAGCAAACGGTCACCACGCCGATAGAACTGCAGGTAAACGGAGTACCCGGCATGAATTATATCCAGAGCAGCAGTACCAACGATGGGACTTCGTCGATAAACGTCTATTTTGATGTAGGCACCAATATAGATTTTGCCACTACCGACGTACAGAACAGGGTAAATATAGCAACTCCCGTTCTGCCTGATGAAGTTAAAAGACTTGGAATTACCGTCCGCAGGCGTAATCCGAGCAGTATTATGAATGTGGCTATATACTCTCCTAAAGGTACTCATGACATTGAGTTTCTGGATAATTACACTGCAATATTTGTCAG
>Ga0105101_10000692_pt1 | contig 14229 bp, 11 predicted proteins | sample PPLLak21cMay2015_2_FD_87037 | JGI IMG/M metagenome (GOLD analysis project Ga0105101, IMG submission 87037) | Freshwater sediment microbial communities from Prairie Pothole Lake near Jamestown, North Dakota, USA - PPLs Lake P8 Core (1) Depth... | ecosystem: Environmental > Aquatic > Freshwater >... | reverse complement strand
TGTTTGGCGTGTAGCGTGTGTACTTTGCCTGTGGGTATCGTGCTGTGTCGTGTGTGTCTGGTTTTGTTATATCGTATATGTCCTTTTTCATTATCCACCAGTGCGTATAAGTAGGTGACAAACATACCGTTGGGCATAGTTGGGAGCAGCAGCTCATTCACTTTACGCAGAACATCGCTCGGTGATGTAAGCTGCAAAGCCATTGCCCGCACCATACTGCGCGCCGACGCCATCACCAGCGCGGCTGGTACTCCGTGGCCGGTTGCATCTCCAATTACGACCCCTAACGTACCATTCTCAAAACGGACAAAATCAAAGAAATCGCCACCCACCGCTTGGGCAGGTTGGTAGTGACCGAAGATTTTCCATCCAGCTATCTCGGGAAGCTGCTTCGGCAGCAGCATATGCTGGATAAAGCGCGCCACACGCAGCTCATGATCCAGGCGCTGCCGATCTTGGGCTTCAATTTGCTGCTGGTGCACAAGGTGTGCAACTCTGAGAGCAGGAGCAGCCTGTCCGGAGATCGCCCCCAATAACTGGATATCGCTGTTCGTGTAATACTGGTCACCGAGGCGGGGGCCCAGATTAAGCAGCCCGACGAGCTCACCCTGGCTGACCAGGGGGACGATCAGCTTTGCCCCACTGGCCTTCAGCCTGTCCAATCCAGGAGAATCTAACACGATCTCATCGACATCGATGACCTGCTGCGCGGCGAGCAATACCTTCCAGAATGGATCATCCTCTGCCACCACCGCCCGCAGACCAGAATGATCTTCCTCGTGGCTCAGCAGCAGTGTATGCGCTGGTTGGACGGTCTCTTGAATAATACCGATCAGTTTTTGCGACAACCGTTCCAGGTCCACTTCCCGGCGCAAAGCCGTGCTGAAGGCTGCCAGGGCCTGTGCAGCTTCGTATTTCCTGCGGAAAAAACGCTGGTCGATTACATTCTGAACGCGCCGCCGGAGCGGGTTGAACACCACAGCAATGACCAATGTAGAAAGGGCGATGGTGAATGGGGAGCTCTCACCGGTGATGCTGATGAAGACCGTCTGCAGGAAGATAATGCTGCCGAGATAAATTCCCCCCAAGAGCAATGTCAAGGCGCCATATACCAAAGTCCGGTTGATCAGCAAGTCAATATCCCACAACCTGAAGCGTAGGATGGCAACACAGATCGAAAGCGGGAAGAACAGCAAGAACGGCAAGAACAGCACCGTATTAAACGGCAGCAGCACCCCAACCATCGGCGCCAGAAGGAATATACCGATGGGGACAAACGCTACCAGGCTCCCGATAAGGATTACCCAGATCTGCTGGCGTGCCAGGCGAGAAGAGGCTGTTCTCAGCCGATAGAGCATGATACCCAGGAAGAGGACAATCCCAAATGCGGCGTAGTAATAGCTCATGCGCCAGGAAGTCACATATGCCCAGGGTCTCCCGATATCGTATAAAACAGCCAATCCCCAAATCGTCAGGCCGGTCGAAAGCAGGTAGGGCAGGTAGCGTAGCCATCGCAAACCCCGGGCAGGAATCCAGTCTTCCGGGAATCGCAGAGCCAGGTTCGTCAGTGCGCTGCCCTGTTGGGTGATCGCCAGAAACCACAAAAAAGTGGCGTTATGGGTCGTGGTCAGGTCAAAGAGCAGAGCACTCGACAATGCTGCACTCATTGAAAAATATGAGAACGCCCGGCTGGAGGGTGAATAACCCCGCACGCGGAACACCCATGCACCCATGATAAAGAACGCCAGACCCACAAGGTATGGGATCCAATACAAACGCAACAGGTCAACTTCAGGAAAATCGATCAGCTGAACAGCCGGATAAAAACCCCTCTCGCCATCCGGATAAATTGCATGGATAGCAATCTCATCTCCGGGTGCAAAAGTAGACAATGCCTTCAGGAATTCGTCAGGGGTGCTGACCGCTCGATCTTCGAGTGAGATCACTCGCTGGGGATAATTCATACCCAGGCTGCGCCCGCTCCAACCCTCACCGCCGTAATCGGCAACCACCAGGGTCTGTTCGACGACAAATCCGGGGAACGGCTTAGCGGCCCAGGAGTAAGCCCAAAAAGGCGCCAGGATGAACACCAGCCCCTCGATCAAAAACATCAGGAACATGAACCAGCCGGTGCCCGTCGAGCGAGAGCGCAGTCTTCCCAAAGAGAACGATCCTTGCATGGCCTCTACCATTAGTGATGTGCTATTCCCAACATACAGAATAAGATCTGCTTGATATCAATCAGAAGCACTCCCGGAGGATGCACTGCGCTCCCACTCGGCATGGGGCTTTTCTAATGCGTGCCATTCGGCAGCCAATGGCATGACCCCGAGCTTGCGCACGACCTGCCGGGCTGCCAGCCCAACAACCGCAGTATACGTAGGATATGCCAGCTCAAGCTCCGCCAATTGTTCGACCCACATATCGGCTGCCATACCCCCTGCTACGAGCTGGATCGATTCGAGCGCCTGCTCGCCTACAATGTGCGCGCCTAGTATGCGATGTGTCTCTTGGGAGACGATCAGCTTGCACATGCCATCGGTATGCCCATCGATCACGGCCCGGTCCAGGTTAGAATAACTGATCTCGGCGGTGAGATAATCGATATTTGCCTCGCGGGCTTTCTTCTCCGTCAGTCCCACACTGCCGTATTCCGGATCTGTAAATCCGCCGTGCGGCACGATATTGTGCTTATACGATTGACCCACGCCCAGCACTGCATTCTCCGCGGCGATGCGCCCATCATAGCTGCCGCTCTGCACCAGCATCATACGTCCGGTGATATCCCCCGCTGCAAAGATATGCGGAACCGAGCTGCGCAGATAATCATCCACGATCACGTAGCTGCGCTCAGTGACTACGCCTGCGGCCTCAAGATTGAGCGGTTCAACATTACCAACCCAACCCACTGCCAGGATCACCGCCTCAACATCCAGGCTAAGCCGTTCTCCAAGACGGTTGTACCAGAGTCGCAGACCAGTCTCAAAAGGCTCAATGCTCTCCACCCCCCCGATCGAATTGATAATCTGGATGCCACGGCGCTGGAACACCGCTGAAATCTCTTTGGAGATCGATTCGTCCTCGATCGCCAGGATGTTCTGGTTGACCTCCAGAATATGCGCCTGCGTTCCAAAATCGTTGAAAATGGATGCCAGCTGGCAGCCTGTGGCTGCGCCGCCGACAATTGCTACGGAGCCTGGCAGCGACTTTAACGACCAAATATCGCTGTGTGTCAGGGCGTACTCGCTCCCAGGAAATGTAAATCGGCGGGCGTGCCCCCCTGTACAGATGATGAATTTATCCCCACGCAGCGTATCGGCTGAGGCGAATGCCAGGGTATGTGGACCAGTAAAGTGCGCGTCACCCACTCCGGCAAATACATCCACCCCCGCCTGGGAGAGATTTTCCAGCAATTGTTTCTTTTCATGCACGCGGTACACCATACGCTGTGTGCGGGCAATCACGCCACCGAAATCCGCTTTAGGCGGATCGCTGATCAAGCCATAATCGGCATGCTGACGGGCATCGCGTGCTAGCCTGGCGGCATGCGCCAGGACGCGCGTCGGCACACAGCCATCATTTGTGCAGGTACCGCCCATCCGGCCGCGCTCCACAAGGGCCACGCGCGCCCCCAATTCACGCCCGCGCAATGCCGCTGTCACACCTGCTGGACCGCCGCCGATAACTATTACGTCGTAATTCTCCATATTGACTCCTCCTTGCTCCAAAACCATTAAATACAACCAGCGGGCTAATTACCTGCGCAATGTATTCCCGCCAACGAGAAATGGCACAAGATTCACCGGATATACCACCCCTGGACTACTGTCTCCAGCAGTCCAGGTTATTGTTACACCATTTATTGTTCATAGGGTATCATCCAGCCATACAACCACTGGTACAATTCCTCATACAGCGAAAGAGACGCTCTTAACCAAATTGGTGAAAAATCTCACCACTCACAGATGAGAGTGTAGTAGAATCAGTATAACATAAATAAGATGATCAAGGTCCGAATATCGAGACTCGGGAGGTCAAACCAGATATGAGCAATCTCCAAACAACATTGACGGGCTTTTCTAGGTACAGGGGCGGCGAAGGTCACTATAGTTTCATCCTGCACAGGCTGACCGGCTTAGGAACCCTGCTATTTCTCACGATTCACATCCTGGATACCGCCACTGTCTACTTTTTCCCCTCGCTCTACGAACACGCGATCGACATCTATCGCAGCACGCCATTTATGATCGGAGAGATTTTCCTGGTCTTCGCCGTTATTTATCACGGCGTGAACGGAGCGCGCATTGCCTTGTTCGATCTTTATTTCACCAAACGGTGGATGGCAAAAAGCCAGCGACCATCTGCAATCTGGACTTTAATTATTGCGGTGGTGCTGTGGCTGCCAGCAGCTTTTCTCATGCTGCGAAGCTTACTCGTACACAACTTTAATCTCTAGACGAGAGCATATAGCATGGAACGGACCATTGAGAAAACCAATCTAAATATTAATTACGATGCGGTTGCCTGGAAATGGATGCGCTACAGCGGCTTGCTGCTTATTCCCCTGGCATGGGGGCATGTTTTGATCCAGGATGTGCTGGTGGGAGTGCACCAGATCGACATCGATTATGTTGCCATGCGCTGGGCCACACTCGGCTGGCGCGTGTACGATTTTCTGCTGCTGGCGTTTGCTTTCGCACACGGTGTGAACGGGCTGCGCCAGGTACTCCATGATTATGTCCAAAAAGAGAAGAGCATGCGCACCATTTCCCGGCTGCTGCTGGTTCTCTGGTTCCTGGTTGCGGCTATCGGGGCACTTGCCATCGTCGGCGGCGTCCGCATGCCCTGAAGGCAGTGGCGGTTGATCCTGAGCACTGCCAGTCAATCAATCCCGGTTGGCTGCGGTCGATCTGAACATATGCCACAAGTTATAATTGGGGAATTATAGGCATCACCCGGTGAAAGGTAGATACCGATGCTTTTATTAAGGAACGTAAACCACAGCAGGCACATACTTGAGGAGGTTGGAGGAGCAGCTGCATGAATTCACACCAACATGAGGTTCTCGTGGTAGGGGCGGGGGGAGCCGGCTTGATGGCGGCTTTATACGCATCAAAAACTGCCAACACAGCCGTACTGAGCAAGTTGTACCCCACGCGTTCCCACACCGGAGCAGCTCAGGGAGGCGTAGGCGCTGCCCTGGGAAATATAGAGGAAGACCACCCTGAGTGGCACACCTACGATACAGTCAAAGGCAGCGACTACCTGGGCGACCAGGATGCAATTGAGTTCATGTGCAGCGAAGCTGTGCCAGCAGTCTACGAGCTGGAACATATGGGCCTGCCATTCTCACGCACCCCGGATGGTCGTATTGCGCAGCGACCGTTCGGCGGGCATACAAATAACAAGACAGGCAAGCCGGTACGCAGGGCGTGCTATGCCGCCGATCGTACCGGTCACATGATCCTGCAGACCCTGTACCAGCAATGTATTAAAAATCAGGTCAACTTTTTTGACGAATTCCAGGTAATTGACCTGATTCTGTCCAACGGCGCCGCTGCAGGTGTGGTTGCGATCCAGCTTTCCACCGGCGAGCTGCACACTTTCCACGCCAAATCGGTCATCTTTGCCACCGGTGGGCATGGACGCATCTGGGAGATCACATCGAACGCTTACGCCTACAGCGGCGACGGGATTGCCATTACGCTGCGGCGCGGCATCCCCGCTCAGGATATGGAGTTCTTCCAGTTCCATCCGACCGGCATTTACAAGTTGGGCATTTTGATCACTGAGGGTGTGCGCGGTGAGGGTGGCGTGCTGATCAACGATTCCGGTGAGCGATTCATGACCCATTACGCGCCCAATGTGAAAGATCTGGCCTCCCGCGACGTTATCAGCCGGGCAATGTACCTAGAGATGAGTCAGGGGCACGGCATTGGAGGTCAGCGCTACTTACTGTTAGACGTACGACCAGAGACGGTCAACAAATACGCTGCCGAAGATGGTCGCAAGCGCCCAGACGGCTCTCCATACGTGGTCACTGCGGAAGAGGTCCTGGGCAAGCTGCCGGATATCATTGATTTCTGCCGCACGTACCTTGGCGTCGATCCGGTCACACAGCCCATGCCGGTGCAGCCCACGGCGCACTATGCCATGGGCGGCATCCCGACCAACAAGTTTGGCGAGGCAGTCATCGATGAAAAAAATACGGTGCTGCCGGGACTGTTTGCAGCTGGAGAAGCGGCCTGTGTATCGGTGCATGGGGCGAACCGCCTGGGAACGAACTCACTCCTGGACTTACTGGTCTTTGGGAAGCATTCCGGTCTGCGAGCGGCAGAATATGCTAAGGGCGCCGCATTCCAGCCGCTGCCTTCTGATGCAACCGATTTCGCGCGCGCCCAATTCGACGCGATGCTGAACAACGATGGTAGCGAGAGTGCCGCGGATATTGGCGGCGAAATGAAGAGCATAATGATGGACCATGTCAGCGTATTTCGCACCGAGGAAGGGATGCGACTCGCCGTAGACAAGGTCTGCGAGCTGAAGGAGCGTTTCAAGCACGTGCGCGTGGGCGACCGGGGAAAGATCTTCAATACCGACCTGCTCAATACCTGGGAGCTGGGCAATTTGCTAGACCTGGCAGAAGTGACTGCCGTGTCGGCGCTGGCGCGCCAGGAGAGCCGCGGCGCTCATGCTCGTGAGGATTTTTCCAAGCGCGATGACGCAAACTGGATGAGGCATACACTCGCCTGGCGCCGTGACAACCGTATCGAGCTGAGCTACAAACCGGTTGTAAAGACCAAATACGAGCCAAAGGAACGGGTGTATTAGGACAGGTAATCATCATGGATGTCACTATCAAGATATTTCGCTTCAATCCTGAGATCGATAAACAACCTCACTTCGAGACATACTCCGTGCAGGCCCAGGAGACCGACCGCGTCCTTGATCTGCTGGAATATATCAAGGGGCATATCGATGGTACGCTTTCCTTCCGGCGCTCCTGCGCCCACGGGGTGTGCGGATCCGACGCCATGCGCATCAACGGTCGCAACCGGCTGGCATGCAAAGTACTGGTGAAAGAGCTGGGCAGCAAGATCACCGTAGAACCCATCCTGGGCCTGCGCGTGATCAAGGACATGATCGTGGACATGGAGCCTTTCTTCGAGCATTTTCGCTCTGTGCTGCCCTACTTTATCAACGATGAGCCGGCGCCGACAACGGAGCGCCTGCAAAGCATCGAAGACCGGGAACGCTTCGATGACACCACCAAGTGCATCTTGTGCGCCGCCTGCACCACTTCCTGCCCGTCGTTTTGGGCGAACCAGCGCTACGTCGGGCCGGCAGCGATTGTCAATGCCCACCGCTTCATTTTCGACAGCCGCGATCGAGCCGCGGCAGAGCGGCTGCGCATCCTCAACGACCAGTTCGGCGTCTACCGCTGCCATACGATCTTCAACTGCACCGACGCCTGCCCGCGCGACATTCAGGTCACCCAGGCGATTGGCGAGGTGAAGAAAGCCATCGCCACGGGGAGAATTGAGTAGCCTCCTTGCTCTCCGTTTTCGTGAATGATATAATGACCACACTTGCCCCAGTAGCTCAAAGGATAGAGCGAGGCTCTCCTACAAATGTGGGCCTCATGGGAGAAATCTCATGAGTGAAAGTGGCCAAAGTCGGGGAAGCCTAAAGGGATAGGAAGCCATGATCAAACTCCCAATGGCAATTGGGACATAGGGCTACCAGATTATCCGTTGCATTCACCACGGACATTTGGGTATCGTCTGGAAAGTCCTGGATTGGTTTGATGTGGCAGACCTCGAAGTGCTTTGAATACCCGCAAACCCTGCAGCACTGAGGACTATCCGAGTTATTGTAGGATCTCCTGGCGAGCTTGCGAATCCAGGCATTGGCCTGGTAGCGGGCGCGAGAGCGAATTTCTGCAATTGTGACAGACCTGAAATCTTGAGGTTTCGTAGGATCACAATTATTGCAGTAGCTCCGCCGATATCCGGTCTCCGCTCCGCAGCTCTTGCAATAGAAACGCTGCCGTTGTCTCTTCGGGTATATACGATTGTTGAACTGGGCAGCGCAGGAAGTGCTACAAAACTTTGGATTGTTGGTCTCATTGTTGCAATTCAAGCATTTCATGGTTTATCTCCAAGGTAATCCCGAGCCAAGCTCAACTCGAATGCTAGAGTTTGAAAAATTATAAACTTACTAGTTCGAGTTGTGAAGGTGTAGAGACTAGACGGCCACCACCTAAAGCGGTAAACGACGCCAGGGTGAAGGGATAGTCCAGGGAGCCGGTAAACCGGCGCAAACCTGAAGGCCGAGGTTGTGGGTTCGACTCCCGCCTGGGGCACCAGATAAGAGCCATCTCGAACCGTGCTCTATGCCGGTTGAGCAGTTTCTAGCCATGCTGCGCTTTGAACAGCGCAATAAGCTGGCAGAACTGCCCGGCAAGATACTGGAGAGCGGTCGAGATGAGTTCGTTTAATTGCAATATCTCCCCTTTACAGAATTCAGAAGGAATTCTCTTAGACAAATTTATAACCGTTCAAGCTGCAGCTGAGGTCACGGGCTATTGCAGCCAGTACCTGCGCCGCTTACTTCGCACCAGGAAACTGGATGGCATCAAAGTCGGCCAGGTGTGGCTGATCAAGATGGCTTCACTGGGCGCTCACCTGAAGCAGACTGAGGCCACTGGTGACCATCGTTGCGGGCCTCGAAAAGCCCAAATAGATAAGGCGTCTACAAGCGTAAACGGACCCTGTATACGAGCGTATACACCTGGAGAGATGGAGGTCTTAGATGAGCGTGATGGTCCTTGATGCCGGGAACAGCATCATTAAAGCCAAGATTGCACGGCGGGAACAGGGTGAGGTTGCATTTCCTCACGCCCTGAAACCGCTTACAGAGGCTGAATTTCGGTCGATTCTTTCAAGGGTGGGGAAAGCCAGCCTATCGTTGGATTATTTACGAATTAACGGCCAACCTTTCGCAGTTGGTGAGAGCGCCGAACGGCATGGTATCACCGTCCAACGATCCGGGGCTGCTCGCTATACGCGAGATCATTATGGCATCCTTGCCGCTGCTGCACTGGCAAGATTGTACGAGCGGGGAGGAGAGATCATGGTCTTCGGCAGCCACCCACCGGGCGACGTCAATTTCCGCCAGGACCTGATGAAATCCGTAATCGGAGATTGGCATATCGAAACGAATGGCAGCGAGCGTCACTTCCGGGTGAGTTATGCCAACACCTTCGATGAGCCGGTGGGCGGATTGATGAATGTGCTCCTGACTGAAGATGGACAACATTACCAGCGGTCCGACTTGAACAGCGGGCGCTCTTTGGTCATCGACATTGGCGGATTCACCACCGACTACATCGCTGTCAATCCGGGTGGGGAAGTGGATTACAGCCTGGCGCGCAGCGTGCCGATTGGCATCCAGAATGTAGTCGCCGATTTCGAAGAAAGCTTCCGGGCGAGCAATCTGCAGGCGGTCAAGGATACCCCGGCGCTGCCGCCAGAGCGTATCCATATGGCAATTGTTACGGGTGTCTTCGAGGGCGGCGGGAGGAAATACCCTTGCGAGAAGGAAGCGAGGGAAGCGACAAACCTGCTGCTCAACCGGATTGCGGATACCTATCAGCGTATTGCTGGTGGGGCATTAGGATGGGATGCGATCATCCTGACCGGTGGTGGTAGTGGCTTGCTTTACCAGCGGCTTCTGCCGGTACTGGAGCATGAGCGTGTCATCCTGGCAGATGGGCTGGAGAGCATCCATTTGGCGAATGTGCGCGGTGGTTTGAAGCTGTGGCGGTTGTATGAGGCGCTGAAGGTGCTATGAGCGAAGTAATTAGCTTTCGACTCTCTGAAAGTAATCCTCGTGAGGCGCAGGCACTTAATGTTTTAAACACTTGGTTGAGTAAAGGCTTTAGCGTCCGCGATATCATCACTCAAGCACTGATAGCGTATGAAGTATCTGACCAACAACTAATAAAACAGACTTCTCCTGCTAATTTGGAAGCGGTTCTTAGCAAAGTAAATCAACTACTTGAACGTATTGCGAATAGCAATATTACCGAAAACCCAGAATCTCTGGTTAACCATAATCTATCGAACACTTTTATCTTATCGGTAAAGAAAGCAAAACAACCAGGTTTAAAAGTCGAATGATTGATGTTTTTCTTCGATGGGGGATAGAATAATGATTCCACATCGAATGTATAATAGTGAGTAAGGTTTGGGTTAGCCTTTGCTGTTGTACCCAGCTTCGAACGTTTCAACGAATCATTATCTGGATTAAGCACCACTTTTTGGGAGGTTTCTTCTTGCCCAAATTAACCCTTCAGCAGCTTGAAACCCACCTGTTTAAAGCCGCCGATATCTTGCGCGGCAAGATGGACGCCTCCGAGTATAAAGAGTACATCTTCGGCATGCTGTTCCTCAAGCGCGTCTCCGACCAGTTCGAGGTGCAGCAGCGGCAGATTTACGAGCAGTGGTTGGGCGCCGGATATCCGCCCGAGGAGGCCGCCGAGTTCGCCGAAGACCCCAACATGTACGGCGAGATCTTCTTCGTCCCCAAGCGGGCGCGCTGGCGAGCGAATGCGTTGAACCAGGCTACGGACGGTGTAGCTTTTCTCATCGATCTAAAAACAGACGTGGGCAATCAGTTAAATAAAGCCCTGGCAGCCTTGGAAGACGCAAGCCCCGAGCTGGACGGTGTGCTCAAGCGCAATATCGATTTCAACGCCGTCAAAGGCAAAACCAAACTTAAAGACTCACAGCTTGTTGATCTGATACACCATTTTGACAAATACTCCCTTACTAATGAGGACTTCGAGTTCCCGGACCTGCTGGGCGCGGCTTATGAGTATCTGATCAAAGATTTCGCCGACAGCGCCGGTAAAAAGGGTGGCGAATTCTACACACCGTCGCGGGTGGTGAGACTACTGGTTAACTTGATCGAGCCGCAAGAAGGCAAGACCGTCTACGACCCAACCTGCGGCTCTGGCGGTATGCTCATCCAGTCCCGCCAGTTCGTCGAGGAGCAAGGTCAGAACCCGCGCAACCTGGCGCTCTACGGGCAGGACAACAACGGTACGGTCTGGTCGATCTGCAAGATGAACATGATCCTGCATAACATCACTGACGCCCATATCGAGAACGAAGACACCCTCGAAAATCCCATGTTCGTCGAAGAGGGCTATATCAAGCACTTTGACCGGGTGATCGCCAATCCGCCATTCTCCCAAAACTACTCGCGGGCGAACATGCAGTATAAGCCGCGCTTCGGCTACGGTTTCACCCCGGAGTCCGGCAAGAAAGCCGACCTGATGTTCATGCAGCATATGATCGCCAGTTTGAAGCCCGGCGGGCGGATGGCGACCATTATGCCGCACGGCGTGCTCTTCCGCGGCGGGGCGGAGAAGATCGTCCGGGAGGGCATCGTCAAAGATGGCCTGGTCGAAGCCATCATCGGCCTGCCCCAAAAACTCTTCTACAATACCGGCATCGCCGCCTGTGTGTTCGTAATCAATAAGCGCAAGCCACCCGAGCTAAAAGACAAAATCCTGTTCATCAACGTCGAGGGCGAGTACGGCGAGGGGCGCAACCAGAACTACCTGCGCCCCGAGGACTTAGAGAAAATCACCCACGTCTTCCACCACAGGCGCGAAATCCCGCGCTACTCCCGCCTGGTGAGCCTGGAGGAGATTGCCGCCAACGACTATAACCTGAACATCCGCCGCTATGTGGACAACTCCCCCGATCCGGAGATCGAGGACGTGCACGCCCACCTGGTGGGCGGCGTGCCCAAGCGAGAGGTTGCGCTGTATGCCGAGCAGTTCGCCCGATACGCTTTAGATCACAGCGTAGTTTTCATTGACCGGGAAGCTGATTACCTGGATTTCCGTCCTGAGATCGAGAACAAGCGCCAGATACGCGCCATCATCGAGAACCATCCGGAAGTACAGCGCATCAACCAGGAGATGAGCGCCCGACTGGGTGCCTGGTGGGGAGACGCGGCGCAAGAGATTGCACAATTCCCCGGAAATAACCACCTGCCGTATTTCAAGCGCGAATACCAGCAGCGCTTGCTGGAATGTTTGCTTCCGGTGGGCGTGCTCGACGAATTTCAGATCGCCGGAGTGTTCGTCAACTGGTGGGAGGCGGTGCGCTACGACCTGAAAGCTGTCGTCGCCACCGGCTGGAGCGCCAACCTGATCCCGGATGAATACATCCTGGAGCGGTTTTTCCAAAAGGAGCGTGAGGAAATCGAAAGTCTGGAAGCGCAGGTCGCCAAGCGCGAGGGGGAGCTAGAAGTAGCTTTGGATGAAGTTGAGATGGGTGAGGAGGCTGGCGAGGGGGAAGAAGCGCCGAAGGTAATTGCTGCGTCAGTGAAGAAATATATTAAAAGCCAGATCGATGACCTGAAAGGCCTGTGGCAGAGCGTGGAGGTGCAGAAAGAGGTTAAAGCGCTTCAGACAGCGCTGGATAACATTGTGCAGCGGGAGCGGGCGCAGCGCGACACCCGTCGGGCGTTGAATAAGGCTAAAAAAGAATTCGGCCAAAAAATTGAGGGGAAGAGAGATGTCTTAACTGAGCTAGAAGCAGAGGGATTGATTTTGCTGAAATTTAATGATTTTATGAGTGACACACTTCACCATTACCTGACCACAGAAGAGAGAGAATTAGTAAGTACTTTTGAAAACTTATGGGATAAATATAAAATACCACTTTCTACTCTTATAACAAGGCACGAAGACAAAGTAATGCTACTAAACGTATTTCTTGAAAAATTGGGTTATCAAAGCTAAACAACCTCTAATTCTTGAGTGTTTGTTAGGAATGTTCGATAATCTTTGCCAATTGGATAACGGATTTATGTGGAAAGAATATTCTCTGAAAGATATAGCTAAGAAAGACAAATTCGCTATAGTTGACGGCCCATTTGGTACTCAGCTACATGCAGATGAGTATACTGATTATGGTGTACCGGTAGTCCGAATAGAAAATTTATCGTACGAGGGGAGATTCAATTGCGAAAGGATGGCATACATCTCGCCTAAAAAAGCTTCTTCCTTAAGCAGGAGTAGAGTTGTTGCTAATGACATAATCATAGCAAAAACTGGAGCAACGATCGGCAAGTCTGGTATGTTCCCGGATTGTTATAAGAGTGGAATTATTGCGTCAAGTTGCTTGAAGGTCACCTGCGATCCTTCACTTGTCGATCCGCGATTCCTCGCATACCTTGTTGCTTCAGAGAACGGGCAAAGGATGATCATCGATGGATCTACAGGAACAACCAGATCTACAATTAATATCTCACCTTTTTCGGAAATTCGGTTTTCAATACCGGATACCCTAGATGAACAGCGCCAAATCGCTGCCATCCTGATCGCCATCGACAACGCCATAGAGCAAACCAAGGTGCTCATCGCGAAGCACCGGCGTATCAAGCAGGGATTGATGCGGGATTTGCTCACCCGCGGGGTGGATGAGAATGGGGAATTGCGACCATCATACGCGACTTCTCTAGGGTGCTACAAGTTAACCCAATTGGGATGGATTCCAAAAGAATGGAATATTGTTAAATTAAGCGATTTGTCGCAGTCAATTACAAGCGGTTCTCGAGGGTGGGCGAAATATTACTCGGAGGAAGGAGCATTGTTCTTGAGAATCGGGAATCTGACACGGGAACATATCAATTTGCGTTTCGATGACATCCAACGAGTAAAGCCACCACAGGATATTGAAGGACGTAGAACTCGTGTAGAAGTGGATGATCTCCTCATCTCGATCACAGCAGACCTGGGAATAATCGGAGTGGTACCTAAGGAACTAGAAGAATCATATGTCAATCAACATATTGCCCTTATTCGATTAAAGCGCGAGGAGACTAATCCGAGGTGGATTGGACATTTCCTAGCGGGAAACGCAGGGCGACGGCAATTTATTCAATTGAATGAAAGTGGAGCAAAGGCTGGTTTGAATTTGCCTACTGTAAGTTCAATCTACTTTCCAAATCCCAAAAAAAGGGAGAGAGATCGAATTGTAGAAATCCTAGACAACTGTGATCAAATAATTGAATCCATAAAAACTTTACTTTCCGCTAACTGAACGAGCGGATTAAAGGGGCAATGGGCCCCAAACATGGTAAGCTTGTTTTGACCAAACATCCAACCATGAGGTGAGCCCATTACCGCTATCGATCATACCA
>Ga0105101_10000691_pt1 | contig 14246 bp, 14 predicted proteins | sample PPLLak21cMay2015_2_FD_87037 | JGI IMG/M metagenome (GOLD analysis project Ga0105101, IMG submission 87037) | Freshwater sediment microbial communities from Prairie Pothole Lake near Jamestown, North Dakota, USA - PPLs Lake P8 Core (1) Depth... | ecosystem: Environmental > Aquatic > Freshwater >... | reverse complement strand
GGGGAACCAGACCATAAAATTCCTTTTTCTATAAGATCTTTTGATAACTATGAATTTATAGGAAACCGGAAACTAAAGTTTTATGAAAAGTGGAAATTAAACCACAGAACAAATTACCAGGGAAAAGCCCAGTTTAAGGTCATTGAGAAAAGATTTATTACCTCTCACTTTTCTGCATTAAAATGGATGGATTATATCGTAAATATCGAACCTGTTATTTATGAAAGATTCTTTGCCGGTATATTTTCACCTGAGGAAGTTTACTTTAAGCTGAGAGTTGTAAAGTAGAAATTATTTTTTAGAAAAAGCTTTCCACATAAGAAAAATCCATCCAATTAGAAAACAAATTCCACCAATAGGTGTAATCATTGCAAAGAACAAATTATCAGTTAGTGAATAGATGTAAAGTGAAAAAGAAAAAAGAATTATTCCAACTGAAAAGAAAATTGCCGAGATATTAAAATCTTTATAGGATGATAACCCTATTGCCAATATCGTTACCGAATGAATTAAATGATATAAAACTCCTGTTTTATAGACATCATATAAATTTTCAGGTATTTTATCTGACAAAAGATGGGCACCAAAAGCTCCGATTGTTACTCCAGTAAAACCGAAAAAGCCAGCAATAAGAATCCATTTTTTTTGATTAATCATTACTTTTACTTGTTGATTAAAATTATGCAGCAAAATAGCAATTAGGTTGAATAGTTTGATAAAAAATTGCTACATTTGATAAAATTATTATTGACATTTCACCAAAATAAAAAATGAAAAAACTTCAAAAATTTATACTGCCACTTTTGGTATTGTTAATTATAGCTCTAATATATTTTGTCTATTTCTTTCCAAAAGAAGGATTAGGTTCTTTTAGCGACTTTGATCCAAACAATAATGCTGTAAAAGATATTCGCGTAAATCTTGTACTTGATAGAGGGATTAACCAAACACCCGAAGGCGGTGCAATATTTTTTGTATCGGATAAAAATAATACTGTCCTCCAGGTAAATGCAGATAAAATCCCTCAAGGACTTGAATCGGCTAAAACGATTACATTAAAAGGGCATCTTAGCCAGGGCAATAATTTTCATGCTCACGATGTAGTAATTAATTGATCTATGAATAAATTCGAACTTGTCTCAAACTACAATCCATCCGGGGATCAACCAAAAGCAATTAAAGAACTTGTAGATGGATTAAAGCGTGGCGATAAATACCAGACACTTCTCGGCGTTACAGGGAGCGGTAAGACTTTTACAATCTCTAATGTTATTAAAGAGATAAATAAACCGACTCTTGTTATTTCGCATAATAAAACTCTTGCAGCACAATTATATTCAGAGTTCAAAGGATTCTTTCCAACCAATGCTGTTGAGTTTTTTATAAGTTATTATGATTACTACCAGCCGGAAGCTTATGTCGTATCAAGCGATCTTTACATTGAAAAGGATTTTTCTGTAAATGAAGAAATTGACAGGTTAAGGCTTAAAGCAACAACTGCTTTGATTGAAGGACGCAGAGATGTTATTGTTGTTGCAAGTGTAAGCTGTATTTATGGAATCGGTGCTCCAGCAGAATTTGCACAGCAGATAATTTTTCTGAAAAAGGGGGAAAAGATATCAAAGAAAAAACTTCTTAGAGAATTAATAGAGATTCACTTTATAAGAAACGATGCTGAATTCAGCAGGGGAACTTTTAGGGCAAGGGGAGATGTTGTTGAGATAATTCCTGCATATCAATATGAAGAAGCAATAAGAGCAGAATTCTGGGATGATGAAATAGAAAAGCTGTCAATCATAGATTCAATTACAGGTGATGTAATTAAGGAAATAGATTCGGCTGCTGTTTACCCGGCAAAATATTTTGTAACAAATAGGGAACAGGTTCAGAAAGCGATTTATAATATTGAACAAGAGCTTGAAGAAAGATTAAAATATTTTCATTCGCAGGAAAAATACCTTGAAGCCCAGAGAATTGAACAAAGAACTAAGTTTGATATTGAGATGATGAAAGAGCTTGGTTATTGCTCAGGAATAGAAAATTATTCAAGGCATATGGATGGCCGTGAGTCTGGGTCCCGTCCTTATAACCTGATGGATTATTTTCCAAAAGATTTCCTGCTTGTTGTGGATGAATCTCATGTTACTGTTCCGCAAATAAGAGGAATGTATAATGGTGACCGCGCACGAAAGGGAACTCTGGTTGAATATGGCTTCAGGCTTCCTTCAGCATTAGATAATCGCCCTATGAAGTTTGAAGAATTTGAAAGCATGCTCGACCAGGTGATTTTTGCCAGCGCTACTCCGGCAGATTTTGAGTTACAAAAAAGTGGCGGAGTAATAGTTGAACAGATAATCCGTCCTACAGGTTTACTTGATCCTGGAATTGAAGTTAGACCCGTTAAAGGACAAATTGATGATCTTATTGGTGAGATAAGAGAAAGAGCAGTTAAAAGAGAGAGAGTGCTTGTTACAACTTTGACAAAAAAAATGGCTGAGGATTTGTCAGATTACTTAGATAAAATTGGAATTCTCGTCCGCTATATTCATAGCGATATTGATGCGCTTGAAAGGGTTGAAATATTAAGAGATTTAAGATTAGGAGATTTTGATGTTCTTGTTGGAGTAAACCTTTTAAGAGAGGGTCTTGACCTTCCTGAAGTTTCACTTGTTGCTATTATTGATGCAGACAAGGAAGGCTTTTTAAGAAGCGAAAGATCATTGATGCAGACAGCAGGAAGAACTGCACGAAATGTAAATGGAAAAGTAATTATGTATGCAGATAAAATTACTGAGTCTATGAGAAAAACTATTGCGGAAACAAACAGAAGAAGAAAACTGCAGACTGAATATAATATTGCTAATAATATTTCTCCGATGACTATTTATAAAAGTATGGAAGAAATACTTGCATCAACATCCATTGCAGATATAAGAAAGAAAGAAGAAAAAGAAACTTTCAGTTTTTCAAAAGTAGCTGAGCCCGTTCTCAAATATATGAGCAATGATCAGAAAGAAGATTTAATAGTTCAACTAACAGAACAAATGCATCAGGCAGCAAAAGATCTTGAATTTGAAAGAGCAGCTGCTTTAAGAGATGAAGTCAACAGACTAAAAAAAATGGTTAAATAAAATAGCAGATAGTTGGAGTAATGGAATATGCTTTTAAGAATTCGTGGTAATTAGTGAAATTAGTGGCTGAAAATAATATTGATTCAATTATGAGAATACTGTTGATCATTCAGCTATTATTTTTAGTGCAAGGTTGCGAAATGAAAGAAATTCCAATCGCAAAGATTGACCCAATCGAAACATATTCGCTTATTATCCCAGAACCATCAGGGCTAACATTAGCCGATGATAAACTTTGGATTGTGAGCGACAGGGAAAGCACTATCTATAAAACAGATTTAAAAGGAAATATTGAATACAGCTTCAGGATTAGTGAATCAGATTTAGAAGGTATAACAATTTTTAATGACTCCCTCTTAGCAATTGTTATTGAGAAAAAGAGAGAAGTAGTAGTTACCGACCTTGAAGGGAATGTAATTTCAAAATATTCTCTTAAGATTGATGGTAATAAAAATTCAGGTCTTGAGGGGATTACTTATAATCCTTCGAATGAACATTTTTATATAGTAAATGAAAAAGACCCTGTGCTCGTTATAGAGACAGATAAGAATTTTAAAGAATTGGGAAGACGTAAAATAAATGAAGTTAGAGACTTATCAGGTATATCTTTTTCAAAGGATGAAAATTGTCTCTGGCTTCTAAGTGATGAAGACCAGAAGATTACTAAATATTCTTTAGATGGTGAAATTATTATTGAATATAAAATACCTGTTGAACAACCTGAAGGAATTGCTATCAGTGATGATAAAACAATATATATTGTTTCTGATAGACAGGAAAAATTATTTTTATTCGAATTGAGTAATTAAGCCGTTCTGGATTTACCTCTTAACATTTGAAAGATCGTTAAAAGAATTATCTGAATATCCAGCCAGAAACTCCAATTTTCAATATACCAAAGATCATAATCAATCCTTTTTGTTATTAGTCTTTTATTTTCTTCATCATCTTTAACATCTCCTCTTAAACCATGAACTTGAGCCCAACCTGTAATCCCGGGTTTAACATTACTACGCAGTTTAATTTCCTCAAATATTTTCCGGTACTTGTTATCATAAGGTATTGCGAAAGGTCTTGGGCCAACCACCGACATTTCACCTTTAAGAACATTAATGAATTGCGGAAGCTCATCTATATTTGAACTTCTTAGAAATCTACCGAATGATGTAATCCTCGGATCGTCCTCAGTGACAGGCTGGAACGAATCTTCAGATGAATTATGAATATGCAGCGTCCTGAACTTATAACATCTGAAATTTTTATTCCTTGAGCCGATTCTGTCCTGAATATAAAGTACAGGGCCGGGTGAAGTTAATTTTGTAATTAAAGCAATTAAAGGAAAAAGAATGGAAAGTAAGAAAACTACGACAAACAACGAGAAAACAAAATCGAAAGTTCTTTTGACTACACGCCATTGTATTTCATCAAGAGGTTCATTTCGTGAAGTTATAATAGGGAAATTACCAACCATACTTATCTGAAAACGCTGCGATATAAACCTGAAATAATCAGGTATAATATGAGTTCTTACTGCATTCCTGTTGCACTTCCTGAATATTTCATCCATTAAAGAAATATCATTCTGGGGTAATGCAAGAACAACTTCATCAACTTTTTGCGATGAAAGGATTTTTTCAAGCTGATTATAATTTCCAATTATTTCATTATCATTTTGATCTTCGCTGCTGAGATACCCGGCAAACCTGTAACCGAAATCGGGATTCTCGCTAATTAATTTTCTGAAATTTCTCGCTACTTCACCTGTTCCGATAATCAAAAGATTACGAATGTTGATTCCTTTCTTTCTCAGTTTCTTTAAAGTTTTTCTGAATAATATCAAACGAAAACTTATGAGCACAAAAAGAAATAAAGAATAGTAAAGAATAAAATTTCTGGTGAATAAATCCTCTTTAACAATAAAAACGAAAATAATTGAAATGAGTACCTGGACAAATATATTTTTACCAATATTAACCAATTGAAAAACAAAAAGATTTCTGGTAAAATCATCATAAAAATTTGTTGCATTTGCAAAAAAGTACCACGCAAAGTTTAGTGCTGCTTCAAGGATGAACATCCTGTTGCGGTCCATAAGAATATCAAAAGATTGTGCAAGAATTGCAGCGAAAATAAATGCAGCATTAAGCAGGATTAAATCACTTAATAAACGTAAATAATAAATTGATTTTCTGTTTACTATCATATTGAATTAAGAAAATATTTTTTCTTTATTAAAGAAATTTAGTGATTTATCCTTGACATATTCTTTAATATTGTTTTCAAAAATATCCCGGCTAAACTGTCTTGCGTGATCCGAAATTTCCTGCGGATTGAAAATACCAGCTTTCCTTTCAAATTCAAGTACAGCTTTTTTTATGCTCTCAGCATCTTGTGAATTGAATAAAATTCCTGTTTTGAAATTGATAACAGTTTCAGCGGTTCCCCCTTTATTTAAAGCAATTACAGGTGTTCCACAAGCCATTGCTTCTACTACAGTTATTCCAAAATCCTCTTCTGCTGCAAAAACAAATGCTTTGGCTTTTTGCATAAGCACTTTCAATTCCTCACCTGATCTATAACCCAATAATTCAATATTAGGTGTGGCATTCTTCTTTATCTTTTCAAATTCAGTTCCATATCCCGCAACTTTTAATTTTTTTTCTTGCATCAAGGAAAAAGCTTCAGTAATGAGATCAACTCTTTTATAAGGAACCATTCTCGAAGCAGTCAAAAAATAATTTTCTTTTTCTTTAGTGCAATCAAATTTGTTTACATCAACAGGTGGATAAATAACGTCAGAATCTCTACCGTAAATTCTTTTAATCTTTCCGGCAATAAATTTTGAATTGGCAATCAGGTAATCTGGCCTTGGTGCGGTTTTGAGGTCCCATTTTCTCAGATAATTAATTACCAATCTTGCAGCAAATCCTTTCAATCCTTTGGAGATGTTTGCCTGACTAAGGTACAATTCTGTATTATCCCATGCATATCTCATTGGTGAATGACAATAACTGATGTGAAGCTGGTTAGGGCTTTTTCTTAAGCCTTTGGTAACTGCGTGAGAGCTTGAGATAATAATATCATACCCTGAAAAATCGAATCTTTCAATGGCCAAAGGGAATAAAGGCAGATAGAACCGGTGTCTTGTTTTCGCAAAAGGCAGTTTCTGAATGAAAGAAGTTTTAGCTGGCTTAGATTTTAAAATTATTTTTCTTTCGTCATCTGATAGAAAATCTACGAGTGTAAAAACATCTGCATCGGGCCAAATGTTAGTAAATGATTCAACAACACGTTCTGAACCGGCGTAATTATCAAGCCATTCATGAACTATAGCTGTTTTTATCATTACTTATCTGTTTAGTGAATTAAATAAATTAGTATAGTTTAAGATAAACCTTTCAATTGAGTATTCATCTTTAACTTTCTTAAACGCTTTTTCTTTTATAATATCAAAATTTTCAGACTCAATATTTTTTAAACAAAATAAAATTTTTTCTTTTAGCAGGTTTACATTTTGCGGTTCAACTAAAAATCCTGTTTCACCATCTGTAATCATTTCTTTTGGACCCCCTGAATTGGCAGCTATAACAGTTTTTTTATATGTCATCGCTTCAAGAACGGAGAATGGAAAAGCTTCTGGTATAAGTGAATAATTAATAACTATATCTAAAGACGAATATATTTTTTCTTTTGAATCCGTATATCCTTCAAAATAAACTTTTCCTTCTAATTCTGAACTTCTTATTAAGTCCTTAATTTCTGATTCATACTTTAATGAATCCTCATCATCATTCGCAGTTGTACCGAAAATGTGAAGATTTATATTACTTGTTTTTAAGATATCTTTTAATGCTTCAATTACTAAATGAATTCCCTTTATTCTTACAATGCGTCCCACGATTCCTATTTTAATTTCATTATTAAACTTTTGATCTGAAATCTCATCTTCCGGAAGAATTATACCATTTGATATAACAATAATCTTATTTAAATCGGCTTTATTCATCATTAACAGTACATTTGCTTTAACTGCATTAGATACACATACAATTTTTTCTGCATACTTTTGAACGAAATTAACAATCTTTTTTTCAATTGAATTTTCGTTAAAAATTAAATGTTGTACAACAATTAATTTTCTTCCAGAAAGAATCACAGATGGTAAAACATATAGAGCAGCAAACAATCCATTTGCTAAAACTATCGAAGGATTTTCAACTTTAAAAGTTCTTAATAATTTGAAAGTAGAAATTTTGATGTTAAATATTATTCTTAGGAAAGAATTCAGATTCCAGCCCGAACTTCTGTATATCTTTTTTAGACTGTTTATTTTTATAATTCTTATTCTATTTTCTTTAAACTTATTTAAGGGATTTCCTTCTGGTGAGGCAATAACGAATTCATAATCTTTAATGCTTTCGCTGAGTTGTAATAGAAATTCTTCGCCACCCCCCCAGTTTTGCATTACAGAAATACATAATATTTTGAATCGACTATTCTTCATTAAACTCACCGGATTAATGATAGAAATTTTACCCAAATAAAATTCAACAAGTGAATAAAATTTCGTGGTAGAAGAAATAATAATCCTTTATTTCTGCGGAACCGATAAGGTGGTAATTTTAATCCTCTTTTTATCGCAAGATATTCGAGTCTCTTTTGTTTTGTTTCCCAATCACCGGATACCTGAGTTTTATGAACTCTGTACTTAACATAAATTCTCGGAATAAAATAAAAGCTGCCTCTTTCACTCAACCTCAGCCATAGATCATAATCTTCAACTACTAGTTTAGGGTCTTCATCAAATCCGGCGATATCTTTCACAATTTTGGATTTGGCCAATACGGATGAACAAGTAATTGAATTCCCTTTTTTTATCAAGTCTTCTCTTGAATGAGCTGCATTAAACAATAAAGGTAAGACTTCATATCCCGAAGAAAATATATTTACATTCCCAAACGTAACACTCATTGTATAAACAAAAACTGCTTCCGGATACCTTTGAAAATATTTTAATTGCATCTCTAATTTGTCTTTTAACCAAATATCATCGCTATCAAGAAATGCTACGAATTCTCCGTTTGCTTTCTTTATTCCATAATTCCTTGGCACGGAAGGCTTGCCTGCATGATCAATTTTATAAAATAAAATTCTTGAATCTGTTTCCGATAATTTTTTTACAATCTCCAAAGTTCCGTCTAACGAAGAATCATCAACAACAATTATTTCAAAATTCTGATAAGTTTGGTTTAAAACAGAACAAATGGTTTCTTCTATAAATTTTTCAACATTGAATGCAGGTATAATAACTGATATTAAAGGAGTAAAATTATTTATCATTATTAAATTTTTATCAGCTCAAAAATTCCGCAGCCGTACTTGCAGCCAAAGTTATTTTTAATATTACTCTCATTTAACAAGGTATCTCCAAAAAAATCATTTTTATCATTAATGTATGAAAACGATTTTAAGTTATATTTTTTATCAAATATCTTTAAAAGATATTCTATTGAAAAAACACGATGAGCATCAAATTCAATGCGTTGCTGACCGATCGGTGTTGAGAAATAAAATATTCCATTTTCCTTTAGAAGCTTATAAATATTATTTAATCCTTTTAAATGCCCCTCCGGATCAATTTTATCACCATACCTCCCTAGGCCAAAATGTTCAATTGCATGAAGAGAGGATACTGAATCACAATAATCATGGAAGGCAAAGCTTTCTTCCATTAAATCAGCTTGAATAAAATTAATATTAAATATTTTTCTCTGGAATTTTCTGATATCAAAGACTTCTATTTTTCTGAATGAGGCGACATGTGCAGTAAAACCATCAATCCTGGAGCCAATATCAACATGTTTTTCAGGAGAATTCTTAAAAATTTTATTTGCTATATATAAGTCCTGATAAAAATAATGAAGAGGGATTGACCCGGCAGTTTCAAATCTATCGCTTAGACAAGGATAGATTTTCTTTATATAAAAATCGGGCGTTTCATTTAACTTTTTTTTAAAAGCAAAATAATTTTTAATGAAAGAAGGAATTCCTTTTACCGAATTGATAAATTTTTTGGGATAAACACCAAACAAATTCAGGTAGTAATTAAAAAATTTAATAGCCACTCTTATCTTTTAATTTTTGCATTAGCAATTTCATTATCATTAAACTCTATAAATTGCCAGAAAATTTGTAGTTCTGAATTGTTCGTATATCTCCTGGTATTTTTCAAGTAAAGCTAATTTTCCCGAAGGAATAATTCTGAATATTTCCATATTGTAGTTTTTAAAGAAGAAATAAAAATCCCGGAAGAATGTTCTTGTATCAATATTACAACCACCGAATTCAAAACTTACCATTTTAATTAATTTATTTTCAAACATCTTAATGCTGCCATTAAGGACATCAAGTTCATGACCTTCAACATCTATTTTTAAAAGGTCTATATTCGTAATATTATTTAACTCACAATAATCATCTAAAGTCTTTATTAGAATTTTTTCAGATTCATTAAAATAAATATTATGATGATCTAATTTTCTCTTAGTTAAGGAAGCCAGCCCCGAACCTTCTTTTTCATAAAATAACACTGCCTCTTCTTCTTTTCTGCCAAGAGCAAAATTGTTTAAAATAACTTTATCCGAAAGGTCCTTTCTGTTCTTTAACCTTTCAAATGAAATTCTTGAGGGTTCAAAACAATGAAGTTGAAAATTTACTTTACCATTTAGGTTGGATATTATCATTTCGGTAAAATCTCCCTTATTCGCTCCAACGTCGAAAATAGTAACTGACGATGAATTCAAAGCATTCAATTTCTTTATTAATATAATTTCACCGCTGCTTCTAACATCTGTTCCCGAGCCGATCCCGATTAACTGCTGAGCTAACAGCACGAATTTCTCCAATGATCTTAGTATAATTTTATTTCCCGCTATTCTAAACAGAATTTTTTTCAAGAGATTCATTTTTTAATCAGCAGAATGAACATTGTTAATAAGTTGTTTTAAATATCTCTGAGCTGAATGGTCTTTATGAGACCTTATATAACCACTTTCAGCAATATCATATCTTAGTTCTTCATCTTTAAGAAAAAATTTGACTAAACCGGCTATAGAATTTATATCTTCATATACTGCAATCTCTTTATCAATTTCATAAGCAAGATTTAAACCGGGAACAAAATAGCTTAATTGAAATCCACCGCAGCCATTAATTTCATAATGTCTTCCTTTAACCTGCTCTTGTGTTTTTTTTAAAAGCAGAAGCTGTTTTATATCTTTTAAAGATTTTAATGACCACAGAATAAATCTATAATTATTATAAACAGCATTTGAGAGATTAAGATTAATCTTTGACTGATTAAAGACTTCCACAACCTGTTCCTGCGAGATCCATTTAGCCTCACTATCCCATCCTCTCCCAAAAACCTTTACATTTATTCCCTCATTTCTCAGATTATTGATTATCCATTTTCTTAAAGGACTGTAACCTCCAACAAAACTAACTTCATATTTCCTGTCAGATTCCACTTTTTTATAAAAATTTGAATTAAAACCGAAAGGTGAATAAAAAACATTGTTGATGTTCTCAAGCTTATATTTACGATACATGTAAAAATCTGGAGTAGAAAAATATTTGAAATATTTTATCCAGTGCCTTACAAATTTCAATCTCCAAGGATCATCAAAGAAGTAAACACATGTCCTTGTTAAATCCTTAAGAGAATTTATTACTTCTTCATCGAATTCGTTTTGAAAAAGACAGAACAATGCAACATCGGGCTTTTCTGATTTTATTGTTTCAAATAATCTTTTATTCATTCCGGGTTTTCCACTTGCTTTAAACTCAGAATAAAAATCAAACAAAAAAATATTTTCAAATCCATATACATCACAAAGAGGCAGATAGATATTATAGTATTCATAAGAATATCCCCTTTCTTTGTTCCCATAATCGTACTTCATAGTTGAAAGAAATATTTTCATGTTTCCTGTAGCGCCTTAGTCAGGCTTTTATTAACTAGAGAAATATAAATTATATAAAAGATTCCAACCAGTAGAATTGAATAAGCAACACCACTTATTCCGAAGTATTTTATTAAGAATAAATTGAATACTACAGACAATACTCCTGCGGAAATTTTTGGCGCAATATATTTTTGCGGTTTGTTTAACACCATTCCGAGCATAGTTTGGGCTTGTCCTGTATAAAATAATCCTGTGCCGAGGCATAGCAAAGGTAAAAGATACCAATAAAGAGTATAGGTTTTATTACTAATAATAATTATAAATTCTTTTCCAAACAGGTATGTAAAAATTGTTGAGAATATTGTCAGTAGCAGTGCAACAGCAATTGTAACTAATATATAGCTGTGGCCTGTTTTAAAATTTTCCATTTGGTTAACGTCCGCAACCTGCTTAAAAATTATAGGTGTTATAAATTCGTTTATAATGTTGATGGGAAAAGAAACAAAAGTGTTAACTATCATCATCATCATAGCGTAAATTCCTACATCGGATGTTGTAAGAATTTCATTTATAATCCATTTTTCTCCATTCAACTGAAGCCAGGCAGCAAATGCCCAGATCAAAAATGGTGTAGAATATTTTACGAGAATATTTTTTATATGTAAATCAGCATGATTTGAAGGTAAGTTTGCTTTTAAGGGAACATACTTTCTGAATCTAAAAATTTTAATAAAAAGAAAAACAATCACGCTTGCATTCAAGGATATAAAAGCATTTGTAAGTGTTAAACTTTTGCTATAAAGAAACAACAGAAGTAAAATTATTATAAAAATTTTTTCTAAACTCTGTAAAATCGAATTTTCTTTCCTTCTTCTTATTACATTTAATCCGGAGTTAAAAAATTCACTTACCTTAAAAGCGATTATATAAATACCTGCAAGTATAAAAAACAAAATGGGTTCAGAAAATTCTATCAGAAAAGCGGATAAGAAATTAAATATTATTACTAAAAAGAGAAAAATTAAGCTTATGGTTCGTAGATATTTAAATACTGTTTTCAGGTACTGATCAATTAAATTTTTATTTAGGTATTCATAATAGAACCTGATGAAAGCTTGTTGTAGTGGACCATAAATAATTCCCAGGAATGCAGCAGAAGTTAAAACAAGGACATAAATACCAAAATCCTTCGTTCCCATACCGGAAAGAATTTTTACTATTACAAAACTAAGGGCAACGGTAACCAATTGTCCGAAGAGAACCCATCCCATTTCTGCAGTAGAATCATGGGAGATTTTAGATTTTAATAAAACAACTATGCTGCTAAATTTATTCATATAGTTTTAATTGATATTGACAATGAAAAGATTCCCGGCGAGGTGCTAACGTTGTTAACCACATTTAAATACTTTATTGCTTTTCTGGCATCATTTAATACTTTTATAAAATTATTTCTTCCAATTAAAAATATATGATGAATTGTTTAACATTTAGAGCAAATATAGAAAAATTTACTCTGAATTTATACTTTCATATTTTATTGCATGCTATTGAAACTTTATTTTACTACAGTGAAATTAAAAACACATAAATGAATCTCACCTCAATCATAATTGTTAAAGATGAAGAAAAGAGCATTGGCAGATGCATCAAAAGTCAGCTTGATTGTGTTGATGAAATTATTGTTTTGATAGATGACCGAACTAGAGATTCTACAATTGAAATAGTTAAATCATTTCCCACAGTTATATTTGAAGTTATAAAATGGCAGGGATTTTCTGCTACAAAAAAATATGCAATTACTCTTTCATCAAATGACTGGATATTATGGATTGATTCTGATGAAGTATTAACCAAAGAACTTGCCGGGGAATTAATTGACTTTAAAAAATCAGAACCAGAATTTGATTCGTACTCATTTCCAAGAAAAGCAAACTTTCTGGGAAGATGGATTCTGTATAGCGGATGGTATCCTGGAAGAGTTACTCGTCTCTTTAATAAAAATAAAATCAACTTTAGCGATAATTATGTGCATGAGCATCTTATTGTAACTGGAGAAATTGGAAGATTCCAAAATGATATTAAGCATTACACCGATCCTGACATAAAATATTATTTTGAAAAGTTTAACAATTATACAACACTTGCTGCTGCGGAAATGGATAAAAAGGGGAAAGAGTTTAAAGTTTCAGACATTATAATAAGACCAATAATAATCTTTATTAAAATGTTTATAATTAAAAGAGGCTTCCTTGATGGAATTCAGGGATTCATTCTTGCGATGTTTTCATCTGCATATGTTTTTGCAAAATATTGTAAGTTATGGGAAAGAAAAATTAAAAGTGGAGGAAATTATGGAACATAATGCAACCAATGAACTTCTTTTTATGCAGCTGGTAGTGCAGAACCAGCAGATTGCTATGATGTCAATGGGTAAGATTAAGCATCCAGTAACAGATAAAATTGAAAGAAACCTTGAGCTTGCTAAAATTTCAATTGATACTCTTGATATGCTTAAAGTAAAAACAAAAGGTAATCTATCATCCTATGAGGAAAAATATCTTGAAGAAGTCATCCGTGAATTAAAGCTTAACTATGTTGATGAAGTAAATAAAGATCAGAAAGAGAAGTCGCAAGTTCCAGATGAAGTTCAAGAAAAAAATGCAGAAGAGCATAAGGAAGAAAAGTAATATCGATTATGGCTAAATCTGCAAAGAAAAAAAAAATTATAGGAATAATTGCCAATACGACAAAACAGAATGTTTTTTCTGTCGTTTCCGACTTGATTAAGAGACTTAAAAATAACGGATTTGATTTTTTGTTGAGCGATGACATCCGGATAAATAAAAAGCTGTTGACAGAAAAGGTTGAGGAAAATAAATTTCGTGATACAGATAAACTTTCGCAAAGAAGCGATGTAATTATTTCTATCGGCGGAGATGGAACGATGCTTGCTTCAGCATATTATGCACAATTTTATAATAAACCGGTATTCGGCATTAATCTCGGTAAACTTGGATTTTTAGTTGATGCAAATGTTGATCAGCTTGAAAAGCTAATTGAAGAATTAAAAACAGGGAAGTATTCCATTGATGAAAGAATGGTGATTGAAGGCGAATGTATCGGGCATAAAGTGGAAAAGCTTTAT
>Ga0105101_10000689_pt1 | contig 14252 bp, 15 predicted proteins | sample PPLLak21cMay2015_2_FD_87037 | JGI IMG/M metagenome (GOLD analysis project Ga0105101, IMG submission 87037) | Freshwater sediment microbial communities from Prairie Pothole Lake near Jamestown, North Dakota, USA - PPLs Lake P8 Core (1) Depth... | ecosystem: Environmental > Aquatic > Freshwater >... | reverse complement strand
TTCCATATTTTCACGCCATTTTCGGTCAGATACCTGATATTCGTCTCACCGGAGATGAACCACAGGAGTTCATGGATTATCGATTTTAGATGAAGCTTCTTGGTAGTCATAGCCGGGAACCCCTCTTCGAGGTCAAATCGCATCTGGTATCCAAAAATGCTTATTGTGCCGGTTCCAGTCCTGTCGGATTTCCTGGTACCTTTCTTTAATACATTGTCAAGAAGTTCAAGATACTGCTTCATAATGAGATCTTAAAAACTTATTTGGGTGATATTCTTGCTGCCCAGCCGCCTCCCGGGGCCATTTCAATCTTCACTTTTTCACCCGGTTTGAGATCCCTGATCAGATGCTTGTAATCCTGTGCGTGCCTGTCGGCGTTTATTCCATCCTGAAAAATATCAATTGTATATTCCCCTGCAGGCAGGAAAGAAAGATCGAGTTCCAGCTGACGCCCGCTCCAGTCGGTCATGCCGCCTATAAACCAGTCATTGCCCGAGCGCCGTGCAAGCAGGATAAAATCGCCGACTTTTGCGTCAAGCACTTTCAGGTCATCCCATACAACAGGAACTCTGGTCAGGAAATCAGTGCATTCCTGTTCCTTCATATAGTTGGAAGGAGTATCGGAAAGCATTTGCAGCGGACTTTCATAGATAACATACATTGCCATCTGGTGAACCCTGGTTCCCTGGCTGGCAGGCCGGGTGAACTGAGGATTAAAATTGTCCCTGTCCATATTGATCATTGCACCCGGTGTAAAATCCATCGGACCTGCAACCATCCTGGTGAAAGGCAGGGTAACATCATGTTCCGGAGATATTGTCCTTTCCCACTTGCTGTTTTCCATACCCCTTACACCCTCGCGGGTAAGAGCATTGGGATAAGTGCGCTGAAGCCCGTCGGGCTTATACGAACCATGAAAATCAATAAGCAGATGATGCTCGGCTGTTTTCCTGGCAGCTTCATAGTAGAAATTGACTATTTTCTGGTCATCCCTTTGCATAAAGTCGACCTTGACCCCTTTGACTCCCCATTTCTCGTACAGTACAACAGCTTCATCGATATCGTCCCAGAAAGTCTTCCAGACAACCCAGAGGATCACTCCTACATTTTTGCTCTCAGCGTATTTGCAAAGTTCCGGGACATTGATCGCGGGAATGGACTGAAGAACGGTAGTACCTGTCTTGTACCATCCTTCATCGAGTATTATGTACTCAATTCCGTTCTTTGAGGCAAAATCAATATAATACTTATATGTATCGTTGTTGATTCCCGACCTGAAGTCCACGCCGTAAATATTGTTGGCATTCCACCAGTCCCATGCAACCTGCCCCGGTTTGATCCACCTCGTGTCAGTCAGCCTGTTTGGCGATCCGAGCCTGTAAACGAGATCGCTCTCAACAAGCTGGCCGTCAGTGGGGGCTATTACAAACACCCTCCACGGGAATGTTCGTGTTCCCTTTGTTACGGCAACGTAATCTTTTGTTGAAGTAACAAAAAGATCCCGGTCGGTTTTAAGGTTTTCAGTCTCAGGGTAGCCGGGCTGCACGCCGGTCATCTTACCCGAACCCGCACCCCTGATCCACATCCCCGGGTAATCCTCAATGTCTGCTTCGGTAAAAAGCACGTTTACCCCGTTTGACCTGAACAGGGTTGGAAGGCTGGCCAGATGCCTTTTATCAATGGTGTCAAGCGATGAATAGATAAAAACCCTTTCATTGTGTGACATGAAACTTTCCTCGAGAGGGTACCATGAATATGAACCCGAAGGGAACTGCAGATCGAGCATTTCATTTTTAACAGTGATCTCATCTCTGAGTGAAGTCTCGAACCTGTAGGCCACACCATCATTGGAGGCTCTGAACCTGATTGCAGCTCCCGACCTGAAAGTGAGCAGCAGGGTATTGCAGTTATCCTCTGATCGTGATCTTTTATAAGCGACAACAGGTTCAATAATCTCGTTTATCTTTCCCGGTGTGGCTTTTCTGACAACCTCATTATTGCACAGTATCCTGCCGTCGGTGAGCACCATTCCGGCTTTGGCCGAGGTTATGATCTCCTTCCCATCACAGGCGGCTGACCAGGTAAGGCCGGCGCCGGCTGAAATCGTCACAACGATTCTGCCGTCAGGTGAACTGACTTTGTAATCCTTTGCAAATGAATGGACTGATATAAATACCAGCAGGAAGATGGATAAAGATTTTAGTCTCATTATAACAGGTTTTTGATTTGTTGCTTATCAGAAGGTTTGACACGAAAAGAGGAACGTCATTCTTTCCTCTTTTTCCGTTTCTCTATTTCATCCCTGATTGCTGCAGCTTTTTCGTAATCTTCAGTCTTTACCGATTCGTCGATCATCTTATAAAGTTCGTCATCAGAGAAGCTTTCAAATCCGGTGTTCCCGGTTTCAAAAATTGTATCATTGTCGCTGTCTGCCGTTGCATCCGCTTCAGTTGATGTAATGGTGATCCCGGCTTTCTGGAGTATTTCCTCGGTTATATAAATCGGGCATCCGAATCGCAACGCAAGAGCAACGGCATCGGAGGTGCGGCTATCGATCGACAGCTCTTTATCCCCGTTATTGCAAAGCAGCCTCGAATAAAAGACACCCTCTTCAAGCTTATAGATCATCACTTCAATCATTGTAATATTGAATTCATCGGCGAAGCTTTTGAAAAGATCGTGGGTGAACGGCCGCGGGTGGTTAAGATTTTCAATTTTAATCACAATTGCCTTAGCTTCAAAGCCCCCAATAATGATAGGAATCCGTCTTTCACCGTTCTCCTCGACAAGGATCAGGGCATATGCTCCCGACTGTGTTTGGCTGTACGAAATACCCAATACTTTAAGCTTTACCCTCTTCATATCAATTGATTAAAAACCAGAAGAATATCTGCTCCAAAATTGCATTTGACAAATATAAAGATAATAGCAGTAAGGCCAAGTTTAAAAATATTTTTTTTTCAACAGACGAAACAGGGGCATTTCTGATAATCTTTGTTCCTTCCTGCGATCCCTGCTAAATATTAACGATTTGCAGGGATGGATGTTCAGGCATGCAAAAAAATTGAATGTAAGGTTTGTAAATAAATGAATTTGTATATCTTTGCAGTCCGATTTTGAATTAATCCCACGGGGCTCACAAAGAGACAGGTCATAAACAGCCTGCCCGCCTCACGGAGTAACATAATAAAGAAAGAAAATGTACGCAATCGTTGAAATTGCAGGTCAGCAGTTTAAAGTAGAAGAAGGCAAAAAGATCTTTGTTCATCGCCTTGAAAACGAACCGGGTAACAATGTCAGATTCGATAAGGTCCTTCTGGTGGAAGACGGTGAAACCATTATGGTTGGTGAGCCCGCCATCAAGGATTATGTTGTTGAAGGCAAGGTAATTGACAATGTAAGGGGCGACAAGGTTATTGTCTTCAAGATGAAGAGAAAAAAAGGCTACAGGATAAAAAACGGCCATCGCCAGAACTTCACGCAGATTGAAATAACCGGTATAGGCGACAAAGAAACTCTTAAGCACAGAGCTCCTGAGAAGGAAGTCGTTAAGAAAGCCGAAAAGAAAGTAGTTGAAGCAGTTGAAGAGCCTGCAGTTGAAAAGAAAACCACCGGAAAGAAACCCGCGGGAAAAAAGACGGCAGTGAAGAAGGAAGCGGAAGCTGTGGTAGAAAAAAAGAAACCTGAAGCCAAAAAAGCCGCAGCTAAAAAACCGGCTGTCAAAAAGACTTCAAAAACAAAAGAATAGAACAGTAATCCGGAAAATTAAAATATAAAATTATGGCACATAAAAAAGGAGCAGGCAGTTCTCGTAACGGCCGCGATTCGGAAAGCAAACGACTTGGAGTTAAGCTCTTCGGAGGGCAGGCAGCCAAAGCAGGCAGTATCATCGTTCGTCAGAGGGGTACCAGGCACAACGCCGGCCTTAATGTCGGAATAGGAAAGGATCACACCCTTTTTGCACTGGCCGATGGTGAGGTGGAATTCAAAAAGAGAAAAGATAACAAGGTTTTTGTATCGATAAAACCGGTCACGGAATAACATCTTATACAGGATATTCAGGCTCCCGAAATTCTTTTCCCGATGAGGAAAGCAGTACCGGGAGTTTTTATAATTTTACAGCGGGCTTTCAGGCCTGCTTTTTTTATTAATTCTATAACAATATGCTTACCATCAACCTTATCCGCGAAAAAAAGGATTTTGTAACCGAAAGACTCAAAATTAAGAACTTTAATGCAGGGGAAATAATCGCGAAAATCCTGACCCTCGACTCATCACGGCGTGAGATACAATTACGGGCCGATACCCTGCAGGGGGAGATGAACCGGATCTCAAAAGAGATCGGCGAACTGATGAAACAGGGAAAGCGGACTGAGGCGGATGCTGCACGTGAAAAAACATATTCACTAAAGGAGGAAATTAAATCACAATCGGACAAACTTCCCCCTCTTGAGAATGAACTGAGGAATGAGATCATAAAATTGCCGAATCTGCCGTACAAACTCGTTAAACCAGGCCACGGAGCTGATGACAATGAAAAGGTAAAGGAGGGAGGAACGATCCCTTCATTGCCTGATACTGCGCTCCCTCACTGGGATCTGATAAAGAAATATGATATAATAGATTTTGACCTCGGGATTAAGCTTACAGGCGCCGGTTTCCCGGTCTATAAGGGCAAAGGAGCAAAGCTTGAAAGGGCATTGATAAATTATTTCCTCGACCAGGGCGAAAAAGCCGGATACACCGAAATTATGCCGCCAATTATGGTCAATGAGGATTCGGGCTTCGGTACCGGACAGCTGCCCGACAAAGAGGGACAGATGTATCAAGTCGGAATCGACAATTTTTACCTTATCCCTACCGCCGAAGTGCCTGTCACAAATATCTACAGGGATGTCATACTCAGCGCCGATCAGCTTCCCGTTAAGAATATTGCATATACCCCCTGCTTCAGAAGGGAAGCCGGTTCATGGGGAGCCCATGTAAGAGGACTTAACCGTCTTCACCAGTTTGATAAGGTCGAGATTGTCAGGATTGCACATCCCGAACATTCATACGAATCGCTCGAAGAAATGGTGGTCCATGTTGAAAGCCTCGTTACGGGGCTTAACCTTCCCTACCGGATCCTGAGACTATGCGGAGGCGACATGTCGTTTACCTCAGCGATGACCTATGATTTTGAGGTTTGGTCGGCAGCCCAGAAAAGGTGGCTTGAAGTGAGCTCTGTTTCAAATTTTGAATCATTCCAGGCCAACCGGCTGAAATGCAGGTTCAGGGAGAAAGGGGAAAAGCAGACGAAGCTTGTACATACACTCAACGGGAGCGCCCTTGCACTTCCCAGGATTGTAGCTGCCATTCTTGAGAATAACCAGACAGAATCCGGGATAAAAATACCCGCAGCACTGATTCCATACACAGGTTTTGATATAATAGCTTAATTCTGCCCCCTTCAGAGGTCGGGGATGGTACAAACATGGACAGGACCAGACAATCTTATATCTACGCCGGACTGGCAATACTATTCTGGTCGACAGTCCCCACTGCATTTAAACTGGGCCTTGCCGAACTTCCGATCCTGCCCATGCTCACAATTGCTTCGGTGACTTCTGCAATTGTCCTGTTCCTTATACTTTTAAAGGATGGAAAAATCTCCCTGCTAAAGGATTCAGGCCCAAAAGAACTTTTGAACTCGGCTCTCCTGGGATTCATAAATCCGTTCCTTTATTACATTATCCTTTTGAGGGCTTACCAGCTGCTTCCGGCGCAGGTGGCCCAGCCGCTTAACATGATATGGCCTATAATACTCGTATTTCTGTCAGTACCCATCCTTAAGCAGAAAATTGCAAAAAAAAGTTTTCTTGCCCTCTTCATAAGTTTCGGAGGGGTTTACCTGATCTCATCGCAGGGCAGCCCCTTCAGTCCGGGGAACGCTGATCTCAGTGGAATTCTCCTCGCGACCGGGAGCTCGGTATTCTGGGCATTTTACTTCATTCTGAATGTGAAGGATAAAAGAGATGAAGCCGTTAAGCTTTTTCTGAATTTCCTTTCCGGATCGATCTACCTTGCCGCAGCGCTGGTCATTACCGGTTCCTGGCCTGAGAATATCAGCTTTAAGGGAGTTGCCGGTTCGGTTTATATCGGAATTTTTGAGATGGGCATAACTTTTTATTTCTGGCTGAAAGCTCTTCAATTATCGCCAACCACCGACAAGGTGAGCAACCTGGTTTACGTGGCCCCGTTCCTCTCACTTGTTTTTGTGCACTTTATCCTTCATGAACCCGTTTATTATACAACTCCGGCAGGATTATTGCTGATAATATCAGGAATATTGATACAAAACAGAAAGCCTAAAAACATATAATCAGCTATCTTTGTTGTTTAAGGAGGCTGAAGTTAAACTACATGAAGTATGAAAAAATTAGTATTCACTGCATTCATTTTTCTGGCTCTCTTTTCATCGTGTAAAAAAGAAGATCCCCCTCCGGTGGATGATGGCGATAACGTGCTGACTGATGCCATGGCGAGGGACAGCCTGTATTACCTGATGCAGCAGTGGTATTATTGGTATGATCTTATGCCGGTAGTTACGAAAGAGAACTATAGCGATCCGTACGACCTGATGGATGCAATGCGTTATCAGTCTCTCGACAAATGGAGTTTTGTTGCCGATTATGACGAATTCATTGCAGAGATGCAGGGAACATTTGTGGGGCACGGGTTCAGGATCGGGCTTGATGAATCAGATAATGCGCGTATAGCATTGATCTATGAGAGATCCCCGCTTTACACTGAGGGGGTGCGTCGCGGCTGGATCGTGGAAAAAGTAAATGATGTTGACATTGCTCCTATTCTTAAGTCGGGCGATGGCACAGCCTACAGTAACCTGATCGGTCCGGGCACTGCAGGAATAACAAATAAATTCCTCTTCCGGCGTCCCGACAATACAACGGTAACAATCAGTTCCACTAAAAGCACATTCACCCTCAACTCGGTGATTCTCTACGATACCCTTCATCTCTCATCAGGAATAACGGGGCATCTCGTTTTTGAATCATTCATCGAACCTTCGGAGGATGAACTTAAGGAAGCCTTCGCATTTTTCAAGGAGAACAATGTCAAAGACCTTATACTTGACCTGAGATATAATTCAGGCGGGTATCTTTATATAGCACAACAACTTGCAAGTTTCATAGCAGGAAATACCCCCGCGAATACAAGTTCTGTCTTTGCCTTGTTGTCATATAATGATAAACGCCAGAGTCAAAATTCATCCTTTAAATTTCTGTCAACCGTAAGTCCGCTTTCACTGCAGCGACTTGTTGTGATATCGACCCGGCTTACCGCATCGGCAAGCGAAGCCGTCATGAATGGCCTGAAACCCTTAATGCCCGTTGTGAGCATAGGCGATACAACAAACGGGAAACCTGTAGGCATGAACGGATGGACTGTCGGAGAAAAGTACTTTTTCTGGCCTATAACATTCAAGATAGTTAACAAGAATAATGAAGGTGACTATTTCGACGGGATCCTGCCTGATAAATCAGTCATAGACGATATTACACATGATTTTGATGACAGGTCGGAACTTTGTCTTGAAGAGGCGATCCATTACCTGGAGACGGGCTCGGTGTCGTCAAAGGCATTGAAGGGAGTCCCCTCATTTTATCGTAATCCGCAGTTCTCCGAAAAACCATCATGGGTTGATAACGGATTAATGATAGATAAGTAAATTTTGACAGTCTCAGTTACAATCTCTTGAAAAAAGGTCAGCAGGAAAGGATAATTCTGGGCATCGACCCCGGCACCAATATTACGGGATATGGTGTAATTAAGATTACCAGCCGGGAACCTGAGCTTATCGCAATTGGTTCGTTTGATCTTTCCAAATTCGGGGACCATTACCTGAAGATCAAGCATATCTTTGAAAGGACGCTTGGCATAATTGATGAGTATCATCCTGATGAGCTTGCCATTGAAGCCCCCTTTTATGGTAAAAATGTTCAATCGATGCTTAAGCTGGGACGGGCCCAGGGGGCTGCGATTGCCGCTGCACTCAGCCACTCGCTCCCTATTTTTGAATATGCCCCCAGAAAGATCAAAATGTCGATAACCGGCCGTGGCGCTGCTTCAAAGGAACAGGTAGCTTCGATGCTCATGCGTATACTGAAGTTTGAAAAAATGGAGGTCAAGCTTGATGCTACCGATGGACTTGCTGCTGCATTATGTCACTTTTATCAGACCAACAACCCGCAGAGCGAAAAAGCTTACAGCAGCTGGAAGGATTTTATGAGCCAGAATCCCAAAAGGGTAAAAAAACAATAGGATCTCAGATTACTGAAAAGGCCAGGACCGCAACGCTTACCTTTACATTTTCAATTTTCAGCAATTCATTCGTACATGCTTCGAGAGTGGATCCGGTTGTAATAACATCATCGACCAGCAGGATATGCTTGTCCTTCAATTTATCGCTTTCAGTTACCTTAAAAATACCTTCAACATTTGTCCATCGGTCATACCGCGATTTTTTTGTTTGAGTTTTTGTGACATTAGTTCTGATAAGTGATGTCGTATCAACAGTCAGACCAGTAACATCCGAGATCCCGCATGAGATCATTTCGCTCTGGTTGAAGCCTCTTTTCCGCTTCCTTGAGGGGTGCAGCGGGACCGGGATTATAAGATCCATCCCGTCAAGAAATCTTGATTCCCTTAGTGACAGGGCATATATCCTGCCAAGCTCAAAACCGACCTGCCTGACCCCTTTGTATTTCAGCTGGTGAATCAGCTTCCTGATCCTGCTGTCCCGAGTATAAAATGAAAATGCAGCTACCCTTTCAACCATGCATCTGCCCCAGAACAACCGGGCGGCCGGGTTATCGGCTTTCAGGTGATAATTGGTCCTGGGTATTGACACGTAACATTCGGTACAGATCAGGTTTTCATTCCTCATCAAATGATTACCGCATCCGTAACATATGCGGGGAAAGAGGAGACTTATGAAATCGTCCCACAGATCATAATAGTAACCCATGCAGCGAGCAGAATTATCTTCTGCAAAGGTATTAAAGAATTACTTTTTCGCTGATGCTTTTAGCGATATTCCTGAATTCTTCGGGAGAGAATTTCAGTTTGGGCTTTTTGAAGTTCAGATCCTCCATAGAATCCATCGGGACAAGGTGCACATGTGCATGAGGAACCTCCAGCCCGATTACAGCAATGCCAATCCGGTTACAGGGGATAGCTTCCCTGATGGCCTCTGCAACTCTTTTTGAAAAGATGCTGAGTTCCGAAACAGTAGTATCATCAAGATCGAAGATATAGTCTGTTTCCTGCTTGGGAACAACAAGAGTATGCCCTGCCCTCAGAGGATTTATATCCAGAAAAGCGTAGAACTTTTCATTTTCTGCGATCTTATACGAAGGAATCTCCCCATTAATGATCTTTGTGAAAATGGTTGCCATAAAACCTGGTTTGGTATTACAGTGATATTGCAATAATCTCAAAAGGGATTATACCTGACGGGACTTTAATTTGCACAATCTCGCCCACCTTTCTGCCAATCAGCCCCATGGCGATTGGAGAACTTATAGCGATTTTCCCCTGTTTAAAATTGGCTTCGCTCTCAGGAACAATCTGGTATTCCATTACACTGTCGTTCTTTTTGTTCCTGATCCTTACCCTGTTAAGTATCCTGACTGTTTCGGTGTCTATCCTGGTCTCATCAATGAGCCTTGAACGGGCAACAATATCCTCTAGCCTTGAGATTTTCATCTCAAGCATTCCCTGGGCTTCCTTGGCTGCAGCATACTCTGCATTTTCCGAAAGATCACCTTTATCCCTTGCCTCTGCGATCTGCTTCGACAACGAAGGCCGTTCCACCATCCTCAGATGATCAAGTTCTTCCTTCAGCTTCTGAAGACCTTCTTCCGTTATGTAAATAACATCTGTCATGTTTCCCGTTGGAGTCAAAAAAATAGAAGAATTCCGGGAGTCCGGAACTCTTCACAAGCAAATATAAAAAATCTTTAACTATTTACAAAATAAAAGTTGCGAAAAGCAGTACTGCACAAGTAATTATCCTGTAAGATAAAGCATTTTAAGTTTATCTGTACTTCTTTCCTGTTTTTCTCCCGCTTTCTGCAGCTTTTTTCCGTTTTACCTTGTACCGCTGGTCAGCATCCTTGCGGTTTTGGGCCATACGTTCCTGCACTTCAGGCGATTGGATCTTGACTGCTCTCTTCCGCGATTCTTTTACATAATCATTGTATTCTTTATTCAGTTTGTTTTCATTTGCTTCCTGTTTCTTCTTTGCTCTAACTACACTCCTTGGTTCCCTTACTTTTTTTTGCTTGGTATTCAGGGTTTTGCCAAATAATCCTTTTTCATTATTCCGTGCACTCCCTCGTGAACCCTGGGCCTGACCGGAAGAAACGGCAAGAATGATAACAATTAAGGTAAAAAATAACTTCCTGATTGCTAAATTATTCATATCCTTTTGATTACAATAAATACACAACAAAGATACCTATTATTAAACCGTAATATTAATTTTGTATTGAATTAGCGATAAAATGATGTCATTTTCAAAACGGGGATTTTTAATAATTGTTGTAATTTTTGCATTGATCCAGTCATCCTGCAACAAAGAGGATAATGATGTTATTCCTGACGAATTTATTGATTTTACAATCGATCTCCTCGATCCCGAATTTGTAAACCTTACAGTTATAGGTGCGTGTGATACTGTCGATGCAACGACAAATAACTGGGGTTACAGGTCAGCAGGCTATGACAATAACGGGATAATCATCTACAGGGGGCCGGAGGAATACTATGCATTTGACAGGACCTGTCCCCACGATTTTGCAGTAAACGGACTCAGCATCAGGGTTGCAGTGGATTTTGCCCTTGCAACATGCCCGGAATGCGGTACCGTTTATTCACTTTCGACTTATGGAGTGCCGATCTCAGGCATTGGCAGATATTCCCTCAAGAACTATAATACAACTTTTGACGGTGAAAGGTATATAAGGGTATGGAATAAATAGCCTTAATACCTGTAATGCTCAGGCTTATACGGTCCGTTTTGCTGTACCCCGATATATTCCGATTGCTCTTTCGTCAGTTTTGTCAGTTTTACGCCCAATTGATCGAGATGCAGCCTGGCAACTTCCTCATCGAGGTATTTCGGCAGCCTGTAAACACCGATCTTGTAGTCATTTTTCCACAGGTCGATCTGGGCTAAAGTCTGGTTACTGAATGAGTTGCTCATAACGAACGAAGGATGCCCGGTTGCACAGCCAAGGTTTACAAGCCTTCCTTCAGCCAGGATGAAAATCGCATGTCCGTCGGCAAAAAGATACTTGTCAACCTGCGGCTTGATATTTATCCTTTCGACTCCCGGAGTGCTGTTCAGGCTGTCGACCTGGATCTCATTGTCAAAATGGCCTATATTGCAGACAATGGCCTGATCCTTCATCTTCATCATATGCTCGAATCGTATGATATCCCTGTTACCGGTTGCCGTAACAAAAATATTGCCCTCATCGAGTGAATCCTCAACAGTCTTGACCTCAAATCCTTCCATCGATGCCTGGAGCGCGCAGATTGGATCAATTTCAGTTACAATCACGCGTGCGCCATAGGCTTTCATTGATTTCGCACAGCCTTTACCCACATCGCCGTAACCGCAGACAACAACGACTTTCCCCGCGATCATTACATCTGTAGCCCTCTTTATCCCGTCGGCCAGCGATTCACGGCATCCGTACAGGTTATCGAATTTCGATTTTGTGACCGAATCATTTACATTAATTGCCGGTACAAGCAGCTCGTTATTTTCCATCATCTGATAAAGCCGGTGAACGCCGGTTGTGGTCTCTTCCGAAATCCCCTTCAGCTCACTAACTGCCCTGTGCCATTTCCCGGGTTCCTGAACGAGCAATTCCTTAAGAGTGTCCTGGATAATCCCTTCCTCTCTGCTGGCCGGTGTTTTATCGAGTACCGACCGGTCATTTTCAGCCTTAAATCCAAGATGAACAAGGAGCGAAGCATCTCCCCCGTCATCCACAATAAGGTTCGGACCTTTTCCTCCGGGGAATGAGAGTGCCTGGGCGGTGCACCACCAATACTCTTGAAGCGTTTCCCCCTTCCAGGCAAAAACAGGTATTCCATTTGCGGCTATTGCTGCAGCGGCATGATCCTGAGTGGAAAAAATATTGCAGCTTGCCCATCGAACGTCAGCGCCAAGCTCGACTAGCGTCTCGATAAGCACTGCCGTCTGTATTGTCATATGCAGCGATCCGGTAATTCTTGAGCCTTTCAGGGGCTTTTCAGATGAGTATCTTTTTCTGATTGCCAGCAATCCCGGCATCTCTTTTTCCGCAATTTCAATTTCTTTCCTGCCAAAAGCTGCGAGGGAAATATCTTTTACAGAATATTGTTTGGTATCTACCATTATGTTCATCAGTAATTTATATAATTGATTCCGTTGACAAAGTTAACAAAAAATTCAATGCTGTTGTTCGGCGAGCAGCCTCATGGCGTCCTTCCTGTCAAGCTCCATCTGTTTTACCAGCCCGCTTATAGTCCCGAACCTGATTTCATCCCTGAGCCTGTACCTGAAAATAACCCTGACAGCCATACCGTAAATATCAGCGTCAAAATTAAATATGTGCACTTCAACTGACCTGATCTCCGGGTCACTATTAACTGTCGGATTTGATCCGATGCTCAGCATGCCGGTGAGTCTCCTGTCTTCAAGCTCAACTTCAACGGCATAGACTCCATCAGCCGGGACGAGCTTATATTCATCAGGTTTAATATTTGCTGTCGGAAATCCGATGGCTTTGCCTATCTTCCTTCCCCCGACTACTATTCCGCTCAGGGAATAGCTGTGTCCCAGCCAGTTGTTGGCTTCTTCAATCCGTCCGTTGAGAAGAGCCTCACGGATCGAGGTTGAACTGATCGCACCCCCGGGTGAAGTAACTTCATTCACCTTTTGGACTGTGAAACCGTATTTCCCTGCGCATTCGCTGATGGTGGTGAAATCTCCTTCCCTGCCCCTGCCAAAATGGTGGTCATATCCTACTATCAGATGTTTTATGCCTATCTTTTCAACGAGTATCAGTCTGATGAATTCGCAGGCTGACATATTTCTGATAAACTCATTGAATTCGATAATAATAAGGTGGTCGATCAGAGTCTCCTGAAGGAGCTTTGTTTTTTCAGCCATTGTCGAAAGGAAAAACAATCCCTTGCGGTTATCAGAAAGTACAATTCTCGGATGCGGATCGAAAGTAACAACAACTGATTCTCCCCCTGCCTTATGCGCCTGTGAAACCAGCGATTCCAGGAGCATCCTGTGCCCCCTGTGAACTCCGTCAAAGATACCCAGGGTAACGACCGGCTTTTTCAGCTCCAGATTTTCATAACCCACATGGATGATCATACTTTCCTCAATTGAGATTGTAAAATTAGTAAAGAGCGGTTAACGCAGGCAAAATAATGATTTTGTTTCGTACTTTTATAGAAAGAATCCCTAAATAACTCATCGCTATGAATCCTGCTAAATTTTATCACTCCGATCCCTGGCTTGATCCTTTCAAAGGTGCAATTGAAAGCAGGATCAAAAAATGCGAGGTTAAGGAACATCAGCTTGTCGGTTCCTCAACACTGGAGGCGTTTGCCATGGGGCATTACTACTACGGGCTTCACTGCACCCGTGACGAATGGATATTCAGGGAATGGGCGCCCAATGCCCAGAATATCTTCCTCACCGGTACATTCAGCGGATGGGAAGAAAAAGACGATTACAGGTTAAACAGAATAAACGCATATGGGGACTGGGAAGTAAGACTTCCGCGCAACGCGATGAACCACGGAGATCTATTTAAGCTGGCGATGCATTGGAATGGAGGCAAGGGTGAGCGGATCCCCTCATATGCCACCCGTGTGGTGCAGGATGAAAAAACAAAGATATTCAGCACGCAGGTCTGGTGCCCGGAGAAACCATATGAATGGAAAACGAAGGATTTCAAAGCTCCCGATACAGCTCCTGTGATCTACGAAGCCCATATCGGCATGGCAACTGCGGAGGAAAAGCTGGGCACCTACCATGAATTCACCGAAAACGTTTTGCCATTGATCACAGAGTGCGGGTATAATACCATACAGCTGATGGCAATTCAGGAACACCCTTTTTACGGATCATTCGGTTATCATGTTTCAAATTACTTTGCAGCATCCTCAAGGTT
>Ga0105101_10000688_pt1 | contig 14259 bp, 16 predicted proteins | sample PPLLak21cMay2015_2_FD_87037 | JGI IMG/M metagenome (GOLD analysis project Ga0105101, IMG submission 87037) | Freshwater sediment microbial communities from Prairie Pothole Lake near Jamestown, North Dakota, USA - PPLs Lake P8 Core (1) Depth... | ecosystem: Environmental > Aquatic > Freshwater >... | reverse complement strand
GGTCACCTCGATCAGCTCCGAGGAGGCGATCGTCTGGCTGCGCTCCTCAGTGCCGGTCGGCACGAAGCTGGACATCTCGCTGGACATTCCCAAAACCCTTATCCTGGAAAGCAGCCTCAAGCTACAGCTGACGGGGACTGTGCTTCTGACCCAGACGGATCCGGCCCGCAACGGCAAGAAGCAGCTGGTGTCGCTGCGGCTGGACAAGAAATTCAAGCTCCTCCCCATACCTCCGAGCATTCACTGAGCGGGCCCTCGAGCCCAGGCCCAGAACTTCTCTTGACAAGGCGGGAGTGATTGATTAGAATTCCGCCGGGCCAAGAGTTGAATCGAACCTTCACGCCTTGGGAATAAGAATCATAGAGAGTGGGTGGACTATGAACAAAAAGACCATGACGCCCGAAGAGAAAAAAACGAGGATCCTCATTTTCTGTCCGTCCGAGATCATCCTTTCAGGGATCCTGAAGGCCATGGAAGCCGACTCGGGCATCGAGATCGCCAACGTGGAAAAGAATACGATCGAGAGCTTCATGGAATCGATCAAGAAGCTGCGGCCGCAGGTCATCCTTTTCGCCAACACGGAGCCCTTGCCCAACATGCGGGAGATCTGCAAGGCCATCAAGGAGATTTCCAAGCTCCAGAGCAAATCGCAGCTCCTCATCCTGGGAAGCATCCCTTCCCACGAGGAGATCGTCGGTCTTATCAACGCCGGAGCCAGGGGATACTTTGACCTTACCGACCCCGCCGGACAGCTCTCGGAGGCGATCCGGGTGATCAACAAGGGAGAGATCTGGCTGCCTCGGGATAAGATGAGCAGCATCATGGACCGCATCATTTCGGTGGTCGGCCGGGACCTCAAGGAAAAGACCCTCGACCAGCTGACTCCAACGGAGTTCCAGGTCCTCCGGCTCATCGGCCAGGGCAAGAGCAATGACGAGATTGCCCAGATCCTGTTCATCAGCAAGAACACGGTCCGGTCCCATATCAAGAGCATTTATGCCAAGCTGGATACGCACAGCCGTCTCCAGCTGGCCTTGTACGCCATCAATTCCGCGCTCTTTTAATCCGGCAAGCGAGCAGAGGTTGAGATGAAAAAAGCAGACAAAACCAAAAAGGAAGAGGCCATTCCCACCCTCCAGGCCAATCGCCGTCGCGAATGGCGCCTCGACCTACCTCTTTTGACTTTGATCGAAGGCCGCCTTCCTCACGGCGAGAAATTTTCCGAGGCCACCACTCTCCATAACATCAGCGCCTCAGGGGCTTATTTCTGCCTTGATTCGGGAGTCGTCGTCGGGTCCCGGCTTAACCTCATGATCGAGCTGCCCAAGCAATTGACCGGGGGAAAGCCGATCAAGCTCAACCTTGGGGGGATCACTGTCCGCCTGGAGGAGCCCGACAAGAGAGGCAAGCGGCAGGGCGTGGCGATCCGTTTCAACAAGGAATTCAAGTTCGTCGAAGACACCAAGAAGAAGGCGAAATAGCACCCTCGTGCCCATACTGACCGTGGCGCTGACCGGGGGCATCGCCACGGGGAAATCCATCGTTGGCCAGGTTTTGGCCGGCCATGGCTGCTTCGTCCAGTCGGCCGACCGCGTGGCCCATGACCTGGTAGAGCCCGGGCGCCCGGCCTGGAAGCGGATCGTCAGACACTTCGGAGCCGGCATCCTGAACCCCGACCGGACCATCAACCGGAAGGTCTTGGGAAGGATCGTCTTTTCAGCCGAAGCAGACAGGCTGTTCCTTAACCGGGTTTTGCACCCCCTCGTTCTGCGCCAGAAGAGGCAGGCCGTCCGCAGGCTGGAGCGGTCGGGGACCCATAAGATTTTCGTCTCCGAGGCGGCCCTTACCATCGAGTCTGGTTTCGGCCCCTTCTTCGACCGGATTGTGGTCGTCCATTGCCCCGAGAGAGTCCAAGTCGAAAGGCTGATGAAGAGGGACGCGATCACCCGGTCTGAAGCCCGTAAAAGGATTCGCAGCCAGATGCCGGCGGCAGAGAAGATCAAACACGCCGACTATCTCATCGATACATCGGGGTCCCTGGCCGAGACAGCGGACCAAACCGACCGCCTGTACCGCAGTCTCTTGGCCGATTTCCGGGAAAAAAAGCACGGGAAAAAGTCGGACTAGCGGCCGCTGCCGAGCGCAGCCGCCAAGAGTGGGACAAGGATCTCGTGATGCCCGATGAAGTAAAACCCCCTTCCCTTCTCTCCCCCCGGCCGCCGCACAACATTCTGCTCCGGACGGTACTGTTGGCGGAAATCGAATACGGCCGTGACAAAGTGTTGAAGACGCGTTCCCTGATTGCGGACATAGCTGACGGCCTTCAGGAACACCTCGGGCAGAATGACGGCCGAGCCGATATTGAGATAAACCCCTCCCCCTTCGAGCTTCTCCAACAGAGAACAGAAAAGGAAAAAATCGGCCAGCGAGGTCTGGCCAAGGGCCTGGCCGCTGGACTGGGGATGGAAGTGGATCGTATCCGTCCCAATGGCCACGTGCACACTGACGGGAATCCCGAGTTCGTGAGCGGATGCCAGGAGGCTGAGATGCCTGAAAGGGAACCGCGACGCGGCGATCATCCGTCCCACTGCAGCCCCCAGACCGTTTCCCCGCCGCGCTCCAGACCGGATCGCGGCGTTCAACATCTCCCCGGTTTCCCGGGCCGTTCCGAAGTTTCCGCCTTGGATCTGGAGGGCGACATCTTCCGACGTCCGGCCGCAGAAAGCGATCTCGAAATCATGGATGATTCCTGCGCCGTTCAGAGCGATGCCGCTGACCCATCCATCCCTCATCAAACCGATGAGGACGGGGTTTAACCCGACCTTGATGACATGAGCGCCCACACCGAACAGGATCGCCTTCTTCTTCGACCGGGCCGCCCGCATCAGTCCCAGAAACTCCTTGAAATCCTTTCCCGCCAGGATATCCGGAAGACTCTCGATGAAGCCGGCTAGACCGCTTTGCTGCTGGAAAGGCTTGGCAAAATCGCCGGCGTCGACAAGGCTGGGGCGGGAGTGAAGGGGGGTTGTGCGCAGGCCTGATGGCCGGGTCTGGCGCGGACGAAGCGGCCGGGCTTTCGGCACCGCGCGTCTATTTCCTGACCAGAGCGTTCTTTAATTCCTGGCCGGAGCGGAATTTGATCCGCTTTCCTTTCTCTATCTTGATCTGCCTTTTCCTCCGGATGTCCCGTCCATAGCCGGTCTTTTTATCGACGACCCTAAAACTTCCGAACCCTCTGATCTCGACCTTCTGGTTCTTCTCCAGCGCCGCCTTCAAGGACTTCAGTATCGATTCAACGATGAGAAGAGATTTGGCCCTGTTGAACTCCGAGTTCTTCTCGATGGCGAAGGCGATATCGTTCTTGATCATCCGGGTCTCCTTCAGTCCGCGCGGAGGACAGCTAATAATTAATGGAACGAACCCGAAATGTCAAGACGCATTGTTGACTTGACTAGGCCCAGTACCTATAATGAAATCAACATGAAACGAACGCTTCGCCTGGGCGCATTTCTCTTCCTCCTGACGCTTCCGAGCGCGGCCTCGATCTACAAGATCACCGTCGATGCGCCTGTGCATCCGATCTCCTCTGAGTACATCACGCGTTCGATCGAGAAGGCAGGCCGGGATAACGCCAGCCTGCTGATCATCGAGTTGAATACGCCCGGCGGGCTGGACTCGGCCATGCGCGAGATCATCGCCAAGATCCTGGCCTCGCCCGTGCCGGTCATGACGTATGTCGGTCCTGGCGGCGCGCGAGCGGCTTCGGCCGGCTTCTATATCGGGATCGCCTCTGACCTTTTCGTCATGGCTCCCGGGACGAACACGGGAGCCGCCCATCCGGTAGGCATCTCCATCACCGGACAGGCCATGGACAAAACCATGGAAGAGAAGATTACGCACGACGCGGCGTCTTACATCAAGACCCTGGCGGAGAAACGGGGCCGGAATGTCCAGGCGGCCGAAGATGCGGTTCGCAAGAGCCTCTCCTACACGGAAAAAGAGGCCCTGGAGAAAGGCCTGATCGACTTCGTGGCCGGGAGCGTGGAAGAGATTGTCGGGCACTTTGACGGCCAAACCCTGAAGCGGTTCAGCGGGGAGACAATCGAGCTGCGGCTCAAGGGTGAAGCGGTCCTTGACCTCCCGATGACGGCCCGCCAGAAATTCCTGATCACCATCTCCAACCCCAACCTGGCCTATATCCTCCTGATGCTCGGCCTCCTCGGGTTGTATTTCGAGTTCGCCCACCCGGGCGCCATTCTGCCCGGGGTGCTCGGAGCGATCAGCCTTCTCCTGGCGATCTTCTCGTTCCAGATCTTGCCGATCAACTATGTGGCGCTGCTGCTCATCTTTCTGGCCATCGGATTGTTCGTCCTTGAGGTCAAGGTCCAGAGTTTTGGAATCCTCGGCGTAGGAGGCATCGTCGCCATGGTCATTGGTTCTGTCATGCTGGTCAATTCCCCGATCCCCGAACTGCAGCCGAGTTTAAAGATCATCATCCCCACGGCCGTCGGCCTCTCCCTCATCTTTCTGTTTCTCCTATTCCTCGTGGTCCGGGCTCACTCCAAGAGAGCCGTTACTGGCAAGGAAGGGCTGATCGGGGAGATCGGGACTGCCCAGACGGACCTCAACCCCGAAGGCAAGGTCTTCGTCCATGGCGAGATCTGGAATGCAGAGGCCCCGGGACCCATCGCCAAAGGAAGCAAGGTGAGGGTGATCCTGGTTCTGGACACCCTCAAGATTCGCGTCGACAAGCTGTAGTCTCAGACCTGACCGGGCCGGTCTCGGCACCCGCAGGTCCCGATGAATAGAGAATAAGGAGGTCCCTATGGTTTCCGTCCCGATCATCATCGTCGGAATCATCGTCCTTTATCTTCTGAATTGCATCAAGGTCCTCCGTGAATACGAGCGCGGCGTCATCTTCCGCTTGGGGCGGGTCCTCGCCCAACCCAAGGGTCCGGGATTGATCTTTGTCTTCGCGCCGATCGACCGCATGCTCCGAGTGAGCCTGAGACTCGTCACCCTGGACATCCCGCCCCAGGATGTTATTACCAAGGACAATGTCTCGGTCAAGGTCAACGCCGTTGTCTACTTCCGGGTCATGGAACCCCTCAAGGCCATTATCGAGGTCCAAGGCTATCTCTATGCCACATCCCAGTTGGCCCAGACGACTTTGCGCAGTGTCTTGGGCGAGGTTGAGCTCGACGACCTCCTCTCCAAACGAGAGAAACTGAACGCCCATCTCCAAGAGATCCTGGACAAACACACAGATCCCTGGGGGATCAAGGTCCAGCTCGTGGAAACGAAACACGTGGACCTTCCGGAAATGATGGTCCGGGCCATCGCCAAACAGGCGGAGGCCGAACGCGAGCGCCGGGCCAAGGTCATCCACGCCGATGGCGAATTCCAGGCGGCCGGCAAGCTCACCGAAGCCGCTGATATCATCTCCCAGAACCCCCAGACCCTGCAACTGCGCTTCCTGCAAACCCTGACCGAGATCGCCACGGAAAAGAACTCGACCATCATCTTCCCTCTCCCGCTTGAGCTCTTAAGATCGTTTTCCTTCCATAAACCAAAGTCGGACAACGCGTGATGAAAAGTCGAGAGTTCCGAGAAATCCAGGTCTCCAGCACCCAGCTGGCCATCATCTTCCTGGGCATCCTGGTCACCGGGGTGGTCATCTTTCTCCTGGGCGTTTCTGTCGGCAAGAAACATGCCCAGGCTGCCCTGAAGGCCAATGTCATCGCCCAAAAAGCTCCAGAGCAGGTCAAGGAAAAGATCGTCTCTCTGCCCCAGTCGAAGGCGGCCGAGGAACCGCCAGGTGAGGTGGCTAAGAAACCCGCCCCGGCTCCCGCTGAATCGACTCCTGTCAAGAAGGACATCATCCCCAAGAAGCCCGAGGAAAAATCCAATGTCCAGACTCAGCTGACAGAGCCTAAGCCACAGATCAAATCCAGCCAGAAGGCGGCACCGGAAAAGAAGGGCTTATTTTATGTTCAGGTCGGAGCCCTCGCCGAGGAACAGGCCGCGCAGGCAACCGCCGAGAAGTTCCGCAAAATGGGCTATCAGGTCGTTGTCATGGACCCGCAGGCAACTGATAAGAATCCTGTCTTCCGTGTCAGGGTCGGCGGCTTCGCGACCAGGGATCAGGCGGAAGAAGCCAGGCAGAAACTGGCCTCGGGAGCGGGGCGGAAAACCGACTATTTCATCGTCCGGGACTGAAAAAGAGCACGAATGGACGAAAAGAATCCGATCCCCGCGGACCGGCTGACTGAGATCGAGGCCAGGGTCAAGGAGCATCTCCTGAAATTCGAAGAGATCCGAGGTTTTCTTTGACCTAGACAACAAGAAAACAGAGCTCGCCGCCGTCGTCGCTGAGCTATCCAGGCCGGAAACCTGGCAAGACCAGAAGAAGTCGCGCGCCCTCCAACAGAAAAAGAGGATCCTCGAGCGAAGTGTCTCCGCCTTCGCCCGGCTGGAGGAAAAAAGGGAAGAAGTCGAAGTCCTCGCCGAGTTGGCCCGGGAGGGAGAAGACGTCAGCCGGGATCTGGAGAGCGCTCTGTCCACCCTCGCCGAAAGCCTGGAAGAAGCCGAGCTTCAAAGCCTGTTTTTTGAGGTGGATGATGGCCGGAATGCCTTGTTTACTATCCATCCCGGAGCCGGCGGGACCGAGTCTCAGGATTGGGCGCAGATGCTGCTTCGGATGTACCTCAGATATGCGGAGCGCAAAGGCTACAAGACAGAGATCCTCGATTCCATGCCGGGAGAAGAAGCAGGGATCAAGAGCGTCACCGTGCGGGTCGAGGGGGACTACGCTTACGGGCGCCTCAGCCAGGAATCCGGTGTCCATCGGCTTGTCCGGATCTCCCCCTTTGACTCGAACAAGCGCCGCCACACCTCTTTCGCCGCGGTCTTCGTCTTTCCCGAAGTCGAAGAGGACATCGAAGTAGATATCAACCCGGATGACCTGAAGATCGATACCTACCGCTCGGGAGGCAAAGGGGGCCAGCACGTCAACGTCACGGACTCGGCGGTGCGCATCACCCATCTCCCGACAGGGATCGTCGTCCAGTGCCAAAACGAGAGGTCCCAGCATAAGAACAAAGCCTCCGCCATGAAGGTGTTGAAGGGGCGCCTCTACGAGCTGGAAAAAAAGAAACAGCTGGAGAAATTCGAGAAGATGGAGGAGGCCAAGTCTGATATCGCCTGGGGAAACCAGATCCGCTCCTATGTCCTCCACCCCTACCGGCTGATCAAGGACCTGAGGACGCGCCTGGAAACCGGCGATGTCGAGAAGGTCCTGGACGGCGACCTGGATGACTTCATCAAGGCCAGTCTGTTGCAGCGGAAAAAATCGGCGCCGGCCTTATAGGCCCGGGCGACGACGCATATCAGCTCCCCTTCCGGGGAGCAGAAGATTTAAAACGAGGACGACAATGACGGAAAGCGACTCCCACGACTCCAAACAATCGGCTCCACCCAACGAACGCTCTGGGCAGGAGTTCCTGCCTCCCCTCGATTTCAGCTCGGTTATCCTTCCTTTTTATTCCCAAGGCCTTCTCAAGCTCGGCCTGCTGGGTGAGCCCGACAAGGCGGGGAAAGAGATGAACCTCAATCTGGCCCGAAGGCTGATTGATATCCTCGACCTTATCAAGGACCGGACCAAGGGAAATCTGAAGCCGGACGAGGAAAGATTCCTTGAATCCTGCTTGCAGCAACTGAGGATGCACTATCTGGAAAAAGCCAAGGTCATTTCCGGCTAGGCCATCCATGAAGGTGCTGCGCGGGCTCCAGGAGCGGCCTCCTTTTCCAGAGGGCACCGTCGTCGCCATCGGCAACTTTGACGGCCTGCACCTCGGCCATCAAAAGATCCTCCGGGTTCTCCTGGACAAATCCCGGAAGATGGGGTTGGTCTCTCTTGTCCTGACGTTTTCGCCGCACCCCGAGAGGGTTCTCGAGCGGGGACACACCGGTATGATCCAAACCCTGGAGCAGCGGCTGGCAGGAATCCGGGCCGCCGGCGCCGCCGCCGTGCTTATCGCCGCCTTTGACCGGGCGTTCGCAGGCTTGACGGCAGCCGAGTTCGCCGACCGCGTCATCGTCTCGAAACTGAGGGCGAAGGCGGTCGTTGTCGGAGAGAACTTCCGCTTCGGGAAGTCCCGTGAGGGAGATATCCACGACCTGAAGCAGCTGGGCCAAGAACTGGGCTTTGCCGTCCATCCTGTTCCCTCCGCTATCAAGAACGGCAAGGTGATCAGCTCAAGCCTGATCCGACGGTTGCTCGAGGAAGGGCGGATCGCCTCGGCCAATGGGTTTTTGGGCCGCCCCTATGAGATCACGGGCCGGGTTGTCAGCGGCTCGGGCCGGGGCCGGGGGTTGGGTTTTCCTACGGCCAATATCAGGCCGCTAAACGAGATCCTTCCCAGGGGGGTTTACATCACCGGGGCCGATATTCTCGGGCGGTCCCATCCTTCCTTGACCAATATCGGCCACCGTCCCACCTTCGGGGCCGACCGCCTTCATGTCGAGGTCCATATCCTCGATTTCAAAGGCCGGCTGTATCGCCGGCGGGTCGCCCTCCGCTTTCTTCGGAGGATCAGGGGAGAAAAAAGGTTCGCCGACCCGGAGGGTCTGATCCGTCAGGTGCAAAAGGATGTCCGGGTTGCCCGCGCCTTTTTCAAGACGAGAAGGGCGGTTCTTGCAGCGCCGGACCGGAAGCCAGACGGTTGACTTTTCCCTCTGGTTGAGGCATTTTCAAGAAAGCTGCGCTCGCCAGGAGACCGAAAATGGAAGAAAAAATAAAAGCAAGGGTGATGGACGCCAGCAAGATAAAGCGGGCCCTCATCCGCATGACGACCGAGATCCTGGAGCGTAACCGCAGCCTGAAGAACCTGGTGATCGTCGGCATCCGCGCCAGAGGGATCGACATCGGCAAGCGCATCTCCCAGTTGATCAAGGAACTCGAGAACGTTGACGTACCGGTGGGCGTGCTGGACATCACCCGCTACCGGGACGACGTGCCCCGGGACGAGGCCCCACCCATTATCCAAAACACGGAGATCGACTTCCCGATCGCCAAGAGGGATGTGTTGCTGGTTGACGATGTCCTCAACACGGGCCGGACGATCCGGGCGGCTATGGGAGGGCTCTTTGACCTGGGGAGGCCGGACACGATCCAGCTTCTTGTTCTTATTGACCGCGGCCACCGCGAACTCCCGATCCGGGCCGACTACGTAGGTAAAGTCCTTCCCACCTCGAAGCGTGAGTTCGTTAAAGTCCGGCTGGTCGAAGTCGACGAGTCCGACGAAGTGCTTATCACCGAGCCCGCTGCGGCGAATCAAAAGCGGCGGCCGCGAGGAAAAGACCGTGAGATTGTTGATTAGGAACGGCCGGGTCATCGACCCGTCCTCCGGCTTGGACGAAACCCTCGACGTCCTGATCGCCGAGGGCAAGATCGTCTCCGTGGAGCCCCGCATCGAGGGCGTCGACGCGGCGGTCATCGATGCCTCCCGCCTGGTCGTCGCCCCCGGTTTCATCGATATGCATACCCACGTGAGGGAGCCAGGCCAGGAGAAAAAGGAGGACATCGTATCCGCCTCCCGGGCGGCAGCCAGGGGGGGGTTCACGACCATCTGCGCCATGCCGAACACGAACCCTGTTAATGACAGCCGCAGGGTGACCGAATATATCATCACCGAGTCCCGGAAGAGGGCCATCATCAACATCCTGCCGATCGCCGCTATCACCAAGGGGCTGGCCGGAGAGGAACTCACCGATATGGACGACTTGACGGCCAGTGGAGCCGTCGGCTTCTCTGATGACGGCCGCGGCGTCCAGAACAGCCGGCTCATGAAACTGGCCCTGGACCGGGCGGAAAAACTGAATGCCCTGATCATCGAGCACTGCGAAGACTCGAACCTCAGCCTTGGCGGGGTGATGAACGAGGGACCGACTTCACTTCTTCTGGGCCTCCAGGGCATCCCCGCCGCGGCCGAAGACGTCATGGTCTCCAGGGACATCATTCTTGCCGCCGGGGCAGGCGCCCGCCTCCATATCGCCCACCTGAGCACTCGAGGCGCAGTCGATCTCGTTCGAGAGGCCAGGAGGAAAAAGATCCAAGTCACGGCGGAAGTGACGCCCCATCACTTGGTTTTGGCGGATACGGCTCTTAAAACACGCGACCCGAACCTCAAGGTCAATCCGCCGATCCGGGGCGCCGAAGATGTCCAGGCTCTGCACGAAGCCATCAAAGATCGTATCGTAGATGTCTTTGCCACGGACCACGCTCCTCATCAGACCGACCAGAAAGGACTCGGGTTCGCTCAAGCTCCGTTCGGCATCGCCGGGCTGGAGACCGCCGTATCACTTCTCTTGGACAGGCTCGTTTCGAGGCAGGTCATCCCGTTGGCCCAGCTGATCGAGATGTTCTCATCGCGGCCGGCGGAAATCCTGGGCCTCCGCGCCAAGGGCCGGATCTTGCCGGGAGCCGACGCCGACTTGACCATCCTCAATCTCCACCGGGAGATGACCGTCGACGTCAGACATTTCGTTTCCAAGAGCCGGAACTCTCCGTTTGACGGATGGAGGCTCAAGGGCGCCCCGGAGATGACCATCCGGGGCGGTCGAGTCGTCTACCCGTTCAACCACCCGGCGGGGACATGAAGACCGGCCTTTCTCAGCTCGAAAAAGCCGTAGGCATCTCCTTCGCCGACAAGGCCCTCCTGCGGCAGGCTCTGACCCACTCCTCGTACGCTTATGAGCAAACCGACCGCAGGCCCCTCGATAATGAAGTCCTGGAGTTCCTGGGCGATTCGGTCGTCGGCCTGGTCACAGCCGACTATTTCTGCGCCAACTTTTCTGGTCTCCGGGAAGGCGACCTGTCCAAATATAAGTCTGCCGCGGCCAACACCGAGACTCTCTCCGAGTTCGCTCTGGAGAAGAAACTCCACAAGTACATCTTCCTCGGCAAAGGAGAAGAAAGGAGCGGCGGCCGCAAGAAAAGGACGATCCTGGCCGGGGCATTCGAAGCTTTGGTGGCCGCCATTTATCTCGACCAAGGCTATGAAGCGGCCAGGGGATTCCTTCTCCCCCTATTGAGCAAGGCGTTCCAGAGAACCGATCCCTGCCGGATTCTGATCAATAACTATAAGTCCGCTCTCCAGGAATATTTCCAGAAGGAAAGCCTGCCGGCTCCTGCCTACCGGACTGTGACCTCGGTAGGGCCCGACCACAGCAAGACCTTTTTTGTGGAGGTTTACCAGGGGCATGAGCGGCTCGCCAAAGCAAAGGGATACTCCAAGAAGAACGCCGAGCAAATGGCGGCCCAGAAGGCCCTAAAGAGTCTTCTCGGGACGAAGATGAAAAGCCTGAGGGCCGAGATGTTTGTGCTTAAAAAATGACAGGCTATTAAGCCAACTGAAGGACTTCAGGGAACATGGCCAGGTGCTCTCGCTGCGGGCTTAGGAAATCCAAACGACACTGCCCCGCTCTGGGCTCAGACCTTTGTGCGCTCTGCTGCGGACGTCTTCGGGAAAAAGAGCTGCGCTGCCCGCAGGGGTGCTCCTTTCTCGCCCGGCACAAGCCCTACCAAGAAAACAAGATCATCCGCAAAAAGAGGACGTTCTCCGAGGAGGTATCGGATGATCAGCGCCTGGGCTGGCTGACCTTGAATATCGAAGCCCCGCTCCTGGAATACGCCCAGCGGAATCCGGCCTTTAGTGATAGAGATGCGATCCTCGCCCTCGAGTACGCCAAAGAAAAAGTTGAGAGGTACCGTTCTCGGCTGATTCTCTCCTCTCCCAGGGGGGGACACGTCAAGAACGAGGCGGGTGAAGCCGTCTACGGCAGCCTTGAACAATGCCGCTTCGAGAAAAAGATCATCCTGCTACAGGATGTAGAAAAGTATAGCAGCGAAGAGAAACTCAAGTGCCTGGACAACGTCATCCTGGGGATCAGATATCTCGCTCGCGGCCAATTGGCCGGCCGGGCCTACATCCAGGACCTGGCCCGCCGGATGGACCGGCTCAAGGAATTATCAAGCCAAAAGAAGCTCCTGACACAGTCCTGAGCCTCTCTCCTACTCGCTCATGATCTCGGCCACCGGCATCAGAGCGGGGATATTCGCACAGACGATCTTGATGACGGCCATAACCGGAACGGCCAAGATCATTCCCGGGATCCCCCAGAGCCATCCCCAAAAGAAAAGGGAGAAGAGGACGACAAGCGGGCTCAGTCCCAGCCCGTGTCCCATCAGTTTGGGCTCCAAGACATTGGAAATGACGGCATCCAGGATGGCCAGTACTATGAGTATCCAAAGAGCGGGAAAGATGCTGCCATATTGAAAGGCGGCGATGATTGAGACCAGCCCCAGGCTGGCGATGGAACCCAGGCTGGGTATGAAGTTCAACAGGAACGTCAGGAAGCCGAACATCACGGCGAAATCTATGCCGAAGGCCAGCAGGATCAGCATGGTCACCACTCCCGAGAGAAGGCCGATGCCAGTCTTGATGATGAGGTACTTTTGGACCTGGCGGTCGATCTTGTCCAGGATCTGGTTGATCATTGCCGCCCGCGGATGGCTGAAGGCTCGTTCAACTTTAGTCTTGAGTTTGCCCCGGCCGGACAGCATGAACACGAGAAAAACGAAAATGAGGACGAACGTCGAGAAAAAGGAAAAGACCTGGTTCATCGATCGCAGGAAGAAGTTGGCCACCGCGCCCGCATCCAAGGTTTTGCTCCAGAGCCAGGGGTCCCAATTGAACCTGGACAGATGGAATCTTTCGGTGATGGAACTGAAAACGGAGTTCATTCTTTCGGTATAGTCTGGGAGGGAGGCGGCGAACGCCCGGGCGCTGTTGTAGAAGAGCACACCCAGAAGATAGAAGAGCAGGAACGCGGTCACGATGATGAGGGTGACGGCGAAAACCTTGGGGATCTTCAAACGCATCAATCCGGAAAGAACCGGAGAGAGGATGAAATAAAAGAAGATCGCCAGAAAAAAAGGAAAAAAAACGGGCTTGGCCAGGCGCAGGAGGAGTCCCATAAGGAAAACCAGGACGACCGCTGAGGAAACCAGGCTGACCTTGTGCTCTTCCATCCGAACACTCATTATTATACACATTCTCAAAGGTTTAAAACAGATGTCCCTGGCCGGCCCGGGATGAGCCCTCAGGGTTTTCCCTCATCTCGGGACGACCGCCTCCTCCCCCCTTAAGGTTAGGGGGAAGAAATGGATTTCACCTCGGCTTTCACCCGGAAAGGCGATTGACGCATTCTTTAGAAAGGCCAAAAATAGACCCGCGTTTTAGCTCATTCCCGAGGAGTGCACATGTCGACACCTGAAAGCAAAGCCGCACCCGGCGAAGCGGCCGCCGTTCCCACCGCCAAGGACGGCCAGCGGGCGCGGCTGCTCGGGGATAAGCCCTATTTTGAGAACTTGGTCGAGAACGCGCAGGAAGGGATCATCATCGCTGATAAAGAGGGGCGGGTCCTTCGAGCCAATGACGAATTCAACAGGATGTTCGGATTCTCTGGAGGAGAGATCATCGGCCGCTCGATCGATGATCTGATCGTGCCCCCGAGCGAGAAGGAGGCGGCCGTCTCGATCACGCAAAGGGTGATCCGCGGCGAGAAGGTCGCCCTTGAAACCGTCCGCCTGCGACGGGACGGCCGGACCATTCCTGTTTCCATCATCGCTTCCCCCATCTTCGATGGAACGGTCCCCCGGGCCGTCTTCGGGATCTACCGGGATATATCGGACCAGAAGAAGATCCTGGAAGAACTGAAGAACTCGGAAAAGAGGTTTCAGGACATCGCCCTGAGCTCGGCGGACTGGATCTGGGAGATCGACAAGAACGGCGTTTACACTTTCGCCTCGGGCAAGGTCAAGCAGATCCTGGGATACGAAAGCGAAGAGATCCTCGGAAAGACGCCCTTCGACCTCATGCCCAAGCATGAAGCCGCCCGCGTCCGCCAGATCTACAATCAGTTGATGGCCGAGAAGCAACCCTTTATTGACCTGGTGAACTGGAACCTGAGCAAGACCGGCCGTCTGGTGTGTCTGCAGGCCAATGCCGTGCCGATCCTGGATGACAACGGCGCGCTTATCGGTTACCGGGGAATGGATAAGGACATCACCGAACGCCGCTATGCAGAGACTCAGATCCTGAAGCAGAACATGCTTCTCGAGGCCATCAACAAACTCCTTCAGAAAGCGATTACCGATGAGACCGATTCCGACCTGGCGGTCTTCTGCCTCCAGCT
>Ga0105101_10000686_pt1 | contig 14286 bp, 14 predicted proteins | sample PPLLak21cMay2015_2_FD_87037 | JGI IMG/M metagenome (GOLD analysis project Ga0105101, IMG submission 87037) | Freshwater sediment microbial communities from Prairie Pothole Lake near Jamestown, North Dakota, USA - PPLs Lake P8 Core (1) Depth... | ecosystem: Environmental > Aquatic > Freshwater >... | reverse complement strand
TAGCGACTACCACGTTCCTGCATGGACCTGGAGCGTTCAAAAAGCCATTATTTTGAAATCTTTCACAAACGGCAGGCCAGCAAAATCACTGAGCAAGACTGAAACCAGACACTATGACAAGAGCTGACTTGAACCGCATCAAACGTGAAACCCATGCATACTTGAGCATCTAAGGGCATTGCTAAATCTTCTCTTGTCTGCGTCTTTTCACGTATAACAAATGTTATTTAGTAGTTGAAAGCCTTCTTCTTTAAGGTGGCAAGCGTGGAGTTCAAAGGAAGAGACATAATATCCATCGAGGACTTTTCTCGTGAAGAAAGCAGCTATATTCTCGACATTAGCCGTTCAATGGAGCCCATCGCGCAGAAAGGTTCAGACATGCTTGCTGGAAAAATCCTTGCTACTCTATTCTTTGAACCCAGCACTCGAACACGCCTCAGCTTTGAGGCCGCAATGCTCAAACTTGGCGGTTCAACCATAGGTTTCGCGGAAGCAGAAATTGCGTCAGTGAAGAAAGGTGAGAACCTCGCCGATACAGTTCGTACCGTGGAGAATTACGCTGACGCCATAGCTCTCAGGCATCCGCTGGAAGGCTCGGCAAAACTAGCTGCGGAATTTTCTCGAGTCCCCATTATAAACGCGGGTAGCGGATCAGAAGAACATCCGACTCAAGCGCTTATCGATCTTTACACGATAAGGAAGGAAAAGGGAAGAATAGATGGCTTGAAAGTTGCCTTGGTCGGCGACTTGCGTTACGGACGAACCGTCCATTCGCTTGCTTATGCACTTGCTCCTTACAAAATAGAATTGTATTTGGTCTCGCCTGAATCCTTGAGAATGCGGCGGGAAGTCTTGGAAACAATACAGGGGAAGATCGTGGTTTGCGAAGATTCAACCCTTGACGAGATTATTCCACAAATAGATGTTTTGTACGTTACTCGCATCCAGAAGGAACGGTTCCCAGACGCAGCAGAATATGCTGAGGTTAAGGGCACATATAGAATAGATCTTGAAACCCTGAAAAGGGCAAAAAGAGATTTAATAATTCTTCATCCGCTCCCTCGGGTTGATGAAATCGCAACAGAAGTTGATTCGACGCCCCAGGCGCGCTATTTTCAGCAGGTATGGAATGGGATTGTTGTTAGAATGGCCCTTTTGGGACTAGTGCTCGGAGCAGTAAAGTAAGCACCGGTTTACGAGTTGGAGAATCTATCAAATACTGTCAACGTGCTTATTGCTCCGCATGAAGGGCATTTGTGCAGAAGTCCAGACCAGCTTCTTTTGCAGTTGCTGCAGTGTGTGATTATCCGATTGTATGTGAAGAATTCCAACGTTTGATTTCGAACTATATGCTTCGTTATGTCGAAGAGGGCCTCTGGATTGTTGTATTTTTCATCTAAGTCAATTATACTGAGTCCGCCTCCGACCGATATCCCTTTGAGTTTTTGGACGGTTTCAAACTCTTGAGACGGAATGAACAAAGAATCAGGAGATTGAATGTGCATTCTCCTCGTGGACGAGTAGAAGGGTCTCTCCCTGGTTCCGGAGAATTTTACTCTTGCCACTCCGTAGTTTTCAATGTCTAATCTTGCTAGTCGTTCAGATGCTTCATTCGTCGGAAGCAGCGCCGGGTACAGTCGTTTCCCATGTTTTCTGCCCAGCTTCTGTCTCGAAGATACAATTGTCTGAACGATCTCCTGTGCTAGTTTGCCGCTCTCTTCTGGGGTTGGTTCTTTCTCATGGAAGGTTCTTACACATTCCCAGAATCCTGCGAAATTTATTATTCGGGAAAACTCTTCAAGCCTAAGATATGGATCGCCTTTGAAATTTTGGGTCAGAAACGGGAGCAGTGTCTTACCATGTTGCCTAAACTCGCCAAATTTTATGCCCAGCGCGCGAGCCGACAGCTCATATCTTTCACGCAAAATCTCAAAGAATTTGTTTTTGTCTTTCCCGCTTTCGATGACAATTCGGGGCAGATTTATTGTAACGATTCCCAAGCATCCTGTTCGAAGAGTATCGGTTTCCCAGTCTCCGGTGAGGTCTGCTTCGAATTTGAGGCCTGAAGAGGAGAAAACCGAACAATTGCTATCTTTCCCTGCTATATTAATGAAATATGGGGTGCCCGTCGTTCCTGCCAGCGCATGTGTTTTCATGAGAACAGCCTTTTCGTTTTCTTGTTCGAAAGCTTCGTCTGTTATTCTAAGCGTGAGTTTAGGGTTAAGCAGAGGTTTCTGTTGACTTTCCTCTTTGAAGAGTTCGATTATGAGTGCTGCTATCAACAGGCTCTCATCAGCGAAATCTTTGTATGTACCGCATATTTTTCCCGCGGGAGCAATTGCTGGCTTTTCCTTCATGCAGTTTGGAATTGAAAGCTCCAATCCTAATACCGAGTCTGCATGTTGGTTGAGGTTCAATAAGAACAGCCGTAGATGCTCCTTCGCTTGCGTTGTTTCCAGACCTTTGACGAAAGGTGCGAGAAATATGTTAAAGTAGGGGCAGATTTGAGAGCCCGTAAGTTCTCTGCCTGCATGTAGAAGGACGCTAAACATGGTTGATAATGCAGATTCAAAACTTTTTGGGTGTTCTGTCGAAAGTTGAAGTTGGTTTGACATACTAACCCCGTTTTGAAGGAAGAATCGCAAGTCGTGGACTACCTCGCTTGGTTTGAGGATCCATGTGCCCAGGTTTTCTATGTGAATGGCGCCCGAAACATGGGCGTCGGCAATATCTCTAGGGAAGACGTTAAGGAGAGCATATTCGCCGAAAACTGTTTCTCCTGCTGTCGATAGTTTACGCGTTGAGCCACCTGTCGAGTCTTTTGCGTCCATCAGGGCAGTAACTTCGTGGACTGGCATCCCGAGACGAGTGAGTTTGTGACGATACTCTTCGAATCCTTTTTCGACCAATATTGCGTTGACCACTTCTCTGACCAGGGGGGTTGTGAGATACTTGGTTCTTGATTTGAGCAGACGTTTTTCGGCCTCCTTAGCTACTTTCTGAGCTATCTCAGGGGGCATTTTTGCTTCTTTTATTAGCGAGTTGGCGATTTTGTTAGGGTCGAACTCTTCTAGCGTATAATGTGAAGTACGAATTGTCATTCCGCGAGGTTTTTCAGCTTTTTTTTCCACTCGATCTGCGACATCGAGGACCATTTTGCCCAAGTCTGTTAGATTGTACTTTTTCGCTTCAGAATCGGGTTCCAATAAGTCTGCTTTGAGCAGGAATTTCAAGTGATAAGCAAATCTTCCCGCGTCTCTGCTTGGATTCATCTTGAGGGCATTCATCAATTCAGTATAGGAGAGAGCTCCTTTATCGAAAAGAAGGTTTAAGATCTGCAGTCTCAGAGATGACGAAACCGCTTTCAATACTTTTACCCCGCGTGCCCTATGTGGAAGATTTACCATTGCTGAGACTCTCCCCGTTGCGCGTACCTATTATTTAGAAGAGAAGTTTAAAGCTTAGCTACATTCTGTGGTAACAACAAGCGCGTGTTGTACAACTGTTGAAAACTGGCAGTAACTATTTATTAAGACAGCGCGAAGCATTAGTTAGTCTGTAATGGGGTTTCGAAGCCATGAAAGTTGTGATAGTTCTTTATCCTTTCGGAGTTGCAGCCTTTAATGAGGATAAAATGTTAGTTGAGAAAGTTTTGTTTCCGAAAAATCCGGCTGCGGCAGCTGAGAGCATGACAAGAATCGAGTCAGGAAATATTTCCGAAGTCAAACCGCTGCTGGCAAAACTTCAAACCCTTGGGTACGAACTTTTCGTCTTTGAAATCGCTGATTTAGCAAGACAGGTAGAGAAGAAGCTAAATCTCAAAGTTGAAGTCGCAGAAGCTTCCGAGATAGAGGTTTTTCGTGCTCGAATGGAACAAATCGCTGTCGAAACGGGCTTTGTCAAAACAGCTAAAGACGTAGCGCTTTGGAATCGAAATGTTAGCATGGAATTGGCCAAGTCAAGAATCAAAGGCGCTGCCGGAAAGAGAGATTTAGTGATAGCGCAAGCTATTCAGACGTTGGATGATTTAGACAGAACCGTGAACTTGTTCATGGGTCGTCTCAGGGAATGGTATGGTGTACATTTTCCTGAACTTGATCGTCTAATCGAGAAGCATGAGACCTACTCACGTCTTGTGATGAATTTGGGTTACAGAGAACAATTTACTCTCGAAAAACTTGAGAAAGAGGGTATCCCGAAGGAACGCGCTGAAACTGTGGCAGAAGTTGCCAAGTCAAGCATGGGTGCAGACTTGGTTGAACAAGATTTGGCTGAGATTCAGGCATTAGCCAAGGATGTGCTGAACATGTATGAGCTGAGAAAGGACATGGAAAATTATGTTGACAGGGCGATGGAGGACGTAGCGCCAAATACTAGAACAATAGCTGGTGCTCTTCTGGGAGCCCGATTGATTGCTATTGCCGGCAGCCTTCAGAATTTGGCCATGCGCCCCGCAAGTACAATACAGGTTTTAGGGGCTGAAAAAGCATTGTTCCGTTCTTTGAAAACAGGTGCTCGCCCGCCCAAACATGGATTGATCTTTCAGCACGCTCTGCTTCACGATGCAAAACGGTGGCAGAGAGGCAAGATTGCAAGAGTTATAGCGGGCAAATTGGCTATCGCTGCAAGGGCTGACGCTTTTGGCGGAAAGTATGTGGGTGACATGTTGAAGGCTGAAGTGGACCATAGGATAGAAGAAATCCGTGAGAAGTATAAGGAACCTCCGCCGATTAAGGAAAGGAAACAGCAGCCAAGGCAGCAAGAACAACGGTTCGAAAGAAGAGACTATAGGCCTTCGAGAGAAACGGAGAGAAGGGGTCGACCTTGGCGTGACAGGAGAGATCGGAAGTGGAGCAAGGAAAAGAGTGCGCGTAAAGGTTAAGCCTCATCCGCGGTTCGTAGAAGTATATCAAGTGATTCTTGAAGACGGTGCACAGCGTTTAGCTACAAGGAATTTGGTTCCTGGCAAAACCGTCTATGGAGAGAGACTAGTCAATTTTAAGGGAGTAGAATATCGTGTTTGGGATGCCTTCAGAAGCAAGCTTGCTGCAGCAATTATCAAAGGTATAAGAACAGTACCTATAAAATTGGGGTATCAAGTTCTCTATTTGGGCGCTGCTTCCGGTACTACTCCAAGTCACGTTTCCGACATAGTGGGTGAAGCCGGCCACGTTTACTGTGTCGAATTCGCGGCAAGATCAATCAGAGATTTAGTTGAAAACGTTTGCGCGTTCAGGTTTAACATGTCTCCTATCTTAGCTGACGCTCGTTTACCGGAGAAATATGTCATGTTCATTCCTGGAAAAGTTGACTGCATTTATTGCGACATAGCCCAACCAGAGCAAGCTAGAGTCCTCGCGGACAACGCAGACGTTTTCCTAAAAGCTTCAGGTTGGGTTATGCTTGCTGTAAAGTCTCAGAGCATCGACGTGACCAAACAACCTGCCGAGATATATGCTCAAGAATCCGAGGTCTTAAGACATCGAGGTTTTAGTGTTGAAGAAGTCTTGCCATTAGAACCTTATGATAAGGCGCATGCAATGATAGTAGCACAACGGACTTAGTCCAAGGGTCAAACAAAAACACCGTTTGTATTTTTCAATTTTCTTTCATTCTTTGTGACAGCCTGATGAACCATTGAGAAATGGAAAACGCTGCTCAACTCGGAACGACGTTTGAAGAAGCTGGGTTTCTTGTTTCAAGAATGTGCTGCTCACTTCCGGTCTGCTTCAGTACTGATAGCCGAAAAAGAAAAAGGTCAAAAAATGAAAGTCCCATGTGTTTACGCAGATGAACTAGCGTTGATTAGATCTCCCGAAGAGCTGGTCGAAAGAATTTAAGCAAGTCTCTTCTGAATAGCACCTGCAGAACTCTTGGCCTTTCTCGCAGGTTTCCACGATTTCCTAACACAATCGGGATATTCGCGATTAGTTCGCAACCATTGATTCAAAAAATCCATGGTCTTATGATCTGTTAAATATCCGCTTCCGAAATCGCCAAACTGGCACTTCAAGGCCGCGATTTCCTTGTCGCGTTCCACCTTAGCCAAGATGGACGCAGCGGAAACAATTGGATAGATTCTGTCTGCCTTGTGCTCTGAAACTATTCTCGCTTTGCAAGACAAGCCTTCCTGGATATGATATTTGAAGCGATCTGCAAATACATCTGCTGCGTCAACATAAGCCACATCTGGTTTAAGAGCATCGATTATTTGGGTCATAGTCTGAGCTTCCAGTCTGTTTAGTTTATGTAGTTTTCTTCCGCTTTTTACAGCGTGGTCAATTTCCTGAGGCGACAGCTTCAGAATGTGGTGGGTCTCTGTTGCTTGAGTTATGTGCGCGGCCAGTACTTCACGTTTCTTCGGCGACAAGAGCTTTGAGTCTTTTACACCTAGACTCACGAGAATTTTCAAGTTTTCCTCTCTCATCAAGACGCCTGCAATGACAAGTGGTCCAATCACGCATCCGCGACCTGCCTCGTCAACTCCTGCAATCAACATTCTGCCCAAGTCCTCTAGCGTGTTGTATTTCTGGTTCTGAGCTAATTATGCTTTTTGAAAGGCTTGCCCCTGGGGCGAAGTCTTAATGCCAATAACGTTAATGACTTTCCATCCTTCGCTTGATTGTGAGGCAGAAAAATGCTTGAGATCAATGGGAGCTTTCTGCACCTAGTCTCAGTGATTCAACAGCTTTTTCTGTTATTGTTTTATGCAAGCGGTCTCTGTTCTCCAGTGTTACTTCGAATATTTCGGCGTCTTGGCGGTTTTTAGCTGAGGCTATCAGCCTTGCTCCTGCCTTGTAGTAAATCACGGCGATGACCACTCTGTTGCTGTCAAGTGCTTTTTGCGTCGCGTCTTTGAACTCTCCAGAAAACAACTCCATTGGCCCAATTTCGTCTATCACGATTATGTCGCGTTTTTCAATAGCTTCAGTTATTGAATGGACGCCTACACGATTCAAGTCTTCGATGTTGACCCGATATTTGCCGATCTGTGGTCCTGTTTTCTGGTTGGTATGTGCAAGCACACCCCGTCCAGAGCTTCCCAGACTCAGAATTTCGAAACCTAGTCTCTTGCCCCTTTCACGTATTTCTCGGCTTAGCATGCCACCAACCTTGTAGCCTATCTCGCTCAGAGTGTTGACTACATTCGATAGCACGGTTGTTTTGCCTATGCCTGGTACTCCGGTTATGAAAAACACGCGTTTTCTCAACACAGTCCACAACGTAGACCAGAAGTCTAATATTCACTTAAATTTCTTCTCATAACCCACATAACATTAAGGCTTAGAATTATGAGAAAATCAGGTCCTATTGAAGGTTTTCCAAGTGAGACTGTGAAGGAAGGGAAGGTTCAGGTTTTAGTCCCTAGACTGTCAGCTTTCAGAGAGCGGCCGTCTGACTATGCGCCTTCTAAAGCTCCCATTTTCTACAATCCAGTTATGGAGTTGAACCGAGATTTAGCTGTCTTGGTAACTAGAGTATATCAGAAACAGGTTGACAGGGAAATCTCGGTTTGTGAGCCCTTGACCAGTTCGGGGATCAGAGGGGTTCGTTTGGCAACAGAAGTCAGCAATGTCAGGGTGACCATCGGAGATATTAACGAGCACGCCTTCAAACTGGCAAAACAGAATGTTGCTTTGAACATGCTTGAAAATCGAGTCACAGTCCATCACATGGATGCCAATTGTCTTTTGAGTTGCAGCAGTGCACCTCGTAGGAGATTCGACATTATAGATGTGGACCCTTTTGGTTCACCAGTACGATACATTGACTCGGCAGTTAGAGCTCTCCGCAACAAAGGAGTGTTAGCGTTGACTGCAACTGATCTAGCGCCACTTTGCGGAGTTCACGTGAGAGCTTGTCTAAGGAAATACGGGGGAAAACCGTTACGCACCGAGTACTGTCATGAACTTGCGATTCGGCTTTTAGCCGGCTGTTTGGCAGCGACTTCTGCAAGACAAGACATCGGCATTAGAGTTCTTTTTGGCCACTCGACAGACCATTATATACGTGTTTACGCCGAGGCGGCTTACGGCGCGAAAAGGGCTGATGAAAGCGTGAAAAACCTGGGTTTCGTATGGCATTGTTTCAACTGTTTGCATAGAGAAACGGCAGAGAAGGCATTCAACCCTGAGAAATGCCCTGAATGTGGAGAAAGAATGGATTACGCCGGCCCGCTATGGCTTGGAAATATCGGCGACCGCTCATTCTGTGAATCCTTGAGAAAGGAGAACACGCGTGTAGCATTTAGAAATAGCGTCAGAATAGATACGCTTTTGTCTATGGCAGGGTATGAATCGGAAGCGCCAGCATTGCATTACGTTGTTGACGAATTCAGCAGCAAGCTGCAGATACCCGAACCTTCTCTCTCGACCATAATCAAAAGGCTACACGATTGTGGTTTTGAAGCAGGGCCAACACATTTCAATTCGCGAGGATTCAGAACTAATGCATCAGCCTTAGAAATTCAGGAATTGTTTAAGAAGACAGCGAAAGCTGCTTAGGAGCTTTCTCCGAAAAAGCTCTTAACAAAGATTTAAGAGCAGAATTCAAAGTACTTAGAACAAAGAGTTGGATTAAATGGCAGATAAAATTGCAGTGATAGGCGCAGGAATGATGGGCGGCGCCATTATCAAAAGCCTCGTAAAGGGTGGATACAAAGGCAAGATCACCGCAGCAGATCCCCAGCAAGAGAGACTTAGAGAACAAGAGATCTTGGGAGTGGCTGTGAGCAAGGATAACCGCAACGCCGCTGCAGACGCTGACATCGTTTTCATAGCTGTCAAACCAGATGAAGTGAAAAAGGTTCTGAAACAGATCAACAAAGAAATAAACGACAAATTGGTAATATCAACGGCTGCCACTGTGCCTCTAAAGTTCCTAAAAAAGAACGCTCGGGAAGCGAAGCTTGTCAGAATCATGCCGAACGTTGCGGCTATGGTCCAGGAAGCCTATACTGCCTACTGCTGCGAAACAAACGTAACGGCGAAAGACAAGGATAAAGTGAAGGCGCTCTTGAACATGATGGGAATTTGTGAGGAAGTTGATGAAAAACATATGGATGCCATAACAGCTTTGACAGGCAGCGGACCAGGGTATGTTTCCATAATAATTGAAGCATTAATGTTCGCGGGGTTAAAAGTCGGCTTGCCCAGAAATGTCGCGTTATATGGAGCAGCGCAGACACTCATAGGCACTGGAAAACTTGTACTGGATCTGCAAGAGCATCCTTCAAAAGTGAAGGACATGGTCACTACTCCCGGCGGTACCACTATCGAAGCGATCTACGAGCTCGAAGGAAGCCAAGTCAGGCAGGCGCTTATGCGTGCTGTTGAAAAAGCAACAAACAAGAGCAAGATGATCCGGGAAAAACTGGGTTTTGACGAAGAGTAGCCACGGTTCCAAGGACTGCCAAAATGTTTGAGGCCGTCATATTTGACTGGGACGGAACGCTCGCTGACACAAAACGAGTGGTAGTTGCTTCTTTTCAGAAAGCGCTCAATGAAATTCAGTGCAGTATAAGCGATGAATTCATCGAACGACGTATAGGAATCGGGTCAGCGGAGACTTTTAGAGAAATACTTCGACATTCAAAAGTGCGATTTGACGAAATTTTGATTTTAAGTCTCGTGAAAAGGAAAGTTGAAGCTGAAATCGAAATGGCTCATGACGTTAGACTTCTCGAGGGAACCTTGGATCTTCTCAACTCCCTCCGGGACAGGGTCAAATTGGGCTTGGCTTCAATGAACAACCGGGAAGTGATCAACCATCTGTTAAGGATTATGAACATTCACAGATTCTTCGATGCCATACTGACAGCCGAAGACATAGTACATTCAAAGCCCGACCCTGAAATTTTCGTGAAGTGCGCTACAGAGTTGAACAGCAAACCGGACAAATGTATAGTCATTGAGGACTCTATTTTCGGAGTTAAAGCCGCTAAAAGCGCTGGAATGGGTTGCATTGCGGTTCTAACAGGCGTCTACCGAAGAGAAGAATTGAATAAGACAAAGGCCGATTTAATCGTTAATTCGTTGAAACAACACCGAGCAATCCTAGATTTCATTTTCAAATGATCCGCTGCAGCTTTGTTGCTGTGGTTATACAATCACATATATTTAAAAATTTTAGGCTACAAGAACAATATTGCTTCAGAAATTTGGGAGGAAAAAAGGAAATGCTAAGAGAAACCCTTGAGGCAAAAAAAGGAAATCCTAAGGTTTTCCAAGTGTTATTGCTGAACAACGATAAGAACCAAGAAGTTGAAGTCCAGAATACTGAACAAGTTGACTTTTTCAGAGTCCAAGAACACTTGAAACAAGGCGGGTCGGTTTTTATCACAAGTAAATGCTCGCAGAAAATAGCACCGCCAAAGGCTAAGAAGAGAACCCTCGAAAACAGTGGATTGCGGACTGTCACAGCCGTCTATTTTGAGAATGCATAAAGGACGATTGCGAAAGAATTTCTGTAATAAGCAGAAACTCTTGAAAGAACCCCTTGATGGTCCTCAAGCGAGTATTCCGTTGCTAACTATCGGGTGTTGAGCTACACTTCATTGGAAATTGGCCTCGGAAAGTCACTTTATAGAGGTCGACTGGGAAGAAACTGGGATCCTAAACGATCTTTGCTATAGAAGATTCTTTCATAAACGTTATTTGCTGCTTTTATCTAATTGATAATTGAGGAAGAGGAGAATGCGAGAGAACAGGTTGCTTTCTGTCGCTCAAGCTACTTGTGAACATGCAAAACAGAGACGATACACGCAGACACACTTTGACATACTGAATGGGTACGAACTTGTTTTTACACGATGCATAAACTGCCACAAGATTCTCATATTAGACGTGAGGAAACTCAACTAAACCTCTTATCGATTCTTCAAAGAAAGAGGTTGGACCGTTTTCGAAAACGCATACCGGATAGTGTCTGTCTCGAGACTTCGAATGTTAAGAAAAGCAGTTCTCCATTAAGTATTGATGATTCATAATGCTTTTTTTGTCATGCGGCGGTCTCTACTGTGGTGCGATAACTGAACATAAAGGGCATATTCATCAATTCTCGGTTTAAACAGTTAGTTCTGCTTATTTGTATTGTTAACGCAGTCATTATCTATTTTCTACTAACGAAAATTGACCTGGTTGTTCATGGAGACCTATATTCCTTTGGCTTAGTCTACAACTCAGAATGGGCTGATTCATACCGACTCTATATGTGGTCGATTTATGCCTGTTTGGTAATTCCAGTTGCCCTAAGCGGCCTAGTGCTAGGCTTTAGCTTACTCGATAGACCAAATCTTGCTCAAATGCAATGGAAAGTCACAGAGATACCTTCAAAACTTCCGGGGAAGATTGTCAAGGACGCGGAGAAGACTCCAAAACTTCCCGACAAGCCTCTAAGGACACAAGAGAAGCTCCAGAACATTGTTCCTGAGAAGAATATTCCATCTGAACCAAGAAAAGAGGTACAGTCTCCCCCTATCGCCGGGGGAGAGATGGAGCCTGGCGAGCGCAACCAACAGGGCAATAGCATGATAATCTCGTGCCCAAAATGCAAGAAAGTGTTTAGTAGACCTTTGGTAATGCTCGATTTTGGTGGCGGAAAGGCAAAACTCGTAAATGTCTGCACATATTGCAATCAAAGATTGGGTACCACCGGTGAGGAACAGGGCAACTGCAGCTTGGGTTTGGTCGATGAGCGCAAGAGAATTGAACTCAAGTAATCACCAGACGATTCGAGAGACACCCCAAGGAACAACTATTCTAGCTGTAAAACATAATGAAGTTTTCATTCCCGGCCCTTGCAGTTCAATTGGTGTTGAAAATTCTTCCTATTTTTTACATATTGTGGTTTTCGCAATATTAGTGGCGCTGGAATGAGATTCTTATTTAGTGAGATACACGATTATGTTGGCAAAAGTGGTCAACCATGTTAGAGCAAAAGTGGGCAGACGAAAACCAAGAAATTAACAACACTGGTCTCAACAATTCCATATGGAGAATAGACACGTTGGATGAAGAAATTCGAGTCTTGGACGAAGCAAAGACGAGCCTTCTGGAAATTGAGAAGACCTTATGGTTCAAGATCGATGAAGAAATCAGAGGCAGGAGACAGAAAAAAGAATTGTTAGAAGCAGAAGTAACAGACCTCAAGCAGAGATGTGACAAGCTACTATATTTTGTGAATGCAGTCCGACAAGAGTAAATAACTATTTTTTCCCTTGATTAGGGTCGTTCATCTTGGCGATTGCGTGTTCTGGAAAATCGGCAGACAAGATAAGAACCATCGAGGTTACTATTTCTTCGATCCCCGATTTCCTATTTCGCCTAAGATAATCTTGCCAGCTGCAATTGGTCTATGGTCTAGCGAATTTAATCCAGGAGATAATCTCTTCAATTGTTGGCCTTTCATATTCCGAGAATTGCCCTTTTTCGGCGAGAGAGGTGAAGAGTCTGTTTATCCTCTTGCTCAGATCTATCGGATCCTGATTTGCCAGTTGTCTTCTGCTCATTATTCCCAGTTCCTCTAGCAATATCAGATCCTTTCCTTTGACGCCTGGAACCATCGAGAGTTGGGCTCTTGCTTGCAATTTCTCGACTGCTGCTTGCGATGTACTGGTTTTTTGTGCAATTTCCTGTGGGTCCGTCAGGATAAATTCGCCGACGGTTGCTATTCCTATTTCTTTGAGTTCATTCGCCTTGTTCGGACCTATGCCTTTTACGTCAACTGTATCGCTTTGACTTGTCAGTTCTGGCTTTGGCTTGACCAAGTCTTGTTCTAATGCATCCAATTTTAGTTTGATATCTGCAATTTCGTCTTTTTGCTTCGAAATGGCAGCTGTTGTCCTCTTGTCGCGCTGTTCTTGTTGCTCAGAAGAGGCTTTGAGTTCTCCAAGCTGTCTTGCAATTTCTTCTCTCAAGTCAGAAAATTGATTGTTCAGCCTGTTGCCCAGATTTGTCTGGCTCTGTTTTACAGTTTCTCCTTGATCTGTAAGCCCTTTCGAGAAATCCTTTTTCATACCCTCTATACTGCTATCGACCATAAACAGTCTTGACTGTGTGTCATCCACAAGTTTCTGTTGTGCCGATACGCTGGCATCTAGGGTCTGTTTCATTTCTGCTCCTTGGTCATCAAGTTTTTTGGCGATTTCTTTTCTTGTATGCTCCAGGTTTTCGTCAACAAGGAAAACCCTTGCCTGCATGCTTTCAAGAAGTTTCTGTTGGTTGTCTTGGTTGCTGGTTAGAGTGTCCACCTTTTCATTAATCGTCTTCAGTTTATCAGTACTTGATAATTCGTCAAATATTCTATCTGAGGTGACACCGAAAAAGATCAAGGCGGCAATCAGTGAAATTAGTAGATGAACATACACAGGAATCGCTCCAGTTAAGCTGCTGATCAAGAAAGGTTGGAAAGTGGCAGTCAATCCAGGATTAATTGACAAGACTATTGCGTGAATTGAACTGAAGATTGATATAAGGGTCAAGATACCCAATACCCAAGTTGAAGTTTTCAAGCTCGTAAACCTCGACTATTGAATCGATGAAACAGATAGAATTAACTGGAATCTGTTTTTAAGTTTTTTTGGAGAAGAGAACGATTTTTCAAAAGATTTTTCGAAATGTCCAAAGGTGTGAAGCTATTCTACGAGTAGTCTTTTCCATAGGTCTTTGGTACCCTTTCTAACCTCTAGTACAATAAAGAAAACAAGGAGAGAAAAGAACGCTAATGGAATAATCACTGATGCCTGAGCCCAGTCATTCATGAGTACCAGAGCGTCAAAAGAATTAAGAGAAAATGGAAACAGTATCGGATTATACTCGTGGTGAGTAGAATCAATAAGAACGTGCGACAAATTGCCAATTAGGCAAAAGACAACCATGCTCCAAGAGATACGACACCTGTTCTTAATTGCTGAATAGTCTATTCTGAAGAGATGAGACACAACTGAAGAATAAACACAAACGGTAAGAAACATCGATAATAGGGTTGCCAATGTGACTGCCCCCAAAAGGCTGTGGAGTACAAGCCTGGACTGCTGCCCATCTGTAAAGAAGTAAAGGAAGGGGATTTCCAAGTCTGGAGCCATTGTGCTCACAATCAGTGCTGGTAGGCTTATCTGGGGCCTAATCGCCCTTGACAGATAGGCTATGCTGCAGTGAATCGGGGTATAGGGCATCTACTTTCGCAGAGCATTAAGAAGAGTTTCTCGATATAAATCATTGGTTAACTGTCCTTGGCAATATCTTTTGAATGAGGTTCGCTTCGAGATTGACATCTTTCAGCTATAGC
>Ga0105101_10000683_pt1 | contig 14307 bp, 15 predicted proteins | sample PPLLak21cMay2015_2_FD_87037 | JGI IMG/M metagenome (GOLD analysis project Ga0105101, IMG submission 87037) | Freshwater sediment microbial communities from Prairie Pothole Lake near Jamestown, North Dakota, USA - PPLs Lake P8 Core (1) Depth... | ecosystem: Environmental > Aquatic > Freshwater >... | reverse complement strand
TACCGGCCGCGATGCCGAGCGGAACGCCGGACAGGGCCGTGACCAGCATCACCAGGATGGTGCCGACCCAGGACGACAGGATACCGGCCTGGTCCGCATGCCGCGAGGGAAAGGAAGTGAAGAACTGCCAGGTGAGCCGCCCCGAGCCGTCGATCAGCAGGTCGATGAACAGCGCAATCAGCGTGACCACGCCGACCATCATCGCCAGCAGGCCGATGACGGCAAATATCTGGTCCCAGCGCTTATGCTTGACGATCAGGGCGCGGATCGCTGTAATCTTGGGATCGGTGATGTTGGCCATCAGTACACCTCGCGGAAGCGCTTGCGCAACAGGTGGCCGAGCACGTTGAACAGTAGTGTCATGAGCAACAGTACCAGGCCGACCGCGAAAATGCTCTGGTATTCGAGGCTGCCGTGCGGCAGGTCGCCGAGGCTCACCTGCACGATGTAGGCGGTGATGGTAGCGGCGCCTTCCATCGGGTTCAGGGTCAGGTTCGCCTGGGTGCCGGCGGCCACGGTCACCACCATGGTTTCGCCGATGGCGCGTGAGATGCCGAGGATGTAGGCGGCCACGATGCCCGAGGTCGCGGCTGGCGTCACCACCCGGGTGGCTGTCTGGAAACGTGTCGCGCCCATGGCATAAGAACCCTCGCGGATGTGCATGGGCACGGCGCGCATTGCGTCCTCGCTCACCGAACTCACATACGGGATGATCATGATGCCCATCACGATGCCGGCGCCGAGCATGTTGAAACCCGGCAGGTCGGGGATGAAGACTTGCAGCATTGGCGTGACGAACAGCAATGCAAAGTATCCGTACACCACGGTCGGCACGCCTTCGAGCAGCTCAAGGAAGGGTTTGACCGTCTCGCGTACCCGATGCGGGGCAAATTCGCTCAGGTAGATGGCAATGATGGTCCCGAGCGGTATGGCAATGGACAGCGCCACCGTCGCCACCACCAGGGTACCGGTCACCAGCGGCAGCACACCGAAATGCTTGTCCGAGAACAGCGGGGTCCACTGGGTGTCGGTCAGGAAATCGAAAATCGAGACATGTGCGAAGAAACCCAGGGATTCGTACACCAGGATGACCATAATCGCGATGGTCACGGCGACCGCGGAAAACGCCGCCAGAAACAGGATGCCCTGGATGACACGCTCCGGCAGGTGACGTCTGGCCTGGTAGGCGAAACGGGATGGTTTCTGGCTCACGAGCGTGGAATTCCTGTAAATCACTGGTTATCTGGCAAGTGGCGAATGTTAGGGGTGAATTATGACAATTCGATGACAACGGCATTTCAAGAGGATAAATCGGGAAAAAAGAAGGGCGCCCGGAGGCGCCCTTCGAGAACTGCATGACAGTAACGATTACAGGTGGGCGGCGCGCTTCAACAGATCTTCCACGCGGACACCGACTTCGTTCTTGCCACCGAAACCCGTGCCGAGCTTCTTGCTGTTAAAGTTCTTGCTGGCCAGGTCATAGTGCGTCTTGGACAGCGGGATGTAGCCGACTTCCTTGGTCAGCTTCGGCGCATGCTTGATATAGAAATTGACGAACTCCTTCACTTCCGACTTGGCCATGGACTTATCGGCCACGTAGATAAATATCGGACGCGCCAGCGGCTGGTAGGTGCCGGCCATGACGGTCTCAAGCGACGGCGCGATGGCCTTTGTGGCGCCCTTGTTGATGATCGACACCGCCTTCAGCTTGTCCTTGTTTTCCACGTAGTAGGCCAGACCAAAGTAGCCGAGGGCGTACTTGTTGCGGGCCACACCCTGCACCAGGGTGTTGTCGTCTTCGCTCGCGGTGAAGTCGCCGCGCGAAGCCTTCTCCTTGCCGTTGATGGCGTCGGTGAAGTAGTCGAACGTGCCCGAGTCAGCGCCCGGCCCGAACAGCGCGAGCTTCTCGTTCGGCCACTTCGGGTTGACGTCGCTCCACTTCATGATCTTGCCTTGGGCGGCCGGTTCCCACATCTTCTTGAGTTCCTCGACCGTGGCGTTGCTGAGCCAGGTGTTATTGGGGTTGACGACCACGGTCAGCGCATCGAACGCCACCGGCAACTCCACGTACTTGATGCCGGCTGCCTTGCAAAGATCCATTTCCTTCTTCGAGATCGGACGCGAGGCGTCGGAGATGTCGGTCTCGCCGCGGCAGAACTTTTTGAAGCCGCCGCCGGTACCGGACACGCCCACGGTCACCTTGATGCCTTTCTGGGATTTCTGGAATTCCTCGGCCACCGCCTCGGTGATCGGGAACACGGTGCTGGAGCCGTCTACCTTGATGATGGAATCGGCCATGGCGGCCGTGGAGCTGGCGCCGAACGCGCCGGCCACCAGGGCGGCAACGCCGAGCGCTGAGAATGTCTGCTTGAGTTTCATGAAAAATCCTCCGGATATAGATATGGGAAAAACGAGGCGTACTATCACAGCGTATTATGACAGCTTGATGAATTTTGTATGAAGGGCAGATGAAACCCACCGATTGTCCGGCCCCAATGCAGCCAAACAAGACAAACAATGCGTGTCCGTCGTCCATGTAATAAGGGACCGCATATCTGCCGCCTCAGAAGTAGTATCGGCCACGCAACTCCAGCCGCTGGTCGTTCTGTTTCTCGCCAAAATCGGACAATCGATTGCCGGACAAGAAGAACACGCGCAAGCGCAGCTCCAGGTTGGTCACACCAGTGTAAAGCAACTCCGGAGCAACCGAGCGGCTGCCGTCGTCGAGGTTGGCGATCACGGTGAGTGCCGGGGTGAAATAGAGGATGTCGAACGGGTCCTTCTGGCTCAGGCGCAGGTACAAGTAACGCTGCATCGGGTTAGGTCGCAACAAGGCCGGCTGCGCGGCGGCGCGCAGCCGTTCGAGCAGTGCCGTGTCGCCGGCAGCGTAGGCGTCGTGGATCGTCTGGAAAAAGGTGCGTGCCTCGTCCTCGCTGTAGCCGGCGCCGTTGTAGTAGTACTCGAGGATCGCGGTGAGATCGGTCTCGGTGAGATAACGTGCGCCAAGCAGGTAGCTGTTGGCACTCTGCGTCACTGTGGTGACCGTGCCCGCGGCGTTCACCACCGGGCGCGTGATCTCGGTGAGATGCGCCCATTCGCCGTGGATCTCGACGTTGCTGCCGAGGTTGCGCGAAAAGTCGAAACCGTAGCGCGCGCTGCGCGCGCCCTCGCCGAGCACGAGAAGATCGATATCGGTGTCGCGGTAGAGCAGCGTGAGCTTGACCGCGGGGTTGGCGTTATCCCCGGGGCCGAAGTCCTCGTTCACGCGGTCGCTGGTCGGAACGACGAGCGCGGTGAAGGCGACGGTCTTCAAGGGCCCATCGAAGCTGCGGATGAGGTTGCCCCCGGCAATGACAAAACCTTCGCGCGCGAGCTCGGGGTCGTTCGGGTCCTTCATCCGCTGGACGAAGCCAACCGGGTTGAAGGCATAGCCCTTGCCCCAGCTCAGCGTCTTCTTGCCAAGATCAAAAGTCGCGCGATCGGAAGGCGCGAGCGTCAGGTGGGCCTCGTAGACGCGCGTGGCACTGTCGCTGCCTCTGTAATCATCGGCGTAGACGCCGTAGCCGACGAAGCGAAAGCTGCTGATGCCCTGGCGGTACAGCCCTTCGAGCTGCAGCGCGCCGATGCCGGCGTTGTACTCGGTGACCGGTTCCCGGTCGAAGAAATTGAGCTGGTAGAGTGCGGCATCGGGGTCCAGCCGGAAGTGCTCGGCGCGCAGCTCGGCGTAGCCGCCGAACTCAAACGGCTTCTTCTCGAACTGGCCCACGTCGAAGCTGTAGTCGTCCTGAGCGAAAGCGGCCGCAGCGATCGCGAGCAGACAGGGGGCGAGCAGCCATGCGCCCCGCATGTTGGCCTTAGCGCAGCTCGCCGGCGCGCGGGAGGTAATCGAGGGTGAAGACCTCGTCGGGCAGCTTGCGCGGCTTGATGTTGGCGTACAACATGATCGACTTGTAGCCCTTGTACAGCGGGCTGTCCGTCTCCATCGTCGCCGGGCGCTTGATGCCGTTGCCGAAATCCTTGATGTCCTTGAAGCGCAGGGTCTTGATCAGCAGCCCGCTCGCGGCATAGGCCTCGATCAGGGTCGGCGTAAGCGAGGCGCGGTCGACGCGCATCTTGAGGCGGTCGTAGGCCACGGTGCCGCTCCGGGCCTTGAGTTCGAGTGAATAAGCGGCCCCTTCCTCGGCCGCCTTCTCCACGCGATATTCCACGCTGTAGTCGAGGTTCATGATGTCGGCGTTGTTGAACACGCCGCCGACCACGGATTGCAGGCTGGTGATGCGCAGCGGCTTGCCGACGTTCGGTATATAGAGCCACATGTTGTCGCCGAGGCGCAGCGTGGCGCGGCCCTTTTCGCTCGGCGGATCCAGAAACAGCGCGATCATCGCGTCGCGGCCTTTCTTGACGCTGAACAGCACGAACTCCTTCTTGCGGCCGTCCGGCTCGATGTTGATGAGCTTGCGGTACATCTCGTAAGACTCGGGGTTCAGTTTGCGGTCCACCTGGCGCAGGATGGCGTCGCCGTCGAGCGCCAGCGCGACGGGCGCGCTCAGCGCGAGCATCGCCACCGCGAGGGCTCGTGACCACGCGCCCCCCACATGCGGTCTCATGGCCGGGCCTTTTTCGCCGCTTGAGCAGCAGAGCCGCTCGCGGTCACCGCGCCGATCTTGCGGTCCTTCAGCGCCTGCGCCAGCTTGGCACCGAACTCGCCGGCGATCAGCGTTCCGACCTTTTTCTCCGCCAGCCAGGCGGCCAACGCCGGTCCGGCGCCGCCGGGATTGGCCGCGACCGGGTTGGGGTGCGATTCCACCAATGCCCCGCTGGCATCGAATATCAGGATATGCGGCGCGCGCGCCGCCACCGCGCTCACGGGGGCCTCGGCCTGGGCCGAGTCGGCCGCCACCGCGATGCGCGTCCCGCCGGCCCACGCGCTTGCGCTAACCACGACCATTCCCGCGGCCAGCAGCCACGGACCGATTTGTTTTATCCAGTTCATGGCGTTTCTCCTAGACATGCCGCAGGGCGGTAATCGGATCCATGCGCGCCGCCTTCCACGCCGGTTGCAGGCTGGCGGCGACCGCCACCAGCAGCACGATCGCGCCGACCAGGAGCACATCGAATGCGGCGATTGCCGGCACCAGCACGAGTTCCTGCTGGCGGCCGAAGGTGAAGTGCACCGGCCAAAGGGTCAGCGCGTAAATGATCACCAGACTCAGCAGCGTGCCAATGGCGGTGCCGACCAGTCCGAGTAGCAGGCCTTCGGTGAGAAATAAGCCGAGGATGCGACGCGGCAGCGTACCGATGGCCGAGATCATCCCGATCTCGCGAATGCGCTCGTACACCGCCATCATCATCACGTTCATCACCGCGATCAGCACGATTCCGACCAGCATGACGCGGATGAAAATGTCCAGCAGATCGATCATGCGCGCGATGTTGGCGAACGGCGACAGCTGATCCCAGCCGTGCACTTCGAGCGCCGGTTGTCCCTGGGGATTGCGGATCCCGGCCAGAGCCTGGGTGATCCGCGTCTTGGCCACGGGCAGCCGGTCGAGACTCTTCAGGCGCACGGCGATCTCGCTCACCTCGGCCTCGGTCAGGCGCAGCAGCTCGCGCGCGTCGTCCAGGTGCAGGTAGCCGTCGCGTCCGCCCGGTCCGGTCACGTCGCCGAGCACACCCTGCACCGTAAAGGTCTTGCCGTTCACCGAGCCGTCGAGGTTGGTCGCGACCAGCACCACGGTGTCGCCGATGTTCACCTTCATGCCCTTGGCGAGAATCTCGGGGATGAGTAACTTGCCGCGTTCCACCAGTCCATTCGTGATGCTGCCTTGCACCAATCGCCCGGCCAGCATCGGCATGGCTGCCGCTTCGCGCTTCGGGAGCACGCCGTTCAGGCGGATGCTGGTGGTCTCGGTGAAGTTGCTGAACATGGCGCCGAACTTGAGGCGGGGCGACCAGGCGACTACATCGACCATGCCCTGAAGGGTCTGTTCGACCTTTTCAACCGCACCCGGTTTCATATTGAGGTTGAGCGGGAGGTTGTCGATCGAGGCGACGTAACCCTTGCGGTGCACCTGCAGGTGGCCGAGCACCGAGTCGGTGATCTGGCCGACGATCAGACCCTTGAACGAGCCGGACACCGCGATGAACAGAAGTACCGCCACCACGCCCAGAATAATGAGCCCGGCGGTGAGCAGCGTGCGCCGCCAGTAGCGTGCCAGGTTGCGCGCCGCGAGCTTGAGGATTTTAAGCATGCTGGCCTCCACCGTTCACCAGCCGCCCGTCCTCGAGCGTGAAGGTCACCTCGGCCGCGCCCATGATCTTGGAGTCATGGGTGGAGAAGACGAAGGTGGTGCCGAACTCATCGCGCATCTTCTTCATCAACTCGAGGATGCGGTAGGCGGTGTCGTGGTCGAGATTGGCGGTCGGCTCATCGGCCAGCACCAGCTTCGGCCGGGTGGCGAGCGCGCGTGCCACCGCCACGCGCTGCTTCTGTCCGCCGGACAGCTGGTCGGGGCGCTTGCCGGCCTGATCGGCCATGCCCACCGCGTCGAGCAGTTCGGTGACGCGCGCGCGACGCTTCGATTCTTCCCAGTCCTGCACCATGAGCAGCGGGTACTCGATGTTCTCGTAGGCCGAGAGCACCGGGATCAGGTTGAAGTCCTGGAAAATGAAACCCAGATTGGCGCCGCGGAATTCGGCCGCCGCGCGCCGGTCGAGACTGGCGATATCGGTGTCGAGTACCGTGAGCGTGCCGGCGCTCGGCTTGTCGAGCCCGCCGATCATATTTAGGAGTGTGCTCTTGCCACTGCCCGAGGGTCCGACGAAGGCAACAAAAGCGCCCGGCTCGATAGTGAAGCCCACACCGCGCAGCGCCGGCACGTCCACGTCGCCGGCGCGGTAGGTTTTGGTCAGTTCGCTGGCGGTGACAAGCGACACGTGGACTCCTTTGTTATTACTTCTTCTTGGTGAAGAAGCAGCTCAAAATAGCGCCGCGTGTGGTGCTGTGCATTGATGTGGATCAGAATAAAACACCCACTGCCCGTGAACGTTAAAAGTTTATTGAAATTCCCCGTTCGCGCTGAGCGTAGCGCCGCAGGCGCGAAGTCGAAGCGGGCCAAGTGATTGATTGAAGGTCGTTCATGTTTCGACTTCGCTTCGCTACGCTCAACACGAACGGCTTTTAGTGATTATTTCAACAAACTGTTAACGTAGCCGGTAACCGGCATGACAGGCATTACACTGCTGGGTGAGCTCGGCGAGCGCGCCGAGCGCGCGCGGTATGTCGTTGGTGACCGCCGCCTCTTGCGCGGTGCGCGCAAAACGGCTGGCGGTGCGATGCATGGTGGTGCCGATGTCCTGCATGCCCTTGGGCATGTACGGCGCCATGTGCGAGGCGCCGTGGCCCAGCAGCGAGCTCATGCCGATGCGCTGCTCGGCGATGTCCGCGGCCTCGTTGTACTTGCCGGCGGCGAGCGCGGCCTGGATTTCGCCCATGGCGACCAGATGATCGCGCATGTTGGCGAGCATGTGCTCCTGCATCGGCGCCGGCATCTCGACGCGCTGGCGTGGGTCGGCCGCGTGCGCCGCTCCGAGCAGGGCGGTGAGCGACAGGGCGAGGGTGGCGAATGCGATAGTGTGACGCATGATGCGGTTCTCCGGGAATTGAAAGTTGAGCAGGGTTCTATTGTGGCAGTGTCTGGAAGATTTCCTCGGCCACCGCTTGCGCGTTGCGGCTGCGGAACCCGAGGTCGTCGTAGTTCAGCAGGTGTTTGAAGCGCGACTGGTCGAGCCCCTGGCTGGCCTCGACCGGGTCGAAGGCGCCGTCGGCGAAGCGCTTGCGGGTGGCGTCGCGCAGAAACACCAGATAGTCGTAACTGTCGCGCAGCGCCTCGTTCAGATCGGTCACGTGCCCGTGACCGGGCACGACGATCTTTGGCTTGAGTTCATCGCGTAGATATTCAAGGCTCTTGATCCAGCGCTGCGCGCTGCCGGGGAGCACGCCTAGCAGGCGCTGCACGAACACGGTGTCGCCGGCGAACACGATGCGGCGCTGCGGCAGCCACACCAGGATGTCACCCGGCGTGTGTGCGCCACCGGTGTGTATCAGCTCGATGCGTTCTCCCTTGATGGGCAGTGTGTACCGGTCCTTGAACGTTACTTCCGGATAGACCGGCATGGTGCCTGCATATTTCACCTCAAGAAAACGTTCGGCCATCGCCATTTGTTCGGCGCCGCGCGTGCGCATGTCGTCGAGCCCGGCGGCGGAGGCCACGAGCTTCGTGCCCTGGCGTTTAAAGTAGTCGTTGCCCAGCCAGCGGTGGTCCTGGCCACCGGTGTTCACCGCCCAGATCACGGGCTTGGAGGTGACCTTGCGGACCGCGGCATGAATCGCCTGCGCGCCAAGTTTGCTCGCGCCGGTATCAATCACCACCACGCCATCGTCGGTGACGATGAAGCCCGAGGTCATGTTGTGACCAAGATTCTCCGGCGAACGCTGACCGAGATCGCCGACCAGCGCGTACACGCCATCGGCCACCTTCACGGTGTCGAACGCCTGCGCTGACAGGCTCAAAACGGCCAGCAGACTGGCGAGAAGCACGCGCGGCATTGTGGTCACCTCGGGTCGGGAAGGGTGAACATACTCTAATACAAAAAGAAACGGGAGGCGGCCACGCCGCCTCCCGTCATACTACTCAGCCGTGCCGGCTGCGCGGCCCGTGCCGGTCGAACACTGCCTTCTGCTCGGGTGTGAGGACCTTGTTCAGCTCGGTTCGCGCCTTCTGCACTTCCTTCATGCCGGCCAGTCGCTGCTCCATGTGGGCAATGTGTGCCTGCATGGGATCGGCGTCCTTCGCCGTCGCGGGCCCGGCGGCATGCGCGCTCATTTGCGCCCGCACGGTCTTCTCGAACGCCTGCCAGGCCGATTCCTGCTTGGCGGTAAGCTTGAGCTCGGTCTTGAGTGTGCCGAGATGTGCCTCTGGTCCGCCATCCATGCACTTTGCCTTCGAGCCGTGGCCCATCATGGGACCATGGCCCATCATCGGGCCGTGTCCTTGCGCCAGAACCGCGGCGCTCGTCGCGACGCCCAGCCCGGCGAGGATGCCGAGCGCGATCTTGCCTGTCGTCTTCATATTAAGTGTCTCCTTGGAGGAAGTGATTTACCAGCGCGGCCATTCAAGCACGGCCTGCCGGCCGGCAAGATGTCCGGAGTGGCCATTTTTGTAACCGTGGGTAACCGCCGGCCGAGTTGTTACACGCCGTTACAATATTTTCGCGTCCGCCCGGCGGCGGCCCGGGTTAAACTGCGCCCATGCCCCATTCCGAGCACATTCTGGTCGTTGACGATGATGCCGAGATCCGCAGCCTGTTGCGCGACTATCTCGAACGCAACGGCCTGCGCGCCACGGCCGTGGCCGACGGGCGCGGGATGCGCACGGCGCTCGACACCGGGCGCTTCGACCTCGTGGTGCTCGACCTGATGCTGCCCGGCGAGGACGGGCTGACGCTGTGCCGCGAGCTGCGCGCGCGCTCGAACCTGCCGGTGATCATGCTCACCGCGCGCGGCGAGGAGACCGATCGCATCGTCGGGCTGGAAATGGGCGCGGACGATTACGTCCCGAAACCATTCAACCCGCGCGAATTGTTGGCGCGCATCAAGGCAGTGCTGCGCCGCACCCAGGCGTTGTCGCCGGCGCCGAACGCGAATAAAGCGCGCCACCTGCGCTTCGCCGGCTGGACGCTCGATCTCGCGCGCCGCCAGCTCGTCTCGCCGGCCGGCGTGGTGGTGCCGCTGTCGGGTGGCGAATACCGGCTGCTGAGGATATTTCTCGATCACCCCAATCATGTGCTCAGCCGCGAGCAGCTGCTCGATCTCGCGCGCGGGCGCGAGGCGTTGCCGTTCGACCGCAGTATCGACGTACAGGTTGGCCGGTTGCGTCGCCGCCTGTCCGACGAGACCGCCGCGCTCATCCAGACCGTGCGCGGCGAAGGCTACGTGTTCGCTTCTGAAGTCGAGGCCGAGCCATGAAACGCCTGTTGCCCGCGACACTCGCCGGTCGCCTGATCCTTACGCTGCTCATCGGGCTGCTGGCCGCGCAGCTCATTGGCGCGGCGATTCTGCTGCGCGACCGCGCCAGTGCGATCTACCAGGCGAGCGGACTCGGTGCCGCACAGCGCATCGCCGCTGTCGTGCACGTGCTCGACCGTGTCGATCCCGCCACGCGCGCCACGTTGCTGCCGGCGCTCAACAATCCGCAACTGCGCATCGCGCTCAACGCGCCGCCTTCGGCCGAGACCGGCGAAGACGCGCACGCTGAACACTTGCGCGCGGTGTTGCAGGACATGCTCGGCGACAACCGGCCGGTGCAAGTCGCGCTGGTCGAACCGTTGTTTGGAATGGAGCGACGCGAGCATCGCGGGCCGGGCCGCCGGCATTCGCATCCCGGTCCGATGGCCGAATTCTTTCCGCCGCGCGGTGTGGCGTTCGCGGTTTCCACGCAACTCGTGGACGGCACCTGGGCAAGCTTCGAGCACGGGCTGAGCGGCGAGCCGTTCGCCTGGCCGTGGCGGCTGCTGCTCACGCTGGTCGTGCTGCTGGCGTCGGTGATCGCGCTCACGCTGCTGGCAGTGCGCTGGCTCACACGTCCGCTCGCCGTGCTCGCGAACGCCGCCGACGAACTCGGGCGCGACATGCACCGGCCGCCGCTCGCCGAGGACGGGCCGGCCGAGGTGCGGCGCGCCGCCGCCGCATTCAACACCATGCAGGCGCGGCTTCAGGTCTATTTGCGCGAGCGCGAGCAGATGCTCGCCGCCGTGTCGCACGACCTACGCACGCCGATCACGCGTCTGCGCCTGCGCGCCGAGCTGATCGGGGACGAAGCGCTGCGCGCCAAGTTCACCCACGACCTGGCGGAGATGGAGGCCATGACCTCCGCCGCGCTCGATTTCCTGCGCGGCGCGCGTGCCGACGAGCCGGTGCAGCCAGTGGACGTCATGGCGCTGCTGGAAAGCCTGCAAGCGGACATGGAAGAAGCCGGGCACGCGGTGCGCGTGCACGGCGCAATGCACGCGCCGTATCCGGCGCGACCGCTGGCGCTCAAGCGTCTGCTCACGAACCTGATCGAGAATGCCGTCAAGTACGGCGAACGCGCCGCGGTCACCGTCGAGGATGCCGCCGCGCAACTGCGCATCGTCGTCGCCGATAACGGACCCGGCATACCCGAGGAACAACTTGAGCGTGTGTTTGAACCGTTCTACCGTCTCGAAGGTTCGCGCAGCCGCGACACCGGCGGCGTCGGCCTGGGCCTGTCGGTGGCGCGTGACATCGCCCGCGCCCACGGCGGCGAGCTCGCGCTGCATAACCGTGCCAGCGGCGGAGTCGAGGCAGTGCTGATGTTGCCGCGGTAAGTGCGGTAAGAATAAGAAGCAAGGGGAGGGGTCATGGAATTCCTGCGCTATGCGTTCCCGGTCTCGGGCGTTGAAACCTGGCTGTGGCTGCCGCCGCTCGCGGCGTTCGTGGTTTCGCTGTGCACGTCGATGGTCGGCGTGTCCGGCGCCTTCCTGCTGCTGCCGTTCCAGATGAGTGTTCTCAACTACACTGCGCCGTCGGTGAGCGCGACCAATCTGGTCTTCAACCTGGTCGCGATTCCGTCCGGTGTGTATCGCTATTTCCGCGAGGGCCGGATGCTCTGGCCGCTCATCTGGGTGATCGTGGCCGGCACGCTCCCCGGCGTGGCGATCGGTTATTTCGTGCGCATTCATTACCTGCCGGACCCGGCTGCCTTCAAGGTGTTTGTTGGTGTCGTACTGCTGTATCTCGCATGGCGGTTGCTATCCGGTTTTTTGCCATGGGCGCGTCGTCCGGACGGGGCTGACGGCCGAATGCCGCCGGGCACGACCGCACGCACGTTGAGCATCACGCCGGCGCGAGTGACCTTCGCGTTCGGCGCGGACACTCACTCGTTCAGTCTGCCGGCGATGGCGATGCTGGCGCTGGTGGTCGGAATCGTGGGCGGCATTTACGGCATCGGTGGTGGCGCGATCATCGCGCCATTCTGCGTGGCCTTCTTGCGCTTGCCGGTGCACGCCGTGGCCGGCGCGGCGCTGGCGGCCACATTTCTCACCTCGGTCATCGGGGTCGCGCTCTATAGTCTGCTACCGGCGCCGCCGGGCATCGCCACCCGCCCCGACTGGCTGCTCGGGCTGTTGTTCGGCGCCGGCGGCGCGCTCGGCATGTACGCCGGAGCGCGCCTGCAGCGCCACGTGCCGCAGGCGGCGCTGAAGGTGCTGCTCGGTGTCCTGATTGTATTGCTGGCAGGCCAATACCTGGTTTCCGTGGCGATAGCATGGTGGTCGTGAGCCGGCGCTGGTCACGAGCCGCTAAGCGCGGCACCGTGGCTCACGTGGCGCCGCGCTCATACCAGCCGCGCGTGCGGTTGACGATTTTCACCACCGACAGCATCACCGGCACCTCGATCAGCACGCCGACCACGGTAGCCAGCGCCGCACCCGACTGGAAGCCGAACAGACTGATGGCGGCTGCCACGGCTAGCTCGAAGAAATTGCTGGCGCCGATCAGCGCCGACGGGCCGGCGACGCAGTGTGCCACCTTGAAGTGGCGACTGAGCAGGTAGGCCAGTCCGGAGTTGAAATACACCTGGATCAGGATCGGCACCGCCAGCAGGGCGATGATCAGCGGCTGGGCGAGGATCTGTTCTCCCTGAAAGCCAAACAGCAGCACGAGGGTGGCGAGCAGCGCGGCCAGCGATGGCAGGTGCAGGCGCGCGAGCGTACGTTCCAGCGCGGCTGCCCCACCGCGCTTCAAGAGTTGTGCGCGCCACCACTGTGCGGCCACCACCGGGATGACTATATATAGACCGACCGACAGCAACAGCGTGTCCCACGGCACGGTGATGGCCGAGAGCCCGAGTAGCAGACCCACAATGGGCGCGAACGCGAAGATCATAATGGTGTCATTGAGCGCTACCTGCGTCAGCGTGAAGTTCGGCTCGCCGCCCGTGAGCCGGCTCCATACGAACACCATGGCAGTGCAGGGCGCAGCCGCGAGCAGGATCAGGCCGGCAACATAGGAATCGAGCTGCTCGGCAGGTAACCACCCGGCGAACGCGTGGCGGATAAACAGCCATGCCAGCAGCCCCATCGAAAACGGCTTCACGCCCCAGTTGATGAACAGCGTCACGCCAACGCCTTTCCAGTGGCGACGCACCTCGTGCAAGGCTCCGAAATCCACCTTAAGCAGCATCGGGATAATCATGAGCCAGATAAGCGCCGCCACCGGCAAGTTGACGCGCGCGATTTCCATGCGGCCGATGGCCTGGAAAGCAGCGGGGAAGAGGTGGCCGAGGCCGATGCCAGCCGCGATGCACAGGAACACCCACAGCGTCAGAAAGCGCTCGAAGAACCCGAGTGGCGCGCCCGCGGCGCGCGCGCCAGTGACTTCGCACTGCGCGCTCATGTCAGTGCGCTCTTTGCCTGGCTGCCGAGGCTGTTGATCAGCTCGGTGACCCGCCGCCGCACCTCGTCACGCGTGGCGCGGAACTGCGTCAGGATTTCTTCTTCGGTACCAGTGGCCTTGGCCGGGTCGCTGAGCGGCCAATGAATTTTCTTCACCCCCGGCGGCAACACCGGGCAGTGTTCGTCGGCGTGGCCGCAGACCGTCACCACCACGTCGGCGCGGCGGATCAGGTCGTCGGTGACGCGCGTCGATTCGTGGCCGGAGATGTCCACCCCGGCCTCGGCCATCATCGCGATCGCGCGCGGATTCTTGCCATGTGCTTCGATACCGGCCGAATCAAACTTGGCGATATGACGCCCTAAGTGTTTGCCCCAGCCTTCGGCCATTTGCGAACGGCAGGAGTTGCCGGTGCACAGGAACAGAACTCGGGCCTTGCGGTGAGACATGCTGCACCTCTGTGATTGAGTGAAACGCGTCGATCGAACGTGTGCGGTTTCGGCACGGATTATGTGGAGCCGATGTCGCGCACCCGGCGCTCAAGGGCCAGGCGGTTGAGCTTTTCGATCGGAAGCGCCAGCATCAGCTCGATGCGTCGCGCGATCTCGACGAACACCTTCAGGAAAACCTTGCGGCGCGCTTCGCCGCTGCCTTGGGCGGCGGCTGGGTCCTCGAATCCCCAGTGCGCGGTCATTGGCTGACCCGGCCAGATTGGGCAAACCTCGCCGGCGGCCTTGTCGCAGACGGTGATCACGAAATCCATGGCCGGCGCGTTTGGCCCGGCGAACTCGTCCCAGTTCTTGCTGCGCAGACCGTCTGTGGCGAAGCCTTTGCTG
>Ga0105101_10000679_pt1 | contig 14349 bp, 10 predicted proteins | sample PPLLak21cMay2015_2_FD_87037 | JGI IMG/M metagenome (GOLD analysis project Ga0105101, IMG submission 87037) | Freshwater sediment microbial communities from Prairie Pothole Lake near Jamestown, North Dakota, USA - PPLs Lake P8 Core (1) Depth... | ecosystem: Environmental > Aquatic > Freshwater >... | reverse complement strand
TTCCCACGTTAGAGCTGTAATCCGCCCCACCAATGAGAGCCGCCCGACCACCCGCGCTGGCGCCGCGCTCGTGCGCCCGACGCAGCCCAAACTCCATCATAATCTGACCACGCCCAATCTCCCGGATGCGCGCCGCCTTCGTGGCAATCAGGGTTTGGAAATTCAGCTGGTTCAGCAGGGCAGTTTCTAAGATCTGGGCCATAATCATCGGCCCTTGTACCACCGTCAGTGGAATATTGGGGTGAACCACGCGCCCTTCAGGAATGGCGCGCATGCTGATCCCGCTGAAGTCCCCGTGGTTGCTCAGCCATCCAAGGAAATCCTCAGCAAACAGCGGGCCTCCATTGCTGCTTTTCAAGCCGCGTAAATAATCGATATCCTCCGCACGGAAATGGGCGTCATTCATCCAATCGAGCAGCCACTCCAAACCGGCATTAATGCAGTACCCGGCTTTATGGGTTCCGTAATCTGGATAACTGCGGAAGAAATGGTCGAACTGCACTACCTTTTCATGCAGCCCCATTCGGTAGTATAGCTGCGCCATGGTAAGCTGGTACATGTCGGTGAATAAGATGCCTTCTGCGATCGATCGCTGTTTTTTGTTCACGCGCCTGCTCCTGGGATCAACGCACCGTGACTGAACCGACTCCTATCTGAAGGTAGATATCGGCTTTATTCGCGGCAGTATCGTAATCTTCAGACTTGTATGCATCTCCGTACTTTGGGAAACGAGTCTGGTCGACATCGATGCTCGAAAGGCCGCTCTGCGAGTGGATGCTGGCAGCAACACCTGGGGGAACGTGAATATCAACCGAGGCGGCCCCGCTCTCTACAGACACACGCGTTGCACCGGCGTGAGCGGGCAGGGATAGCCGGGTCGAGCTGGCTCCGGTTTTCAGTTTTATCTCGCTGACTTGCAGATCAGTCAAGTCGATCTGGTTATCACTGGCGCCGGTTTCAAACTCCATTGCCAGCGGGATATCTTTACTAACGCCGAAGTTCCAATCCAGACTGTAGCCCGGATACCAGGAGAACGGGAAGAATTGGACCGGTACACTCATTCTGACATCTACCCGATCACCATCCCGCTTGGTTTGCACGTCAAGACCTCCGCCGAAATCACCTTCGACCAGGGTGCCAGGGGTGCTTATGGCATTGACAATGATCCGACCAGCACCATGCTGCACCTGAAGGTCGGCTTTTTGCGCCCCCTCACTTGGGATGCTGGCATGTTCAACCTCGGCTGAGCGGCGGAAGGTACTCCCCCAAAGGATCCAGGCGCCTATTGCGATCAAGAACAAGGGCCAGATAATCCCCCACACATTGATATTCCCGAAGATACCCAGATTATCCAGCAGGATTACCACCCCCACCACCACTAAAATACTTCCCCAAAATAATGTGCCTCTTTGCATGGGAATCATCTCCTTTGTGACTCGAACATAGATCTCATTATATAACGCAGAATTCAACCTTTGGTTGCGTGTCTACCATCCAACTGTGTAAGTCCTGATCAAATTCAAGGCATCAAATCCCAGAGCTTTTACCGGGTCCTGATAATCCATCCGGCGTGCCTTAGGCATCAATTTTCACAAAAAGGGGCGAATAATTCTTTTTTGAAAGCGGCGATCTAGATGTAAAATTGAGCGGTGAGGAGGATCATCGGGTGAATTCTATCAATCCAGAGCGACAATTCACCGCAGTCAACGATTTCTATCGCGCCCGCAACCAGGGCGTGCTGAGAGAGATTATAGCGCGATTCACGGGCAAATCTACGGAGCTCCTGTCGTATGAGGAGGTCCGTCAAAAACTCAAGGCTTACGCAGGCGTAGAGAAAGGGCTGCGTGATATCCCTTTGGATGCGATTGTCGGCAGTGTGGGACGCTACTCAGACTTCACCCGCGATTTCTTGCCGCGTGTCAATGTGGATAAAGACCGGTGGAGCAGGATCAAAATGGCAGCCTACGACGCGGGAGGGCTGCCCCCGATCGAAGTGTACCAGCTTGGGGATGTATATTTCGTCATCGATGGCAACCATCGTGTTTCGGTTGCCAGACAATTAGGCGCTAAAACTATCCAGGCCTACGTTACCGAGGTACGCTCCAGGGTGACTTTGACCCCGGATATCCAACCCGATGATTTGATCATTAAAGCTGAGTATGTTGAGTTCTTAGATCATACCAGGTTGGACTTATTACGACCCGAATCCAGGCTGGAGGTTTCGACCCCCGGGAAGTACCCTATCCTTGAGCAGCATATCAACGTTCACCACTATTATTTGGAGCAGGAGCAAGCCACAGAACTCCCATACCAGTACGCTGTTCAGGATTGGTACGATAATGTTTATACTCCGGTCGTACAGGCCATTCGTGATAGCGGTATCCTGCACTACTTTCCCCAACGCACGGAGACAGATCTATACCTTTGGATATCACGATACCGCCAGGAGCTGGAAGACCAGCTTGGATGGCATATCCGTCCAGAATCGGCTCTGATGGAGCTGACTGCCAGGACAATCACGGATAAGAAAAATATTCTGAGCCGGGTTGGTGAAAGGCTGCTGGAGTCGATTACACCCTCCACACTCGAAGCAGGTCCTGAGACCGGGCAGTGGCGCCGGCAGAATGTGACTGCCCGCCAGGAAAACCAGCTTTTTCTGGATGTCCTTGTCCCACTGGATGGAAAAGATGGCGGATGGCACGCCCTCAGCCAGGCGATCGAAATTGCCAGACGTGAAAACGCCCAGTTATCTGGCCTGCATATCGTAGCGGATGAGGATCAGATCCACGAGCCGGAAAGCGAGGCGATCCGGACTGAATTCGACCGGCGGTGTTCTGAGCAGAATATCCCTGGACATCTGGCTGTGGAGGCGGGAGACATCACCGGCTTGATCACCAGCCGGGCCAGTTTGACGGATCTGGTCGTGACCAGCCTGACATACCCCCCCGGTACCCAACCGCTGGCCCGTCTGGATTCGGGTTTCCGTGAGCTTATCCAGCGCTGTCCAAGACCGGTGTTGGCGGTTCCCCATGTGTCGAAGCCTCTCGACTCCGCGCTTCTAGCTTACGATGGCAGTCCTGAAGCCGATGAAGCATTGTTCATTGCGGCATATATGGCCGCAAAGTGGAAGCTGGCCCTGAATGTGATCACAGTGTTCGAGGCGAGAAAGTCGAGCCCGAGACTTTAATGCGCGCCAGCGTCTACCTGGAAGAACAGCAGGTCACTGCCAGCTACAATGCCCATAACGGGCCAATAGCAAAAACTATCCTGGATGTTGCAGAGAATACTCAGGTGGACATGATCATCATGGGCAGCTACAGCCTGAATCCAATCCTGGAAGTGGTATTTGGCAGCACCGTAGATCATGTGCTGCGTGCCTCCCACATCCCGGTCCTCATCTGCCGCTGAGACAGCCTGGCAAGAAGTCATCACATAATTGGTTATTTGGGGTTGAGATCGCCTCTAGTCTTGTTTGGGGGACTTCTTTGGGGCTTTGGCTTGCTGCACCGATGAGTAGCCAGCCAGCTGTTCAGCGGCTTCTTCTACGCTTACATCTCTCCCAAGGTTTTCACGTAAATACCACTGGTGGCTGATAATCCACAAATACAGGTCGGTTTCTGTCCGTCCCGGGAAATCTGCCAGGATATCCTGCTCACGGATGATCGTAACCAGGGGTAAATACACGTTTGTATACCAGGAGATTACCGCGTCTTCCATCGATACCTCCCTGCCGCGTTGCTCCCCCAGGTACCAACGATGCACCCGGATGTGCTCGAGCAGCTTTTCATACTGACCGGGTATACTGGTCTCGATGACCGCTTCCTGCAGAAGGCGGTTAAATTCTGTTTGCCGCAGGAACTCGGCGCGTCCCTGGTTCAGAATAATCCCATCCATCCAGTCCGCCTTGCTGATCATGGAGGCCAGCTTTCTTAACTGGGGTACTGGCTGCTCCTGCATTGTTTGTCGGGCAGCTTCTGTCTTTACCGCCTTTATCGAAGGTTCATCAACCGGTATTTCGGTCACTATCTCATCCCGGTAAGTCTGCCGGAGGTAATAGATAAATTTCGTTATCCAAAGATAGAGATCGGTCTCAGTGGTATTTTTGTATTCAGAGGCTATATCTTGCTTTCGTAGCTCCGTGACAACGGGTAGGTATACGCTGTCGTACCAAGACAGCACGGCCTCCTGATAATGAACTTCTTGCTTGTGCTGTTCGCCGAGATACCAGCGATGGACTTCGATATGGTCGAGCAGTTTTGTATACTGCCCCACCGATGAAGTCTCGATCTGGTTATCCGGTCGAAGCTGGTCAAGGTGTGTTTGGTCAAAAAAGTCTGCCCGTTCTTGCTGCAAGGCAAGCTCATTTATGCGGGTATCTTCTGTTATCGGAAAAGGCACAACAATCTCGACAACATATGCATCGATAAACTCCTGTCCTCGCTGGCGAGCGACAGATACCCGGTGATTGCCGTCCTTTACAAAATAGATATCGCCCATCTTATACAGCTCGACGGGGGGCAAATCCACGTGGGCATAATGTGCCCTATCGATATTAACCCAGCGGCTGCGCGTCCTGGATTGTATGGGCAGAAATGCCCTGTCGAAGTCGCGGTAGCGTCCGGAGCTGCCGACGATCTTGTCAATCGGCACCTCCTTGAGACCCTGATAATATTGCCCCTTGATGTGCAGCTTCTCGCGTACATCGTCAAAGGGCAGCAGATCATTCGTGTCACCACCCATCCAGGTGAATATCTTGCGCCAAAAAGCCTTACGCCTGGCGCGCTCGAAATCGAGCTCAGCCTGTTTATTGAAACTCAAAGCGTTATCTCCATTTTGACCCGGCCATTCCCTGGTATCATCCTGTCACTGCATTCGCTGGACTTGATCGACAGTTCAGGCTGTCACTTTCATACATTTTCGGGTGGGGCTGGCCGTTTAGAGTTATCGACGATGGTATCACGATGACCAAAAGTATTGATCACCTGCGTGGATCCAAGGATACTTACGACAACTTCATCTGGTCGGTAGACATGGATGTGTCCGTGGAAGTGATAAGCCGGTTGGAACACCTGCAGCAGCCAGCGGAAGGCATTGATCCCCTGGTGTGTCTGATCTTCTTTGTCGTGAATCCCGCGCGGCGGCGCATGGCTGACGAAAACATCTAAATACCGGCCAAAGATCATTTTGTTCCTGAAAAATCCAGGGACCATTGTAAAGACGTGCTGCCACATTTCCGATTGGGTGTATTGGAAGAGGCCAGGGTGGTAGCGCAGACTGCCCTCCACGCCTGCCAGCAGTAATCCCCGGTATTCAGTTATCCTCCTATGAAGGTCCATCCCCCCCAGGGGTGCTCTTCGCTCACCCTCGACGCTGTACTCGATCTCCTTGTCATGATTCCCACGCACAAAAAAGAGCGGAGCATCAAGAATCGTAGATACATACTCCGAATAATAATATGGCAAATCTCCACAGGCAATGATTAGATCCACATCCGGATATTTTCGGCGCAGCAGAGGACTGTAAATCGTTTGTACGATGGTATCGCTCAGCGACAAGATTTTCATACCCGGCCCAAAGCCTCTTGTATGTCAGGGAGCCTCTCCAACGCGGCTGCCTCACCCAGCTTGAAAAGCTGCTTGTACTTAGAAAGGCGAAGGTAGGTATTTCCGGCCAAATCCGGCGTTATCAAGCAATCCGCCGCGTCAATCCCGCCACCGGCGTTCTCGACCAGGATCTCGAAGGCACTAAGACCCATTCCCAGCGCTCCCCCGCGGGTACGTAACGATGGAGTGAAAATATCCACGGCAATCACATAATCTGCCCCCATCCGGCGTAAGATGCTTACCGGCAGATCATCGGATATACTGCCATCACCCAATATCATGCCATCGAGATGCACTGGTGTCAGTATGCCAGGTACCGAGCAGCTGGCACGCACAGCTGGCGCCAGACGACCCGTGGTGATCGCTACTGTTTTCCCGGTAGCCAGATCGGTTGTCACCGCGGCAAATGGAATTTTCAAGTCCTCAAAGCGGATATCACCCAGGCATTCCACCAGCCATTTTTCCATCCGATCAAAGCTAAGCAATCCTTCCTTCGGCCATACTGGTCTTACGAGGTGCCGCCACCGGAGTCCAGAGGCGACTGATTCTATTTGCTGTATCCCCATCCCACTGCAGTAGAATGCGCCGACTAATGAGCCTGCACTGGAGCCCGCGACGAAGTCGATTTGGATGCCCGCCTTCTCCAGCACAGACAGGACCCCGATATGTGCCCAACCGCGCACGACACCGCCACCCAATGATAAGCCTACACGTTTATATTGAGGTGCCATCTGAGTCCCTGAGTATTATTTTACTCCAACACTAGAACTACTTACTTCCTTCCCGAATGACCACAATCCAGCCAGTTGGAAGTTATGCTTACTAAACAGAGCGTATATCTCCTCGACTTTTTCTAGGGAGATGTGCCGTCCAATCGTGAAGTCCTCGAATCTCCCTTCCATCGCAAGCAATGCGGTTTCTGCCAGGCAGGCATAGACGATCTTAGGCGGCAGCCCGATATCATAGCCGATATCGATCTCACCCGGAATCAGTACCCCTCCGCTCTCGATGACCAACACATCCGGGCGCAACGCCGCTTCTGAGGCCTTGATATCTGCAGGGAGAGCAACATCACAGATGACTGCTCCGGGTTTGCACCGCATGATATCCAGGACGTTCTGCCCGCGTGCTGATGTTGCTGAAATGATCAAATCACATTGACCGATCTGATCGTTCGTTTGGGTGGCAATGCCCACCCTTGCACCGAGTTTCTCATCCTCGATGCGGAATTTCAGATCGAGCAGTTTACTTTCTTCTGGAGAAACCAATACCAAATCGCAGGAAAAGGATGCCAGCCTGCGCGCGCAGGCTGAGCCAATCGATCCCGTTGCGCCGATGACCATCACCTTCGTGTTGCAGAAGTCAGGGACACCCATCCGGCTCATTGCCTGCTTGACGGTCTCCATCGTTACGGCGACTGTCAGGCTGTTGCCAGTGGTGATGGCAATATCCGCCTGCTGTGCGATCGTGATGCCGGCATCCCCGATAACGCTCGTATATGCACCCAGGCCCATAATCCCTGCCCCGCGCTGCTTTGCCAGGCGTGCTGCCTGATTTATTTGTCGATAGATGATGCGAGGATCGCGTTTCAGCAGCTGGCGGGGTGTAGATCCGAGCGTATACAGGTATCCTTCGATAACCTGTCCATTTATCGGAGACCTGCCTCCCCTGATCCTGGAGAGGTAGATCGGAGGCACGCGGGTAGCAATCCACTCTACCAGCTTGTCTGGCAGTACACGTGCCCAACCGAATTTTGGATGCCGGTATATATAGCCGACATCCAGCGGGTGGATAAGAAAGGCAAAACGATTGATCTCGGTTTTCACAAACCTGGCGTCGTGATCTACCATCAAAATACCCGCGGAAATGTCCCTTGCCCGTCGTAACCGGACGAGCAGCCCGCTGCTGCTTGTTCGGAGAGGACGGTCTTCTTTGCAGCATACCGGGGACTAAGGTAGTATAGCAAAGAAGCATACCCGAATCAAGCCGGCCCCTTACCTGGACTGCTGATGATAATCCATAAAGTGAACCCACACAACCCAAACCTACAACATTTGAGTGCCTCCCATCCATCGAGGCCGCTTGACTCTCATGACGCGCTGTGTTATAATTTTTCATAATGCAGTGCGTCATATTTTGGCACTTTCGATGACATCAAGATCTTAGGAGGCCGCTAAAGGAGTTTATCTATGCCCCCCAAAGTTAAAACACAAATCCCGCCCCAAGAAAGCCCTGATGAGCGCAATCCATTCCTGGATGGGCTGCGCAAGGTGCTGCTGGCAGGCATCGGAGCAGTCGCCCTGGCTCAGGAAGAGCTCGAAGATTTCGTCAACAAGTTGGTTGAGAGAGGCGAAATTGCCGAGAAAGACGGCAAGAAGCTTGTACACGAAGTGATGGATAGGCGCAGGAAGGAAACCGAGAAGGCTGAGGACGAGTTCAGCAAGCGTGTCCAGGTTATTCTCGACCGCATGAATGTCCCCACGGTAGCCGATATCGACGCCTTAGGCGAGAAGATCGCTGAGCTGACCAAGAAAATCGACGGTTTGAAGAAGAACCAGGAATAATCGAGAAGCAATCTCGCGGACGATAGGTTTGGTCTTTCCTTCATTTGGCGGCAAATACCAACCGCCAGCACCTGGGAATTAGGGATGGAAGGGCCAAACTCTATCTTCGTTAAAGGGTCGGACAGTTACTCTTACCTTCTTGGCTTATAATCTCCCCATCTGTCATTCAGCCAGGAGAGTCAATATGCTGGTCGTAAAACGATATCCAAACCGCAAGTTATATGACACTGTCGCCAAGCAGTACATCACACTGGAAGGCATCGCCGATATCATCCGCACCGGCAGAGAAATCCAGGTGATCGACCACGTCACCGGGGAGGATATGACAGCTTTGACCCTTTCCCAGATAATTATGGAACAGGAAAAACGCCAGAGCGGATACCTGCCGCGCTCCATCTTGACAGGGTTGATCCGGACCAGTGGCAGCCGCTTCAGCGAGCTGCAGCGCAGCCTGACCTCTCCTAAAGCATTTCTTCACCAGGTGGATGAGGAGATCAAGCGGCGTATCCACGGACTGGTCAAGCGAGGCGAGCTGCTTGAGATTGATGCCCAACGCTTGTTGGATAAATTGCTTTCCGACGAACCTCAGAGTGACGACCTTGGAACATTGATCACCGACGATCAGATAGAACACATCCTTCGCCAGCGAAGCATTCCCTCCAGAGATGAGATCGATCGCCTTGCCAACCAGATCGAGAAGCTGGCAGACAAGCTTGATGAGTTGGCTTGAGCATCCGGATCAATCAATATTTTATTGCTGCTCATTCATGCTTTAATTCAATGGACTATTGCTGGTAAATAAAGATCGAACGGAGCCTATCCATGACCAAACACAAGAAGATTTCCGTTGTGCTGCTGATCGCAATCCTGGTTGGTGTATCATGCCAGTCGATTTCTGGTTTACCGGTCACCAACCCAACCGCAACCCTGGCTCCATTACCTACCCCCACCCTGCTTCCACCATTACCGGTGCAGCCTGGTGCAGCCAATCCAGATGAACCTGTCTTTATCACCGGCGACATTGAGTACACATCGCCATTTTTCTTGAATACCATTGGAGAGCCATTCGTTTTATTGGAAGATCAATCCGGGTTTATCCAGCGCGATATCGAATTTGAATTTCCTCTCCAGGGTCAGGCGATCGGTCCGGTTACTGTCAATGAGGATAACACCCTCAGCTACAGCCTCTCACTCCCAGCCATTCCTCAGGGGACCCAGGTTGATCTTGATCATGACAACGAAACAGAGCAGGGTGTACAGGTCTTTGCAGTCGCATATTGGTCGAACACTTGGGGCGGTCCGTTCTTAGAGGACCGGGATGGTGGGGGCTGGTCAAATGCGTATGCCAGCACGATCACAGACCCAGATCGAGACAATGAAATTATCGGCGGCACATTGGTCGTATGGGCACCGGATGAGACCCAGGGTTTCCCAACTGGATTTGGAAGCGATAACCTGCTGTTCACCGATGATGACCCTACCGCTGCTATCCCTGCCGGATATAGCATTGTCGATCTGGACCAGGAACCGTTTCGGATCTACAAAGAGGCTCGCCCCACCATTTCGCTCAACGAGGGAGACGTAGCTGTCAATGATTTCTCCAGCATGGAGTACGCGGATGCGTTTGAGGCCCTATTCGGAAAAGTATCCAAAGAATATCCTTTTACAGAGGAGAAAGGCATTGATTGGCAGGCGTTACACCAGCAATACGCGCCCAAGGTGCAAAATGCCTCCGCTGCTGAGGATTTTTACCGGTCTATCCGTGACTTCGCACTCGGTATTCCCGATGCACATGTGTCTTATGCCCTCAACCCGGAAGTCTTTTATCAGGAGCGCGGCGGCGGGTTGGGGATGGTGCTCAATGAGCTCAGCGACGGGCGCGTGATCGTCACTCAACTGGTCCCTGGTGGACCTGCAGAGGAGGCCGGCATCCAGGTCGGTGCGGAGATAGTATCCTGGTCTGGGCTCCCCATTGACGAAGCCATCTCGCAGGTCACTCCGGATTTTGGGCCATATTCAACGGAGCATCATAAACGCCTGGAGCAGGTTGTCTTCCTTACCCGCATGCCGCCGGAAACGCAAATCGACATAGAGTACAAAAATCCTGGGGACACGACTGCAGATGAGATCGAGCTAGAAGCAGTGGTGGAATATGATTCCTTATTTGCTGCGATTCCTTCCTTCAATGCAGACGAGATCAGTCCACCGATTGAAGGTGAAGTACTGGATCAATATGGCCTGGCTTACCTCAAGGTCAATACGTTCTCGGATGATTACCGCCTGTTGGCCAACTTGTGGGATCATTACATTCAAGGGTTGATTGACAACGATGTACCCGGTTTGATCATCGATCTGCGCATAAACAGTGGTGGATCGGCCGATCTGACGCAAGACTTCGCGGGGTATTTCTTCGATGAGGAAATCTCCCTGTACGATGGATACTATTACTCGGATAAGAGCGGGAAATTCGAGTCAGATGGTGTTTTCGAGCGCATTGAGCCTGCTCCTTTGTTATACGACAAGCCAATTGCTGTCCTGGTAAGCCCGTACTGTGTCAGTGCCTGCGAGGGATTTGCATATGCCCTGAGCCAACATAACCGCGCGGTTATTATCGGTCACGATCCGACCGCGGGTGCTTTTGGGGAAGTCGGGCGTGGGCAATATGAGCTACCTGAAGGGATGTCTATGCAGTTTCCGACAGGACGACCGGAAACTCCGGATGGCAAACTCCTGATCGAGGGTGTTGGTGTTATCCCGGACATTATTGTGCCAGTAACCCAGGAAAGTGCCCTGGGCTCAAGGGATGCTGTTTTGGAAGCAGCCATTGAGTCGTTGCTGGACCAGACTGGCAAATAGCCAATCCACCCCAAACTGTTATCCAGTTAAATAAAAATGAGGCTGGTGAGCTCAAAATCCACCAGCCCCAAGGGGTTAAACTGCCGGACTGTCAGTCGATCCACTCGACATACACCGGTGCAGCAGTTATCTGCAGTTCTTTGTATGATGAAGCGGTAAGTTCGATAGAGTTGCCGAAAACATCGTAAACAGCCTGGTAAGCCACCGGTAATGAAATGCTATGGGCTTGCCGGTCAAGCGACCACAGCAGCCAGATTGCCTTACCTTCCTTTTTGAACTTGTAGCCTGTTACGCCCTCAAATTCTCGCACCGGTTCGATAAATGTGGAACGATCCAACTGCTTGACTACGAACTGGTACGTTGTATAAGCCCGCTGAGGTTCGAGTTGGCCGTCCACCAGCCCGGAGCCTCGCCAGCCGGTCAGGCTGTACCAGATATTGGCGCGCAATCCTTCTGCTGAAGCTGCCGCGTTTGCCTGGGCAATATAGTAAGCCTTGGTGTTTGCAAACTCATCGGCCTTACAAACATCCTCCCTGCCGTCCCGCCCGCATAGCACCGCCACCTCAGTGTTTAACAGCTCCTTATCCGGATAGCCCTTGCTGACCAGCAGCGACTTAAGATATCTTGTTTTGGCGATTAATGCGGGACCGGTCGTGTCAGAAGAAGAGTGCCAGCCCTCATTTCCATAAGCGCCCAGCTCGCCGTAATAGTAATCATAGGCATGGAAACTGACCCCGTCGAAGTAATCACCTCCACCAGCTTCGAGGATGCCTTCAAGAAATCGCGAGGCTGTGCAGTCTTTTAGTTCACCTGATCCCGGGGCTGTTTCAGGCGGGTTGACCGGGTCGCAATCCATTAACAAACCACCGACCAACACCGTGGCATCCGCATCGGCGGCTTTTATAGCCGGATAGATAACTTTCAACATCTCTCCGTAATAACGTCCCCCATAATAAGGGTCATCAGCCTCACCCCAGCACCCATACAAACTATCTCCCGGTACCAGCGAATGATCAATATCTACCTCATTGCCTATCTCCCAGTATTTCTGGTTGTAGGGCGGCTGGCTGTACCGGCTGACGATTTCACCCATGAATTCTGCAAAATCTTCAAACGCATCCTCCGCCACTGGACCGCAAGTTACTCCAGGATATTTCTGTGCCCAGGCGGGGGTAAACTGGACGGTCGCGATCGTGACCAGCCCACCATCAACCGCAGCCTCAAGGTCACTGGTATTTACGGCATCCAAAACGTATCCTGATGGAGGGGCGTTCTCGGGTTCTATTAGGAGCCAATGAAAATAATCATGGCGGGACCAAACAGCCCCAGTCTCCAGAAAACGCCTGAACTGCTCTGGGTTCTCCATATCGTGCACCTGGATACCCATTAATGGGTCTGGCTCATCAAATACCGGAACAGTTGGTGCAAGCGTCGAAGTTGGTGAAGCTTGTGCAGTACTCGTGCTGGTCGGCGTGTTTTGCTGCTCAGATGTAGCCGGCGGTTCGCCGGCTGATTCGCTCGTCAGCGTCGGATCCGGGGTTTGATTTCTGGAACATGCGGCCAGGGTCAGGATTATTATCAAACAAAACAACGTCCGTTTCATAAACATAGCACTTACCTTCCGTAATAAGCTAAAATACTGGCAATTGAGTATATATCCAGGGTAAGCCAGGCAGTAAACCAGATTAACAGCAAGGTGACAGGGTAATATTTACGCAGACCGTGCCATCGTAGCGGAGTATTCAATAACTCCAGCCAACCGGTGCTCAGTAAAACCATAGTCGGGACGATGGCAGGCGAGGCGTACCGGGCGACCGGCAGGTAGAGCCTTGTGATCCCCAGGTAAATAGCTCCCCTGCTCAAAGTTCCTACCCATGTCCCAACGAACAAGAGGGCCAACAAGGCGACTGTCTCCCAGGGGAAAGTAAATTTTCTGAACAGATGTCGAGCGAACCATACCAGAACGCCTGCCGCACCAAGCAAGGTGATAACTGCCAATAGTCTGTAAGGTTTATTTCCAAGCAGAGAGACATGCCCCCATCCAAACTGCGCCCAAAAAGTCCTCAGCAAGCGCTCAGCAGTTAGCATATAGTGCCACCCCGCTCCTTGCCAATCCAGTGCATAGCTCAGAAGTGCAGATGGCCTGGTATCGTCGGGGAGGAAGCCCGCCCCTAAATCATCCAGCCAGGATGCCACTCTCAGACCACCCTTCTCAGCCGAAGGATTGCGCAGCAAATTGGTGAATGGCCTTCCATCCCAGTCGCCGCTCTCGCCGTCAGGCGTGGTGTATGAGGGCGGGATATCAGATGAGATATTCCCCTCGATGAGCACGAGACCGTCGTAATATACGGTCGCCTCTCCATTTACCGGCTTAGGGTCCAAACTGACCCACAACCTGACCCCCTGATCTGTGGCTATCGTAGCCGTAAATGCATGAAAGCTCGGGGCCAGATCAACCTCTACCACCCCATTGTGCACATTAAAACCATCCCCCAGGAGCGGCGTCCTGGCCTGTACTGGTGAATCTGCCCACATCCACGCCCCAAGCGTATAGGTAGCTGTAGAGCCCAGGCTGGGGGGGATGGTAAGCACGGGTTGGAAAAGCGGCGGTATAAAACCCGGCGTCACCCTGGCGCGCGTGTCCAAGATGAACACATGCTCGCCAACTACTGCCTCAGGGTTGGTGGCACGCGTAAATCCTGGTTGGGATGTCGAACGGTACCAACCGGCTGCATCTCCCCATGAGATGGCGATAACCGCCGCAGCCAAAACTCCCGCGCCTAACAGGATCCAGGCAAATACTCGTTTTTTCTCGCGAAATATCGAAAATATAAATGCAACAATAACAAGCGGGAGAGCCATAAAAGCGGTCTCTTTTGTCAGCAGACTCAGCACGGCTGTGCTTCCACACCACAGCAAATTCCATACGGTGATCCCGCGCTTCAGCATACGTACGCACCCCCACAGGCACAGCGATACCAGCGCTATAGCTGCGATGTCGTTGTTCACTGCAGTAGCAATATCGATAAAACCGGGGAGCAGGGCGATAGAAGCAGGGATGAGCAGCCTCAGCGGGTTATCAAGAGCTGTGGATTCATCAGCTATCCCCCATGCTGCCAGGATGGTGACCAGCAAGAAGGCCAGCGAGACTAACCGGATAACGATCACCTGGAAGTCAAAACTGCGATCTAATGTGAAGCGGAGAGGCACTGACGCAGTCAGGTAGTAAAGAGGCGGATTGTTAAGCTGGGATATCGGCCCGATCCATATCGGCCCTTCGGGTGGGTTCAGATCGGGCAGGTAATTCATTCCCTTGTAGAAATCGT
>Ga0105101_10000676_pt1 | contig 14365 bp, 10 predicted proteins | sample PPLLak21cMay2015_2_FD_87037 | JGI IMG/M metagenome (GOLD analysis project Ga0105101, IMG submission 87037) | Freshwater sediment microbial communities from Prairie Pothole Lake near Jamestown, North Dakota, USA - PPLs Lake P8 Core (1) Depth... | ecosystem: Environmental > Aquatic > Freshwater >... | reverse complement strand
CGAACAATCAGAACCAATTATCACTTCTATTTTATTTATATCGTAATCCAGATTTAAAATGTTTTCAATTCTCTCAGCGATTACTTTTTCCTCATTATAAGCAGCTATTAAAATTGAAACTGAGGGTAAATAATCTCTATTTGTTACCGGGGACTTATTACTAAATATTTTGAATATCCTTAGCGAGAAAGGATAAATCAGATAAGCATGAAGTAAGAGTAAAACGGCAAACCAGAAAATGGCAGCAATGTATAGTTCCACTAGTATCTATAAATATTGTAAAAATTAAGGCTAAATATATAAATCAATTTTATATTTTGATTGGAAGGCAATTTTAATGCACTTTGGAAAGAAAAAAATCTAAGCTAAATAAAGGCATTTAACAGCTCTTCGTCTGCTAATCTTCTTCTATGGACTATTTGATGAAAACTATATCGCAGTTTCTTTGTGAATTACCTTAGTCTCTGAAGATTTATTTACAAAATCATTTTCGACATTTTCCCGTACAGTCTGACCTGCCTCAACTTTATGCGGTGCTAATCGAGATTTGAACTTACTCCTGTTTTCCTTGCTTTCTTTGCCAAACAAATGTTTATAAAAAGTGAAGAATGCCTTCAATGTTCGCCTTAGTTCCGATGGGTGTTTTATTATGTTTTTTGTCTTCATTAAGAAATAGGCAGGTCTCAAATAATACTCTCTCCTGGCATAGTTACAAAAATCTACAATCTCCTGAGCTGAAAGGTCGTGCGTACCAACAACTGTATTGTGTAATCCTTCAGGAGTCAGCCAATCATCCCAGGTTTTTGCAGTAATTAAATTTTCCTTTTTTGCCCATTCATAAGCTTCAGTACCAGGATACAACATTAGTGGAAAGAACTGAGCAGTATCAGTATTCATTCTTTTGGCTAGAGTGAGAGTTTCGTTCATTGTTTGAAGAGTTTCGCCTCTATTACCCATCATATAGCATGCGTGAATTAATAAACCAGCCTTTCTTGCATTTTCAGCAGCAGTGAATTGTTCTACACGAACACCTTTCTTCATCAGCTTCAGTATTTCATTGGAACCACTTTCAAATCCTACGATAACTAATCTGCAATTAGCTTTCTTCATCCAGTGCATAGTTTCTTCATCTAAATCAGCACGAACATTACAAGTCCATGTAAGTTTATTGTTTTGTGCAATTAGAAGCTTACAAATTTCAATTGTATGTTTCTTAAAAACCGTATAAGTATCGTCCTCTATTGTTATTTCAACAACTTCGGGAAAATTCTCTTCAATATATTTGAATTCCGCTGCGATGCTTTGAGGCGAACGATGACGATAAGTATGACCATAAAAATTTTGAGGATAAACACACCAAGTACAAAGATAAGGACATCCCCTTCCGGTATAAACCATCATTTGCGGATAACGACCGGCAGCAAAAAAATAGTCTCTCGGATTGCAGAATCTTTTAAATATCTCACTAGCAAAAGGCATTGCATCTAAATGTTCCTGTGTGGCAGCAGGACGATGGCCATTTGATATTATCTCGTTACCATTTCTCCATGTAAGCGAGTGGACATTTTCTAATGATTCCTTTCGCTCTAACCTTTCAGCCAAATCAACGATGGTGGCTTCATATTCATTTCTGGCGACTGCATCTATTAAGTTTGAATTTTCCAGTGTTTCTCTATCAACTGCTGTTACGTGGTTACCAACAAGACATATAAACACACCATCAAATTTTTTCTTTACTTCTTCAGCAAATTTTATATCACTGCTTATACTCCCTGTGCTTGTTTCAATTACTGTAATCTGTGGATTGAATTTGGAAAGTCGGCCCATCGTTTCTGCAACAGAAATTGCTTCAGCAGGTGCATCAATAAGAATAATGTTATGTCCATTTCTCTCAGCGACTCCAGCTGCAAGAGCAAGCCAGATAGGATAGTAAACTGTTCCGCTTTTGGTTACAGCAGGACTTCTTGATCCCCTGGAATATTTAGGAAAAAACGGGGGATTTATGAAGGCGATATTCATTAATTATTTCTCCGTTGAATTAAGTTGAAATTATATAATCAGGAAGCCAAGATAAGGGAAATATGATAAACACAAAACACTGAAAAATCAGCATATCGATTAATATAGTATTAAACTCAACAATTAGATTTCCTGAGCTAAAAATTTATCAACAATAATATAAGTTCCTTCATCTTCAAAGTTTTGTACATAAAAACTGTTGCAATTGGGAGTGCTTAATAATTCTTTTGATGGTAGGTGATTATGGATTACGGTTACACATCCTTTAGATATTGGGAAAAAATATCTGCCATACCCATTATTATAAAACGATAAAGTTCTGTTATGGATTGAGCAGAAATGGGCTGCTAAGGATTCGACTGTGAAAGAAGCTGTTGATTTACTAATTAAATAGGAAAATTCCTCAAGAGAAAGTTTCTGCACTGCATCAATAATACGGTTATTTGATCCCGGAACATTTGACAATAAAAATTCTGCTAATTCAGAACTTTCTTTTTTTAAACCACATATTATAATATAATAATTGCTCTTACTTATAATTCTTTTAACAACCTGTAACCAGAAGTTTTTACTCATCATTCGTTTTTTGTTTCCACTTTCTGGATGAAGAATCACAAATGGAGTTTTAAGATCTGGCAGTTTCGTTATTGAGAGATCTTCATGCTCAAATGCTTCGGAAATTTTAAAGTAAGGTTTGATATCGTTTAGCTGTTTGTTAATTCCAATAATTCGTAACTCTTCTAACACTGCCTCAAGAATGTGGAAATTTTTCTGTTCAGGAAATATTACTTCATCGGTTAAAAATGATCCAAATCCACCCGAACCAAATCCGACTCTTCTCTTTATTCTACCACGATAACTTATAATATTACCATTCGGATGAGTTACTCCTCCTTCAATCGAAAGATCATATTTCTGCAATCGAATAAATTTTAATGCAGAATGTGAGGATTTAATATGGCTCTTTATTTTTCCCCAAATAAATCTATTAGATCTATTCATACGAATATGGTTAAAAAAAATTAGGTTGCTGATATATGGATTGTTTTCCAAAATCGACTTTGCCCATTCACCGCATAATACATCAATTTTTGAATTTGGGAATCGTTCTTGAATAAAAGGAAAGACATAAGACATCACTAATGCATCACCCAATTGTGCAAGAATTATAAAAAGTATTTTATCTGGATCGCTATAATTTTTTAGTTTCTTATTCTTAACAAAAATTTTTGCATACAGGTCTACAAAAAAATCAATAAACTGTTGAGTAATTCTCTTCCAATTTGATTCTGTTTTATATTGATGTTTCATCAGCTATTTTTAATCATTCTTATTTCGCTGACTTGAGTAAAAAGTGTGCATTGTTTTACCCATTCTGTCCGCATAAAAATCTTTAAACGCTTGTCTAACAGCTTTAATATTAGCTATTTTGCCTGAAAATAACCATATAAAACTTTTTAATACCATGGCAAGGAAGATATATGTAACCGTGATGGCATAAGTGTTCCTAAAATTTTTCTTTGCAAAGTACAGTCTGTTCCTTGTGGTATAATAAAGAGGCAATGCTGTATTTCTGTTTTTTGTAGAACTGCCAACTTTATGAAATATTTTTGATCGTGGAATTACATAAATATTAAATCCGGCTTTTATTGTTCTAAGGCAAAGGTCGGTATCTTCAGTATAAAGGAAGAAATTTTCATCAAACAAACCCACTCTCAAAAAAACTTCATACTTAATTAACATACAGCAGCCAGAGACAAAGCTCACCGATCTATCAACGCTATTGACTTCTGTTTCTAACTTATCAGAATAAGCAAAGCCTGAGCTACGTATCCAACTAACTTTTCCACCTTCACTCCAGATCTTTTTTGGCTCATTATAATAATTTATTCGTGGAGCTACTATACCAGCTTGCGGATAAGTTTCAAATGTATTTAAAAGTATTTCTAAAAAATCTGGTTCTACAGTTGTATCATTATTTAGTAATAAAATATAGTCAGCCTTCTTTTCTAATGAGTATTTGATGCCAACATTATTCCCTCCAGCAAAACCCAGATTTTCTGTACAGGGAATAATATGAACTCTATCACCGTAGTTTTTTTCGAGTTTCTCTGATTCATTTTGTAAAGAGTTATTATCAACAATAATTATTTTATGATTATCATATGAAATTTTGAATAACGATTCAATTAATTCAGATGTGTCATTGAAGCTGTTCCAATTCAGGGTAATTATATGAACTAAAGGTCGGCTCATCGCTCAATTATATATAAGTAAAAAGATAATCATCAGAGAACATTTCACTTCACTGTGAATTTACCAAAAATATTTTTTCGATAATCGTTGTATCCCTTTATAGTATATCTAATCTTTTTCCATTTATTTTTCTCAAAGAGAATAACCTTTAAAAAGGTTCGCCAAAAATCTTTATTATCCTGTTTAAAAAAGTCCGGGAATTCATTCTTGTATTTTTTCTTAACATAAAAACGATTTCTTGTTTTGTAATAAAGTCTTAGTGCTGAATGATTAGTAGGATACACTTTTCGAAAAATAAGATTTACTTCTTCAATCTTCCCCAAGTTATGTTTTAAAATAGTTTTGTTACAGATATAAATTTTAAAACCCATTTGATTCAATCGCAGGCAAAATTCATGATCAACGTAATCAATAAAAAATTCTTCTTTGAAACCTCCAGTGGATCTGAATATATTTAACTTAATAAGATTTCCTGAAGTCCAGACTGTGATAACTTGCTCACAAGGTTTATCTGCTTTAAAAGTCAAATTTCTCCCACTTGGATCATGTAGAACTGGTGAAACTAAAGCTATTTTAGGATCAAGTTTAAAACATTCCATTAGAGTTGAAACCATTGAAGGAGATGCTTCGCTATCCTGATCCACTGTTAACAGATATTCAAAACCTTCTTCAATTGCTTTTTTAGCGCCAATGTTTAGTGCGGCTGCTATTCCAAGATTGGTTTTCTTAGATATGTATTCAGTTTTTTTTAGGAGATATATTTTTTCTGTTAAAACTTCATTGCTACTTTCTGAGTTATCAAATACAAATAGTTTGTCTATTTGATCAATGTATGAATTGATGTTATCTAAAACGTTTAGCTCGGGATTATATAAAATAACTACAGCTGCAACTTTTGGCATTTTTTAATTAAAAGTATTTAAACTTTGAATTTCAATTTGGAGATAACAAAGTTTTTTTCTTCAACCGATAGGAAACGATTCCATGTAATCAAGAAATAAACTGAAAAGACTATAATAAATAATATTACCTTAGTCAAGGTATCGCTTAACAAAATGGGAACAATAAGCGCTGATATCATAATCAAAAAGACAATAAGGCTAAATAACGACTCAAATTTAAATGCAAACTTAATTTTAGCAACTACATACATAGCAATGGCATCAATAGTAGCCATAAACATAAAACCAAAGGCTGCGCCATTTATTCCGTAAGTTTTGACAAGATACCACATTATCAGAATGTAAATTGGGAACTCCGCTAAATTAATAAGTGTTGGAATTCTTGGTTTTCCGATTCCTTGAAAAAAATTATTAGGTATCAGAGATAAACTATTCATCAATATACCAAAGGCCAATAACTGCAAGACAAAAGAACTATTGATAGCAAACTCCTTCCCTAACCATAGATATATTCCCTCATAAGCAAAGGTTATTGTTAGAAGAACGAAGGGATACATTATTAGAAATGTAAATTTCACACTTCTTAAAAATATTATTTTTATGATCTCAGGTTTACTTAAAAAACCTGCTGAAAATATTGGGAATAGTACTCCTGACAAGGCTACGGGAATCATCATTAATTTAGTTACTAATTCATATGGAGTAACGTAAAATGTAATTGCTACCGCTGAAATTATTGCACCGATCAGAAATCTATCGGAATAAAGAATCATTGGCAAAATCAGATTTCCAATTGTGATCCATATGCTAAACTTTAAAACCGGTTTTATTGAATTTAAATCAAACCTTATATTCTGTCTCATTGCTTTATTAGCTTTAAAGCATTGGATTAGATAAAGAATCCATATTGAAATTCTCGTAAAAATTAAAAAGACAACTATCCAAAAAAGGCTGTTTGTAATAAGCAATACCAGTAACGGACCAAGGAAAGTAAATGCACCTAAAATAACCTTCAGTAAATTTATCATTGCAAATTTTTGATATGCTTCCAACATTCCTCGCAGACCAGCCATAGTAGTAACAATTGGAATTGATAACGCAAGAATTAAAAAAGTATCTATCGTCTCTTGGCGATACTTTTCGGAAATATTAATTAGACTAACAATAGATGGAATAAAAAACGATAATATTATGGCGGCGATTATGCTTACCGCAATCATCAAAAATAATGAAGACCAAAAAATCTTAGCTATTTGTTCGGTTTGATTTAATCCAATTCGCTCTGCAACAATTTTTGTTAACCCTCTTCCAATTCCCAAATCTAAAAAGCTAAAGTATCCGATTATCATCCATGCTAAACTTAATATACCAAATCTCTCAGCACCCAGTCCTTTAATTAGAGGTGGAATAAAAGCCACGGCAAAAATTACCGGGATAATATTTCCAAGTAGATTGTAAATAGTATTTTTAGCAATCGTATTTCCGCTGTAAGCTATAGTTAAATTTTCGGTATCTTCCACGAATTTTTATGTTTATTTAATCTATACCAATTCGATATTTTAATTCTAATCCAATTCTTTCAGCCACAATTTTAATAAGAGTTCTTCCAATGCCAAAGTCAATCAAATTAGAATAGCTGATCAAGACCCAAGCTAGGGATAATATTCAAAATTTTCTTCACCTAAACAATTAATCAATAATGGATTATTAATAAAAGGACAAACAAGGGGACAAGAATTCCAGCAAGATTGTGTAAAGAATATATAAAAGTAAATATCCATTAATGGTTTTCATTAAATCAGTTAATTAATTGACGCTTATTCAACTATTAAAATTTTTATCTAGACCGGTTTTTAATAAATTAAGATTGAATGAGGTTCCCACCATTGTCCAAAAAATTATTGAGAACTGAAGTCCTTCAAAATTTGGTTCAACTAGTGAATGAAGATAAGCTCCAATAACGGAGGAAAAAAATGCCCATTTTAATAATTTTAATGACTCATCTTTTTCGGAACGAAAATCTTTAAGCATATGCACAAGGACAGTTACTAAAATTGAAAAAAAGAAAACTCCACCAACCAATCCTGTTTCACCTAACATACCTAAAATAATATTATGGGCCGAAGCTGAACCTCCCTTTCCTAAAATGAATGTTGCATAATAACCCAAATTACCGAATCCTACACCGGTAAATGGATGTGTTAAGAATGCATTCCACGTATCTTCATAGAAATTTATTCTGGAATAAACTGAATGACTAGTTTCAAGATTTGAAATCCCTTCGGCTATCACATAAGTGAGTGGATTAAGTAGTATAACTATAATTATAAGTAGTAATACTGAAAGAAAGGGGATTAATGTTCTAGCCTTAAGAGTGTGAAAAAATAATATGGCTAATGCAATTATTAGTGCTAAGATCCCGCCCCTCGATAATGTTAGAATAGTAGCAAACGACATTATAACTAAAGCAATAGAGAGAAATACTTTTAGCTTTTTTGATTTTATATAAAAAAGGTACCCAAAGGTGATTGGTATTATAATAACGAAGAATGTTGACAGATAATTTGATCTTCCCCAGGTTATTGATAATAAATTCTTTCTAAAGTAAAGTCCGATAATACCAGACGTAAATCCACCAAGTTTAAGCAGTATATTAAATTCAATTAGTGCTAGTACTAAACCCCAAATTATAAGCCCAATAATAATTGACTTTAAATGAACATTATTTTTTACTGCATAATAAACCAAAATCAGACTAAAGAAACCCGCAAAATAATTTTTCCAGTAGACTAAAATTCTAATTTTCTCAAGTGCTACAATTAATCCAATTGGCAAACTCCAAACTAAAAAAGGTAGCCATATCAGAATGATTATCGGAATCTTATATTTATAATTGATGTTTAATAAGAACTTAATGGTAAAGATCGTTAAAAAAAGAAGAAGTAATAATTCTTCAACCAGCAAAGTCGCACCTTTTGAACTATCTTCAAATGGAATGATTGCATCAACCAATATTGAAAATATTAAAATATGGACGGCAATTATTGGTGATTTAAATATGAAGAAAAATAAAAATATCACTAATATAAGTGAGATTAAAACCAGTAATGGGACCAACTTAAATATTGCAAAAACAAATAGAAGTGAAAATTCCAGTAATAAGATATACCTAAGCTTATAGAGTTCCGACAAAAACATTAATTAGAATTCTTTTTTTGTTTCTTTGATCTAAATGGAGACTTAAGGGGGTCTATTATACCACTTTTAATTTTCCTATATCTTTCTTCATCTAATTGCACAGAATAATAAGATTCCTTTATTAGAACATAACCCAATGAAAAGAAAAATGAGATTAAAAATGCACCTATTACAATTAATGAACGTTTCGGTGATGATTTTTTCTGCGGCGGCTTTGCCTTATCAACAACTAAAACAACAGGTATATCTTTTTGTTCTTCAATTTTGGCCTGCTCATAAATCGGATAAATAAATTCTAATATTTTAGTCTGAATCTCATAGTTTCTCATTAACCTAATATATAATACGCCTGTTTCAGGTACATTTTCAAAAGGAACAAATATATTCAAAGAGGATTTAAGATTTTTATCGTCACCAAATTTCAAATTGACTAATTGTTTAGTGAGTTCATCTACTTTTAACTTAGTTTGCTGAACTAAAGGATTCTCCTCACCATAATTTCTTATAAGAATATCACGTTCCAACTTTGCTATTTCAAGTTGAGCTTTTATTGCCGCAGCTACTTCTATGGCAGCTTTCATTTGCTCTTCCAATGCAAGCACATTATATTTTTTGCTGAAAATCTCCATACTATCTTCAATTGCTAAAATGTCATTTTGCGCCTGTACAAACCTTTTCTCAATAAACTCCCTATTATTACGTGATTCTGTTATACTTAATTCCGTACTTATTTCGTTTAGAATTTGTACATAATAGTTTGCCATTTCAGCTGCTCTTTTAGGAACTTCATCCGTAACTGAAATTACGATGTTACCTTCTTCTGCAATATTAAAATCGACAAAATTTTCCAACTCTTTAATAACATCTTCATATGGTTTATCTTCATCTATCTCGTAAATTTCACGCAAATTAAATTTTTGAATTATTTTCTCTGATGCAGTCCTGCTTTGCAATATTACTAAGTAGTTATATGCTTCATCCGTTACAGCACCAAGCCTACCGCCAAGAGTTCTGGATAAATCCTTTATCGAACTAGAGAAACCTGCAATGTCCCCGAACAGTCCGCCTTTTTTCTTTGGAGAAATGAATGAAGTAGTTGCTGTGTACTTATTAGGAATTGTTAAGCTGATAATAACAGCAGCCACTGTAACTAATAAAACATTGATCAAAATCAATTTCTGATACTTAATAAGTATAATTATTAAATCTTCAAGCCTCTTCGATTTTTCTTTATCAGCAGAATTAGACATTTTTATTCCGTTATTTGATTTTTTTTAATTAAAACAAAGTTAATATTTTTATGATTGTTATCGAAACCCTGATAGGGATATTATTTTCTCACTTTTTCTATACACTTAAAATTGTTGCTGCATGAATAACCAAGAATGGTCTGAAAAGATACTACAAAAATTTGATCCTAACTTTAAGCACAGATGGGTTATATATAATGAACTTCTTATCGAGTCACTTGGAGATAATCTAGTCTGGCTTGATTGTGGTGCTGGTAATAATGGAATAGTAGATTCATTTGGTCATTTGACCAGAACAGCAATCGGAATAGATTTTATAAAACCAGAATATAAGAAAAATTTTATTAGAGGAGATATACAACATTTACCATTTAAGTCCGGTTTTGCCGATCTGATTACGCTAAGATTTGTAGTTGAACATTTTGATAATCCTTCAAAATATATTGATGAGTTAAATAGAATATTAAAACCCGGTGAAAAAATAATTATCTTGACCACAAACATTTTAAGTCCATTTATTTTTTTACCTAAAGTATTTTTACCGCAATCAATAAAAAGCAGATTACTTATTAAAATATTTAAGGTTCAGAATAAGGATATATTCCCTACATATCACCAGTTGAATTCGCCCTATAAATTCGAAAAATTGAAATCAGAGTATAAGATAAACCGCATACAATTCATTTCCGATTTGAATTATACACGTAAGTGGATGTTCTTAATTCTTTTGTTTTGGCATTTAATTACAAAGCCAAAATTTCTTAACAAATTAAGAACGAATCTTTTAGTTGTGCTTGTGAGGAAATAATGAATTTGAAACTCTATTGGAAACAGCTTATTGGGAAATCAATACTGGATATATTAAGGGGTTTGATAAATTTATTCAATAAATAAAAGCTGGCCTGAGCCGGGTTGAATCATTAGGTTAATGTTATTTTTAGCAGATATAAAAAAATTTTCGCCTGTTTTTTTATCATAGTGAAAAATTTTGTGAAGTCCATTTAACTTAATCGTGATATTTGAACTTGTTGTTACATCTTTATTCACAATTAGAAAATATTTCGCAGTTATATTTATACTTTCGTCATCAGAAAAAACACCAATTAAAATATTAGGGATGACATTTACATTATCTGTATTCACAATTTCCTTGATTAAACTATTTTTTTTATGTGGTGCAAAGATTGATTCATCAATATCTAATTGTTTATTTGGATAGATTGATGTATGTATTACATCAACAGATTTAAGCTTTGATAGCACTTTACCAATTCTCTGAATATTTTGGTTTAACTCTTTAACAGGATAGAAGAGTGGACCGTGAAGTGAGTCAGGTACATTTAGATTGTCAACATAATCCTCCAATATCCAGGAAGTATATCCTACCTGTTCCCCGCTTTTTGAATATAAATAATAACCAATTCCTTTTACACCATACGCCAAAGCCGAATACACTTGAAAACTGATTTCTTCGAATGTTGGATTTTTATAGCTAAGATGACCACTTGATAATACTATCATCCAGAAAGGGACACTATATTGAAGCGATTTATTTCTGATGATTTCAAGATTCAGGTAATAGTCTTTTCTAAATCCACCAGCTTCAGTTTTTAATAAAGGATAATGATCAAAGCATAATACCCTCGGCTTATATTCTTGTGAAGCAAAAAATGAATCAACATACTTTTCATAATCTTCAGCAGTGGGGGTGCCATCCCAATAGGTAGGATAGAGATTAATAAAATCAAGTTTTTTGTTTAACAAAGAATCAGACCTGATCTGCTTAATCATACTGTTAATATCAGCGTTATCATCATTAGGCGATAAATTAAATGGAGTGCAAAGCTTTCTGTTTCTGCCCGGTTCGTCCCAAACTTTCCAGCCATAAACATAATTTTCATTGAATGATTTTAAGTAATCTTTTATTTGGAAATTTGTTTCATCATTTGAATTATTATAAATAAAATTATCCTTGCATTCATTTTCAATAATCGCGAGCCATTGTAAATCTGAGTCTCCCAATCTTTCAAATGCCTGCTTTAGTTTATAAGGATCTGGCATCCAGCCTAAATTACCATTAACTATAATATTTATTCCGCCTCTTTCAATAATCTTCAATGAAGCACTGAGGTCTTTTGTCCCATCCGGTACATTGTATGCAAAAATTGGAAATAGCCCGCGTGGATCCTCCCAGGTTTCACTTTGTTGTAATTGTTTTTTAACAGGACGAGATGGTGGAACTTTAAGAGGATCGTAAGGATTAACAATATTTGAAAAAACAAAATTGTTAAAACGAGATGAATTATTTAATCCAAGATAAACCGTTGCCAGCAAGAATATTATTAAAACACCTATTACTAAAAGGAACTTTTTCATTCAACCAATATTACTCTTATGCGATTTTCATTTTAATAATATCATTTTCTTTATTTCAGAATAATTACCTGCTTGAAGCTGGTAGAAGTATATTCCGCTTGCTATCTCAGGTCTGGAGACCTGAGCTGCGTTGAACACAACTTCATAACTGCCTGCTGGTTTTTCTTCGTTTACTAAAGTTGCAACTTCTCTTCCAAGAATGTCAAATACTTTTATAACGACAAAACTTATTTCAGGGAGTTGGTATTTAATTGTTGTACTTGGGTTAAATGGATTAGGATAGTTTTGAGCAATAGAAAACTTGAATATTATATTCTTATCATCTTCAATTTTAGTGATGCCAGTATAAAAATAGCGTATTTGCGACCACTCACTATATCCATTAATATTCTCTGATCTGAGTCTCCAATAATATTTTGAGTAGGCGCTTAATTCATAACTGTAGAAACCGTTTTGGATTATTCTAATATCAAGTACGATATCAAGAAAGAGGCTATCAGAAGATACTTGAAGCTGATAGGCAGAATATAATATCTCATCCCATTTTAAGTAAACTGGGAAGTTTGATGTATCACCATTAGCAGGGAGTAATAAATTGGGAATCTGCGGATAGCCAACATTTGATCGACCACCATTTATCGTTTTCAATATTTTTCCAAATCCTCCAACAGCCCATCCAACTGTATCATTAACAAAAAAAACATCTTGGAAATAGTCATCAGTTTTATATTGAGGGAACCATTTTTCTCCGAAGTCAGTGGTATTTAAGATGTATGGATATGCAGTCATCCAACTTAGAGGATAACGATTCGATACGCTCTGTAAATCCCCAATACCACTAAACAATTCCTCCCAACTTTCTCCTCCATCTACAGTTCTTACAAAGTTAGGCCCCCCAACAGCAATACCATGTAGCAAATCTGCAAAAGAAACTTTATCCAAAGAAGTAGAAATATTTGTTTCATCCCAATTATATCCACCATCTGTTGTTTTCAAAATTTTGCCAATGAATCCCCCCACAATAAATCCTTTTTCCTCATCTAGAAAACAGACATCTTCTTGGTAATAAGATGCTTCAAATGTATGAGTAACAGTCCAATTTTCCCCGCCGTCAGTCGATTTCACTACTCGTCCAGGTCTACCAAATGTATATGAATGGCCAACTGCCCACCCGATGTTTTCGTTTATAAAATAGATTGATGATAAATCGGTACTATCGCTAAATTTTTTTTCCCAAGTTAAGCCCCCATCAATTGTTTTATAAATATCCGGTGTCGAAAAATCAGAACTAATACACCAACCAATATTCTGATTAATAAAATAGATGGAAGCAACCCTCTTATTTGGATCGATTATAATATGATTCCAATTTTCACCCCCATTAGTAGTTTTAAGAATCATCCCATCTTCTTGAGATCCAATCCAAGCATGATCAGGATCTGTGGAAAAAACACAAAGAAAAACATTTGTTGTTCCACTATACTGTGAGAACCAGCCAGGTTCTTGTGCATATACACTCATTGTAAAAATAAAAACCAGGAGAGATATTTTAAGGGTTCGCATAATTTCAATCCTATTACAAGATACTTATGTTAAAAAAAATCAATAATTTTTACTTCAACAAAATCATTTTCTTTGTTTCATTGTAATCGCCAGCTTTGAGCTGATAGAAATATATTCCTGAGGCATATCCGCCTCTGGCGGAAATTCCGCTCGATAAACCATTTGCTGTAAACTGAACTTCGTAACTGCCTGCTGGTTTTTCTTCATTAACTAATGTTGTAACTTCTCGCCCAAGAATGTCAAACACTTTTATAACGACAAAACTCATTTCCGGTAGTTGGTATTTAATTGTTGTACTTGGGTTGAATGGGTTGGGGTAGTTTTGTAGCAAATCAAATTCTAAGGGATGGTTTAATAAATTCTCATTCTCAAAATTTGATATTGTAGAAATACTTCGGAAAATTCCTTGGATGTATGTGCCTGCATAGGCAATACCATCATACCCCACATCAATTGCGTAGACTATATCTGTCAGGCCACTATTTATCAAGACCCAATTAGGAGAACCAGTTGATCTATATACACCTCCATAAGTGCCAAGAAAAATATGGTTTAGAGTATTAATAGTTATACCACCATGCGGTGCAAAATATACTGGAGATGGCCAAAAATTATCCCACGTATTACCAGCATCCGTAGAACGAAAAACTCCTGATTGGCCAGAGCCAGTAATCATCGTACAAATATAAATTTTTCCATTTGTATCTATTGTAATGTCTCTTACCGAGGAACCGGATAAACCTACCAATTCCCAACTATTACCGCCTGAGTCCGAACGATATACGCCTCCATCATAATTTG
>Ga0105101_10000675_pt1 | contig 14368 bp, 11 predicted proteins | sample PPLLak21cMay2015_2_FD_87037 | JGI IMG/M metagenome (GOLD analysis project Ga0105101, IMG submission 87037) | Freshwater sediment microbial communities from Prairie Pothole Lake near Jamestown, North Dakota, USA - PPLs Lake P8 Core (1) Depth... | ecosystem: Environmental > Aquatic > Freshwater >... | reverse complement strand
CGCGGTTTCTGCATTTAAATTAATCCTAGCTTTTTTAATGTATGTAAGTAAAATAACTTAAAAGAAGATAAAAATCGCTTCTTGCTGCAGTTCCTTATGCTTCTTGATGAAATATTAAAATCAATTATCAATAATCCGGGATCAGGATTATTTTTTACGCCGCCGTACTATGAAGACGGTGTTTCATACTTTTTTTCCAATCCATTTGAAATTATTAAAGCAGAAAATCAGGAAGAATTTTTTCCTTTGCTGGACAGGATTGATGAGCTTTCTTCACAAGGGAGATTCGGTGCCGGATTCCTAGCTTATGAAGCCGGTTATGCTTTTGAAAAAAAATTAAATAAATATTTAACCGCCAATAAAGATCTGCTGGCAGATTTTTGTTTTTATAAGGAAAAAAATGTTAAAAAATATTCCCGGGGCGAAATAGAAATTAATTCCGATGCTGAAAATCATTTTAATGTTTCATCTTTTCGCCTCAATACATCATTTAAAGAATATCTAGAAGCTGTCGAGAAGATAAAATATTTAATATCGGAAGGAGATACCTACCAGGTTAACTATACAATTAAAACTAAATTTAATTTCAGCGGAAATCCTGCGGCTTTGTTTAGGCATCTTATTTACAATCAATCCGCGCAATTTGTCGCAATTATTAATACAGGGGAAACATTCATAATCTCCGTTTCACCGGAACTGTTCTTTAAGATTGAGGGCAGAAAAATTACCGTGAGGCCGATGAAGGGGACTAATTCGAGAGGAATTAATTCTGAGGACGATGAATATCAGCGGCTTGTATTGATGAACAGCGAAAAGGATAAAGCGGAGAATTTGATGATCGTGGATCTTCTCCGCAACGACTTGGGGAAAATTTGTAAATTCGGCTGCGTCAAGCTTGCATCGCTTTTTGATATTGAAAAGTATGAAACCTTGTTTCAATTGACTTCGGTTGTTGAGGGTGAATTGATTGATGGAATCAAATTCAGCGATGTAATAAAAAATATTTACCCCTCCGGTTCTGTTACCGGTGCACCCAAAATTAGAACCATGGAAATTATTAATGAATTAGAGAAAGAGAGAAGGGGAGTTTATACCGGAAGCATAGGTTTTATTTACAATGATAAACTAAAATTTAATGTTGCTATAAGAACTGTGGTTATCAATCAAAGTAAAGGTACCGGAGAACTGGGAATAGGAAGCGGAATAGTGTGGGACAGTAATCCGCAAAAAGAATATGAAGAATTAATGTTAAAAAGTAAATTCCTTACTAGCTCTATTGAAAATTTTGAACTCCTTGAAACTATGAAACTGGAAAACGGCCGCATTCCATTTTTAAAGGAACATTTAAACCGTCTTAAAAAAGCGGCTGATTTCTTTTTGTTTTTGTTTGATGAAAAGAACCTTGGTTATTTAATTCTGGAAGAAATCAGGAAATCTGATTCACAGCGGAAATACAGAATGAAAATTAAATTGAACAAATTCGGAAAGGCTGAGATAGAGTTGAGCGAGTATCCCAAGCTTCCCGAAGAAATAAAAATAATCCTTTCGGATAAAAGAATAAATTCACGCGATCCGTTCAGGTATTTTAAAACTACTAAAAGAATAGTTTATGATGAAGAATATTCGTATTACACTTCGCAGGGTTTTTTTGATGTAATTTTCATAAATGAGAACGGCAATATAACGGAAGGGGCGATAACAAATATTTTTCTCAGGAATAATGATCAATGGTACACGCCCCCCGTCGATGCCGGGATTCTAAACGGAATTTTTAGGAACGATTTAATTTCTAGGAATAAAAAAATTATTGAAAAAAATCTCTGCGAGGATGATTTATTTGAAGCGGAAGAAATTATGCTTACAAATGCTTTAAGAGGTGAGCTGAAGGTTGATAAAATCTATTTGAACCGATTCAAGTTCAAAGAGCTTAAAAAAAATTGATGTCATTCTTTAGATGAACGCAAGGTTTTTTTAATAAAATTTTATATCTTAACCGGAAATTATTGAGATTATTATCGAATGCCTGAACCCGAATCAACTTCCTCAAGAAAAAAAGAGCATATTGAGCTTTGCCTAACCGATGAAGTTTCATTTAAAAATAAAAGAAACGGGTTCGAGAATTATGAATTTCTGCACTATGCAATTACGGAAGTTGATATTTCCAAAATTACTTTTCAAACTGAGTTTCTTAAAAAGAAGATTGATTATCCTTTTTTAATCTCATGCATGACCGGCGGGAGCTCAGAGTCTGAAAATATAAATGAGAGGTTAGCCATTGCAGCTAATCAGCTGAATATTGCTTTAGGAGTCGGTAGCCAAAGACAGGCGTTAGAGAATGATTTATACCACAAGACATATAAGATTATCAGGCAGCATGCACCTGCTATTCCGGTGCTTGGGAATTTGGGTGCGTCTCAAATTGTTTTAATGAAAGGTTTTAAGCCTGTTCAGTTTCTTGTTGATCTTGTGGAAGCAGATGCAATGGCAATTCATGTTAATCCGCTGCAGGAACTGCTTCAGCGAGGGGGACAACCTTTTTTTAAAGGGTTTATTAAAAAAATTGAAAAGCTGGTAAAAACATTGAAGGTTCCTGTAATTGTAAAAGAAGTAGGCGCCGGTATATCCCCAAATGCAGCAGCAAAACTTCTTGATGCCGGCGTTTCCGGTATCGATGTTGCAGGAGCAGGAGGTACAAGCTGGGCCGGAGTAGAATTGTTAAGAAACAAGCAGAATGGAAGTACGGAGTTCTGGGATTGGGGTATACCGACTTCGTATTGCATTAACGAAATATTTTCACTAAAAAAGAAATTTCGATTTATCTTAATTGGTTCAGGCGGAATCAACAATGCGGTCGATCTTGCTAAAGCATATTCCCTTGGAGCCGATATTGCCGCATCGGCTAGAATAATTCTGCAGACCCTTGAAAAATCCGAAGTAGATGGTGTCTGCAATTTGATTACATCCTGGTTTGAAACTGTTAGAAAAATTATGTTCTTAACAGGTTCCGGATCAATTAAAGATTTAAGGAAGAAAAAACTCGTCAGAAAGGAAAAACTTTTTTGAACAAGGGGCGGCCGGTAAAACCTTTAGTGAATGATGAAGAAAAGTTCAACGGAAAAATTGATAAATTTTTTTCGCTTTATGAGTCCGAAAGAAAAAAGATAGACAAAATTTTAAAGGAATCATTAAAAGGAAAAAAACCTGATTCGCTGTATCAGCCGGCTTTATACATTACCGAAAGCGGGGGGAAAAGATTAAGGCCGCTGCTTGTCCTGCTTTCTGCAAAGGCAGCGGGCGGAAAATTTAACCGTGTTTATAATGCCGCCGCTGCGGTTGAGTTTCTGCACAATTTTACTCTGGTTCACGACGATATAATGGATAATTCTGATATGAGGCGCGGTATCCTTACGCTTCATAAAAAATTTGATATGAGCACGGCAGTTCTTGCAGGCGATATTTTGCTTGCCGCTGCTTACCGGTTTTTATTGAAGGATATCAGAAGGGAAACGGAAATACTAAATTATTTTACTCAGGCTCTTATTGATGTCTGCGAAGGACAAAGCATTGATAAAATATTTGAAACTCAAAAGGAAGTATCCGTTAAAGAATATATCGGGATGATTCAAAAAAAAACCGCCGCACTTGCAGAAATGTGCTGCGTAATCGGAGCAAGTTTAGGAGGCGGTTCGAAAAAGGAAATAAATGCTCTCGGAAAATACGGAAAAAACCTCGGCATCGCGTTTCAAATACAGGACGACCTGCTGGACATAATAGGTGCTGAACAGGAGTTTGGAAAAATGACAGGCTCCGATTTGGTTGAAGGAAAAAAAACTTACTTGTTTGTTAAAGCATTTATTAAAGCAGAACGAGAAGATAAAGAAGATCTGATTAAGCTGGCTGAAAATAAAGGAATTGACAGATCACAAATTGTGAAATACAAGGATATGTACGAAAGACTCGGTGTTATAGACGAAGCAAAAAAAGAGGTCAGGAATTATACTCGAAAGGCAATTAATTCACTCGAAATTATTAAGGAAAAAAAGAGCCGTAAAATTTTAATCTGGCTTGCGGATTCATTAATTAAAAGAATGAGATGAAAGATGCATTTATGGATCCAGCCTGATGACCCGGCAAATTAGAATGATAGAACGTAAAGTCAAAATTAAAAATAAAGCCGGTATGCACACCAGGCCTGCCGCTGTAATTGTAAAGCTTGCAGCGAAATATAAATGCGAATTTACAATATCCAAAGATGGGCTTACTATTAATGGGAAAAGTATTATAGGAGTTATGACTTTAGCTGCAGAAATGGATTCGGAAGTAACATTAATATTCGACGGTCCCGATGAAGAGGAAGCAGCCAGGGAAATTGCCGATTACTTTGAAAGAGGTTTTGATGAGACTTGAGAAAGGGAAAATTAAAAAATCCGTATTCATTTGAACTAAAAAGCAATGAAGTAACTTGAAAAATTTTAAAGAAATATTCAGAGGAGCTGAAAACAAAATCACCGGCATTGCGGCCGCTCCGGGGATTGTAATTGACAATGTTTATCTCTTTACGAAAGAAAAACTTGAGATAAGCGACGGCTTGATTACAGATGTTGAGGAGGCAAAGAGGAATCTCAGGGAAGCTCTCAGCAATTCGAAAAAAGAACTCACAAAAATATTTTCTCTTGCAAAAGAAAAAATGGATCCTGCGCGTGCCGGAATCTTTGAAGCTCAATTAATGATCCTGGATGACCCGATACTAATCGGAAATATTGAAAAAAGAATCGAAACCGAAAAGAAGCTTCCTGAATTCATTGTAAACGATGAAATTTCAAAATACCAGCAGATGATGATCGACTCGCATGAACCCTACCTCAAGGAGCGTGCGCATGATATAGAAGATATAAAACACAGGATTATAAGAAACCTTCAGAAAAAAAGATGGGTATCTAAAATCCCCAATAATGCTATTGTGGTAAGCGATTCGCTGACGCCCGCTGATACCATTCTGCTTTCCCGCAGCAATGTTCAGGGCTTTGTAACTGATCACGGAGGACTTACATCGCATGCCGCAATTATTTCACGTTCTTTAAATATTCCGGCTGTCGTCGGTACGCATAACGCTACGAGCAAAATTCATGACGGCGACCTGATCATTGTAGATGGTTTTCACGGGTACGTGTTATATAAGCCGACCGAAGAACAGATAAAATTCTTCCGTGAAAAACATGAAAAGCTGCTTCGTATTCAGAAAGAGCTGGAAGAGTTTGTTGAAAAACCTGCTGTTACAATGGACGGGAAAAAAATTCATATTTGTGCAAATGTTGATGTAACCGGTGAAATTGATCTTGTAATTACAAGCGGAGCCAAAGGGATCGGATTATACCGGACAGAGCAGATCTTAGAGGAACTCGGCGATTTCCCGGATGAAGATGAACAAACAAAGATTTATAGTAATCTTGCCACAAGAATTTACCCCGAATGGCTGACAATCCGTGCATTCGATATAGGCGGGGATAAATTTAAATTTTTTGATTACCAGGAACCAAATCCTTTTCTTGGACTGCGTGGAATGAGACTGCTTTTAGAAAATGTTAATTTATTTAAGACTCAGATAAGGGCAGTACTTCGTGCAAGCACTACCAAAAATATTCAGTTTATGCTGCCAATGGTAACATCGATTATAGAAATCAGGAAATCGCACGAGATAATTGAAGAATGCAAAAAGGAGCTGAGAAGAGAAAAAATCGGCTTCGATAATAATATGAGAATCGGGATTATGGTAGAAGTGCCTTCGGCTGCAGTTATGGCTAAGGAATTTTCTGAGGAAATAGATTTCTTAAGCATCGGCACTAATGATTTAATTCAATACCTGATGGCGGTTGATAGGGGAAATGATCTTGTTTCCGATTTATACCAGGAATTCAGCCCAGCAGTTATCCGGACCATTGATCATATCATTAAGGAAGCAAAAAAAGCAAAAAAAGATGTCAGCATTTGCGGGGAAATGGCGGCGGATACTTTAGCTATACCATTGCTTGTTGGTTTAGGACTCGAATCCTTAAGCATGGCACCGACTACAATATCTTACGCGAAAAAAATAATCCGTTATATTTCTTATAAAGATGCTAAGGAATTGGCAAAAGAATGTCTAGGTTTTACAACGGAAAAAGAAGTAACGCACAGAATTGAAAAGTTTTTTAGAGAACACAACATAAGACGTACCCGCAATATTATTTAGGGGCATAAATGATAATATCAGAATACGTATCCAAATACGATCCTCAGAATCAATTTGATGTACTTGTGAAAAGCTATCGGCAGATTGAATTTGCATGGAACAACAATATTGATCTCGCATCTCTAAAAAGTCTTTTGGAAAAAGGAATTCATTCCATTGTTGTTACCGGTTTGGGAGGTTCCGCTATCAGTGCAGATCTTTTACAGAATTTTCTCCATAATGAATTGAGAATTCCATTGATTGTTAACAGGGGATATTCACTTCCCAATTTTGTAAATGAAAATAGTCTGATCATAATTTCATCCTATTCCGGCAATACCGAGGAATCTGTATCGGTGTTTCAAGCAGCACTGGAGGACTCTGAATTAAAGAAGAATATTATTTGTATATCAGCGGGAGGCAAAATCGGTCAAATAGCTACCGAGAAGAAAGTCCCCCTAGTAAAAATTCAGCCCGGTTTTCAGCCGCGGTATGCTTTGGGTTTGAGCTTCTTTTCCTTATTGAAGGTTGTCCAGGAAATTAATCTTATTGAAAACCAAAGTAATATTGTTGGTAAAATAATTAAGCTGTGGAAAGATAGGGGAGCAGAATTAAGCAGTGAAAATAATGCTGCTTTGAATTTTGCTGAGGGAATTTTGGGCTTTATTCCTGTTATCTATTCTGCAGCGGACATTACATCGGCAGCCGGCTACAGGTTTAAATGCCAGCTGAATGAAAATTCCAAAATGCATGCTTTTCACAATATTATTCCGGAGATGAACCACAACGAAATAATCGGTTGGGAAACTTACGCGGAAAAGCAATTTCAGGCGAAAGTAATTAATATTCTGGACCCGGATTATCATCCCCAGGTTTTAAGGAGATTTAAAATTATATCCGAACTTGCGGGTGGTAAAAAAGCAGAAATCCTAAACCTGGAAAGTAAAGAACCTGAATTTAAGTTAAGGCTGCTCGATATAGTTTATTTATGCGATTGGATCACCTACTATGCTGCGGTTCTTCGCGGCTTTGATCCTTCGGAAATTGAGTATATTAATATTCTAAAGGATAGATTGTCTAAATAAATCATCTGCCTCTAATAGCGGGATGAGTCTTGCTTCAAGCAATTTAAATGCATCTCTTCATAAATTTATGCTGTAAATTCAAATACATGCAGTATTTATAGCCTTGCCTGCTGCCGGGCAGTTTGATTTATTTATTCTGTGCAATCTTAGTTTATAGGGTTAGGGAAATCATTTGAAAAAAATATTATCAATTTCTTTTTTACTGCTATTCTACGGTATTTCTCAGGCTCAATTTTATTTCTTTGGAAGAAATAAGGTTCAATATGAAAATTTTGATTGGAAAGTTCTGAAGACTGAACATTTCGATATCTATTATTACAATCAAACCGAAGAGATTGCCGGAATAGGCGGCTACTATGCGGAAGAAGCTTATGAAGATCTGAAAGTAAAAATGAATCATGTGATTACCCGCCGGGTCCCTCTGATTTTTTACAATACACATATACATTTTCAGCAGACTAATACAACTCCGGGGTTTATTCCCGAAGGTGTCGGAGGATTTTTTGAATTTATAAAGGGAAGAGTAGTAATTCCTTCAATGGGTTCGCTGAATGACTTCCGGCATGTAATAAGGCACGAGCTTGTCCACGTATTCATGACAAATAAAGTGTACCGCGTTCTGGCCGATCACCGGCTGCCCGCCGATGTACTGCCTCCGCTTTGGTTTGTTGAAGGATTGGCAGAATATCTTTCCACCGAAATTGACGCGCAGGCAGAAATGGTTATGCGCGATGCGGTAATAAATAATTATTTCGTCGGACTTGAAAATATCTTCAGTATTTACGGATCTTTTCTGATGTATAAAGAAGGACAGAGCTTCCTCGAGTTTGTTGAGGAAAAATACGGACCCGAGAAAGTTATCCTCTTCATCGAAAATTTCTGGATGGATAATAATTTTAACAAAGTAATTGAACATACATTGGGAAAGTCTGTTAAGGAAATAGATTCCGAATGGCTTTTCTATTTAAAAAGAAAATACTATCCTTTGCTTCAGACTAAATTGCCGCTTGAGAATGCCGCTAAAAAGATTACTGATTTCGGTTTCAATTTCTCTCCTGTTAAATGCATTGTAGACGGTAAAGAGTTTGTATATTTCGTAGCAAATAGAGACGGATATTCTTCATTATACAGGATTGAGCTGGACTTGGAGAATGATGAAATGCCCGATGCAGAACTTGTATTGAGGGGAGAAAAAACTGAAGAGTTTGAATCATTTCATCTGTTTCAGTCATCCATCGATATTTCTCCGCAAAAACTCCTTGCATTTGTAACCAAATCCGGCGGTACAGATGCCGTTCATTTTTATTCTCTAGATAGAGAAAAAATTATTAACAGCTACCAAAACCGGGAGCTTGTAAGCATCTCTTCTCCGAAATTTTCCTCAAACGGAGACAAAATAACTTTCAGCGCTGTCGATCAAAAAGGATTCAGCGACGTTTTTATTTTGAATACACTGAACGATTCGTTAATCAGAGTGACAAATGATTATTATAACGATGTGAACCCGGTATTCGGGCTGAACGAAAATCAGATTCTTTTCAGCTCCGACAGGACTGCAGGCATTTATGAAAAAAAATTTAATATTTTTTCATATGATATGGACACGCATCAAATAGGCTACATTACTTATCTGGACTGCAACAATTTTACTCCGGTTATATCTCCTGATAAAAAAAAGCTCTTCTTCTCCTCGGAAAAAGACGGGGTGAGGAATCTCTGGTCTTTAAATATAGAGAACGGGAATTTCTCATCATCTGCAAAAGAAGCAACAGATTTTATTACAAGTACATTTGATCCCCGTTTTATAGATTCAACCAAAATCATTTTTTCCGGATTCGAGAAATTCTCATTTAATCTGTACGTGCTGAATTTAAACAAAGACACAGGGGAGATTTCCGAAATTAAAAATGACTCTGCTGAAACAGTAGTTATGACTTTAGATTCTTCTGCCGGCAGATGGAGAGCAAATAAATTGATTGCAGCAAGTCAGGAAGGAAATATTAAATATGAAAAAAAGTATACTTTAGATTATGCACAAAGCCAGGTTTCAACCGATCCGATTTTCGGGACAAGGGGAGGAGCACTTTTATCTTTAAGCGATCTCCTGGGAGACGACAATTATTTCTTCCTGATTTATAATACTGCTGACGTTCAAAGTGATTTTTTAAAAAGCTTTAACATCGCAATTCAGAGAATTAATTTAAGCAGAAGGGCAAATTACGGCTACGGAGTATTTCATTTCAGCGGAAGACGTTATGACATCCGCGACTCTGATGAGTTTTTTTTCGAGCGCAGCTTCGGAGGGTTTTTTCTTCTTAATTTCCCTCTTTCAAAATTCCAGCGGATTGAAACCGATGTTTCAATTGTTAATTCCGACAAACAGGTAATTTCCGGAGTTATTGAAAGAAAAGCTCTTCTGTTAAGTAATACAATTTCTTTTGTTCATGATAATTCTTTATGGGGACCCTCCGGTCCAGTGGACGGAGAACGGATACGTCTTCTCCTTGGATATACCGGTGATATAAAATTCAGCAATGTAAATTACTTTACTGCCATTGCCGATCTAAGATACTACTATCGGGTTGGTGTAAGAACTGCGTTGGCGCTTCGTTCCGCTCTCTTTTACAACGAGGGAAAAGAAGCCCGGCGTTATTTTATGGGCGGAAGCTGGGATTTAAGAGGCTGGCCCCGCTGGTCAATCCGCGGAGAAAAACTCTGGCTTTCATCTATGGAATTCCGTTTTCCATTAATTGATGAGCTTCGGATCAGGTTTCCTTTTTTCGGTCTCGGATTTTTCGGGATAAGAGGTGCTGCATTCTTTGATGCGGGCGGAGCATGGGATACTGAGTACCGGTCTACTCTCGGGTCAGTCGGAGTAGGATTCAGATTCAATCTGTTTAATGTTCTTGTTTTAAGGTATGATATCGGGAAAAAAATTGTAAACGATTTTTCTAAAGTTCAGAAGGGACTTTTCTATCAATTCTTTTTTGGGTGGGATTTTTGAGAAAAATAAAAATTCTTGCGGCATTATTTCTTTTTCTGGTAGGATGTTCATCATCAATAATTAAAGTAAATGTAAATAAAGATGCTGACCCTTACCAGATGTACGGAAGAATCCCTCAGCGCGATTTCAAAGTAAATATATCTGCAACCGATTCGATAATGCTGATTTGGGACGCAGAAATTAATGGCAGCTTTCCGGGTTCCTCCGTTACTGTTTACGACAGCTATGTTTTTATTAATGATCTTTCCGGAAGAGTATATTGCTTCGATATAAATTCAGGGAAAACTCTCGGAGAGTTGAAATTAAAAGGATCTGTTTATACAACTCCTATTCCGGAGCAGTCATGGCTGATCTTTGCAGCGGCACAAAGAGAAATTGATAAATCCATCTTATGTTTTTACGATTACAGCAGCGGAAAAATGGTTCAGGAAATTACCGTTGATGGTCTAATCATGACCGAGCTGGTAAAGAATGATGATGGAATTATTTTCAACTGCGAAAATGGACTAACCGCGAAATATGATTTCTCCGGATTACTTGTTTGGGAGACAAAAACAAAAGCCTTCACGCACAGTTCGCCTGTTTATGATAAAGGGATATTATTTTTTGGAAACGATGCCGGTGAAATTATAGCATTAAACGGAACCGACGGTTCGGTTATGTACCGGAAAAAAATTGCAGATCCTTTTTTCTGCGGAGCAGCAGCTTCGGAAGGAACGGCTTATATAGGAAATGATGACGGAAATTTGTATGCAATAGAAATGTTGTCGGGAGAAATTATTTGGAAGTTTCAAACAGGCAGCAGGATATTAATGGTTCCTGCGGTTGATGATCATGAAATTTTTGTGGGAAATTTAAAGGGTGATCTTGTCTCCTTAGCTAAAAACACCGGCAAAATAAACTGGGTAAGAAATTTAGGCGGTGTACTGAATGCTTCTCCCTTAATAACTGAAAATAAGCTTATAGTGCCCGATTTAAATGAAAAAATTATCATTGCGGATAAAGAGAGAGGCGAAGTTTTAAGTGTTTATAATTTTGACGGGAGGATTAAACTTACTCCTGTTTTTCATAAAAATTTATTATTTATCGGGTATGATAACGGTATTTTGGAAGCCTATGAATTTTATTAAAATAGTTTCGATAGTTTTATTTTTTTTCAGCATTGTGTGTGCTCAGCAGGAAATCAGTAGCGGAGAATGCCAAGCAGTTTTGTTTGTTGAAACCGATTTAAAAGATGCACTGATTTACTTAAACGGCAGCCTCGCCGGTTTTGGTAAACTTGAGAAATCAATTTCAAAGGGAAGATATACAATAACAGTCAAAGAAAATATAAACAATTGGAATGCAAAGAGTTGTATTGACACATTATGGGCGGATGAATGCCGTGAATACAAATTAGACTATAATTTCAGCACTCGGATTTATTTAAGAACCGATCCCCAGGATGTTTATGTTTACAGCGGTGATACTTTGTATGGACATACTCCATTGTTAATCGATCAAGCTGCCCTGAACGGAAAAAGTATTGAACTTCGAAAACCCGGGTACCAAGATAAGATTCTCTCATTAATAGCTATAGAAGATAATGAAATAGTAAAATTGGATTACAAGGGACAAGCAGTAGACAGAAGTTTTTTTGAAAAAGATATTTTCAAAATTTTAACCGGAACCCTGGTGGTGCTAGGAGGTACCACCGCTTATTTTAAATTAAAAGCCGATGATGAATTCGAGAAATATCAATTTAACGGCAGCAGCCAGTCGTTAAAGAACACCAGGAGATACGATTTAATCAGCGGGATTTCTTTTGCAGCCCTTCAAATCAACTTTGGGGTTTTAATTTATTATTTCCTTTTCGACTAGCCTTCAGATTTTTTTAAAAGCGTTAGTATCTTTTTTCACAACATCAAAAAATTTAAACTTCTTGCATTCGCGGCAGTATCCAAAAACTTTTTTCTTCTTCGTTGCATATGCCCTGATACCCCCGGCTTCCAGGTAGGAAATTAAATGTCCGCATTCGCTGCACTCGAAAAACCATTTTGATGATTCATCCTCTATTTTCCGGGATAATTGTTTAGGGAGAATAGATTTGATGAGCTTTTGAATTTTATTCATAAAATTTTTTTTTCTTACACTATTAATAAAAATACACAAGCAGCGGCTACATTGAATTATAAATAATCTTTCCGTTCTTTATGGTTATGCAATTAAGATTTATACCGATATTATAGACGATTTCGGAATAATCATTTGTGTTGAATACAGCAAAATCGGCTCTCTTCCCGATTTCCAGGCTTCCCGTTAAACGATTTACTCCCAATGCCTTTGCGGAGTTTATTGTAACCGCGGCGATTGTTTCTTCAATCGTCATTTTCATTTTTATTGCAGCAAGGGACATTATAAAGTTCATTAAAGAAATATTTGATGTACCCGGATTATAGTCTGTAGATAAGGCTACGGCAGCGCCGGTATCAATTAATTTTCTTGCCGGTGCATACTGATAGTCTAGGAAAAATGATACTCCCGGGAGAAGCACGGCAGCCATATCGCTCCGTGAAATCTTTTCAATTTCAGAATCATTAATCACTTCCAGATGATCGACGCTTAAACAATTGTGTTTCAACGCAGTGTCTATTCCGCCGATGCTGCTGAACTGGTTTGTGTGAAGCTTTGTTTTTAAACCCAGACGCGCAGCTTCGGAAAAAATTAAATCTATTTCTCCTGCAGAAAATGCAGTTGATTCGCAGAAGCCGTCGCAGAATCGTGAAAGATTATGTTCAGCAATGAAAGGGAGCATTCGATTAACTAAAATATTTAAGTATTCATTACGGTCTTCTTTAAATTTATTTGGGAATGTGTGTGCACCTAAAAAAGTAGGAATAATATCAATCGGATAAATTTCATTTAAGTAATTTATTATTTTCAGAAGCTTTATCTCATTTTCAAAATCCAAGCCGTATCCGCTTTTAATTTCAAGCGAGGTTACTCCCTGGGAGATAAAATTATCAATCCGGGGCTTAATAATTTTTACTAATTCATCGAAGCTGTATTTCCGGACCGCGGCAACGGTTGTATTGATTCCGCCGCCTGCTTTCGAGATTTCCTCGTAATTCACCCCTTTCAATCTTTTCCTGAACTCATCCGCGCGTGATCCGGCAAAGGCAGTATGTGTGTGGCATTCTACCACTCCGGGTAAAATTACTTTATCCTTTAATTCAAGAACTGAATCATATTTATTCGGATTAACCGATGAATGAGGAATTATATCTTTTATGATCTCATTCTCGAAAATTATTGAATGATCCGTCAATACATTTATATCCTGCATTTCTCTGCCGGATTTAAAATTTTTTCCTTTAGTATCAACGCTTACTATTTGAGCAGGATTAAGGAGAAGTGAGATCATCTGCAGATGCTTATTTATGGATAATGACCGAATCCTGGATTACTCTTGCTTCAGAATATCCCATTTGATTTAGTTTAAAGCTGAGATCGTTTGCACTTGACCGGCTTGTAAAATCGCCGGCTTTAACAATATAAAAAGGAGGTTCGAAAACTAAATAGACATTCATCTGGTTTGTTTTAAAATAGATTTCAGACCTGATATTATCTGCTTCCTGTAAATTGTCGGTAGCGATAACCTGTACCCTGTATCCGGTTACCGTATCCGCTTGCGATGTGCTGTCAACCAATGCAGAATCCTTTTCATCTGTATAATTATACCAAGCATTTAATTCCGCAGTATTGGTTGCTTTTTTTCTCTCTTCAACTTCAATTTTAGTTCTGTAAGGAGTAAAATCGAAATCCTCAATAATCTCCTTTTTTTCCTCAGGTTTGGGGGGTTCTTCCGGTTCTTTAATTTCCTTAGGCTTTTCTCTTTCGTATCTGTCCCCGCTTGAAGCTCCGCATCCGGCGAGAAAGGCTATAGAAAAAGCAAAGATTATATAAAAAAAGAAGGATACTTTCATATCAATAACATTTATTTTAACCATTCACTTAAAAATATACGTTTTATAATGGTATTTCAAATTTATATGCAATTGTGAATCGAATCTATAATGGATATAGGCGCTT
>Ga0105101_10000672_pt1 | contig 14391 bp, 13 predicted proteins | sample PPLLak21cMay2015_2_FD_87037 | JGI IMG/M metagenome (GOLD analysis project Ga0105101, IMG submission 87037) | Freshwater sediment microbial communities from Prairie Pothole Lake near Jamestown, North Dakota, USA - PPLs Lake P8 Core (1) Depth... | ecosystem: Environmental > Aquatic > Freshwater >... | reverse complement strand
TTCCGACGAGAAAATCACTGGGGATTCGAATGACAAGGTCGCTTGGTCAGGCAGGCTGGGTTTGTTGCGCGACACCATGACCTTGCCATCCAGGTTGCGGATAATAACATGCTGCATGTCTTGCTGCTGCACGATACGCTCAGCGAGCGATTCCATATTGCTGTAATCGTAGCCGACCAAGAGATTGGCCACCGCCTCCGCGACCATTGCTGCGCGTTCCTGGCCGGAGCGACGCATTTCCTCGGTAATGCGCTGTTTTTCGCTATGCACGCGAAAAGCGCCAATCACGGTGAAGGCGAACACAATCCCCACCACCACCAGCAGCACCAGTTTGAGTCTTAAGCCAGAATTTAATTGATTCAACATGTTATGTTTATAGTTCGTACCGAGCAGAATATAAAAGTAATCCGGACTATCTAGTATTAACGGAGGCAAATTCCATGCCTTAAGCCTTAGTTTCCAATCAATTCGGCCGATGCTATGATCTGGCTTCGCTTTCAACCCCCTGCTCGATAAAAAACTTTAAAAAAACAATATGTTGTAATTGTCATTCAGATCTATCACCAGCGCTATCGCAAATTATGAGCCTCCGAGACAAAATTACCGAAGACATGAAACAAGCCATGCGCGACAAGGCGACCGCACGGTTATCTACTATCCGCATGCTTTTGGCAGCTATAAAGCAGCGCGAAGTGGATGAGCGCATCATCTTGGACGATGTCCAAGTGCTGACAGTGATCGAAAAACTGCTCAAGCAGCGTCGAGAATCCATCGTTCAGTTCGAAAAAGGGGCGCGGCCGGATTTGGTCGCGATCGAGCAAGCCGAGTTGGAGGTGCTACTGGGCTACATGCCAGCGCAGATGGGCGAGGCAGAAATCGAGGCGATCATCGCAGAGGCCATCGCCCAAACCGGCGCCAAAGCGCCAGCGGATATGGGCAAACTCATGGCGGTGTTGAAACCCAAGCTGGCCGGGCGCGCCGACATGGGCCGTGTTTCTGGGTTGGTCAAAGCCCGGCTAACAGGCTAATCGCTCCCTTCCATTCGCGCGCATAGCGGCTATATTTTCCTCTAATGATCCCGCAATCCTTCATCCAGGAATTGCTGAATCGTCTCGATATCGTGGACGTGGTGGAGCGCTACGTCCCGCTCAAGAAGGCCGGGGCGAACTACGTTGCCTGCTGCCCGTTCCATAACGAAAAATCTCCCTCCTTCAGCGTCAGCCCGACCAAGCAGTTCTACCACTGCTTTGGCTGTGGTGCGCATGGCAGCGCGATCAGCTTCGTGATGGAGCACCAGGGGCTGAATTTCCCCGAGGCGGTAGAAGAATTGTCCAAAAGCATCGGCCTCCCCGTGCCGCATGAGACCACCCAGCGCGAGCAAGACACCCGCGCCGCGCAAGCCGCCGGCCTGCCCGAGACGATGCAGCAAGCGCTGCGTTACTACCGCGAGCAGCTCAAGCTTTCCGACCCGGCGATTCAATATTTCAAACGGCGTGGCGTGTCGGGCGATATCGCCGCCAAGTTCGGCTTGGGCTATGCGCCCGAGGGCTGGCAAAACCTGAGCGCGGTGTTCCCCGATTACGCCACCTCAACAGCGCTGGTCGAAACCGGCTTGATTATCGAAAACGACGAAGGCCGGCGCTACGACCGCTTTCGCGATCGGGTGATGTTCCCCATCCTCAACGCACGCGGCAATGTCATCGGTTTTGGCGGGCGGGTACTAGGCGCGGGCGAACCCAAGTATCTCAATTCAGCGGAAACGAGTTTGTTCCAAAAGGGCCAGGAACTGTCTGGCCTATTCCAAGAGCGCAATGCGATTCGCAATGCTGGCCGCGTATTGGTAGTGGAGGGCTATATGGACGTGGTGGCACTGGTGCAGCACGGCATCGAATACGCTGTCGCCACCCTCGGTACCGCCACCACGCCGGTGCATGTGCAAAAACTCCTGCGCGCGGCGGACGAAATTATTTTTTGTTTCGATGGCGATAAGGCTGGCCGCCGTGCCGCTTGGCGCGCCCTTGAAAATAGCCTCGGTGCGCTGACCGACAGCGCGCGTCTGTTGTTTCTGTTTCTGCCCGAAGGCGAAGACCCCGACACCTATGTGCGCCAAGTGGGCAAGGATGGGTTTGAAGCGAGCTATAGCAATGCACTCACCTTGAGCCAATTCCTATTCAAGGAAATCACGCGCGACTTGAATCTGACCACCGACGAGGGCCGCGCCAAATTGGTTCAGACCGCCAAACCGCTGATCGAGAAAATCGCCGCCCCTGCGCTGCAAATGATGCTGCGCAAGCGATTGGCGGAACTGACGGGCTTATCCGCTGCCGAATTGACAAGCTTGCTCCCGCAAGCCAATGCAGCCGTGCCCACGCGCGCGCCGAAGGTTAAGTCGCGTCGCGCGCCGTCACTCTCACGGCAATTGCTGCGCATGGTGTTGCTACGGCCGGATCTCGAGCGCGAAGCGGCTATGGAGCCACTGGATGAGGAAAACGCCGAGGCGCATGCGCTGCGGGGGGTGCTGGACTTGATTCAACGTCAGCCGCAGATCGTCACACATGCAGCGATATTGGAGGCACTACGTGGTGCGCCGGAAGAAGCGCTGCTGGCCGAAGTAGCGGGAGAAGCCTTGGCTTGGGACGAAGCATTCGATGTCTCGCAGGAATTTAACGGCGCATTAGAGCAACTGCGCGCCCAAGCCCGGCAAAAACGCATCGATAGCCTACTTGCCCTGGCCAAAACCCAGACCTTGAGCCCCGAGCAAAAGCAGGCCTTAACCCGCGAATTGGCCGGTGGGCGGGTCTCTTAGCGGGATCGGGGCGGGATGAGCAGTTGGGTTTGGAGGTATACCGGTCTTTTGGTATAATTACCGGTTTTTACGCGAAATTTTGCGCACATCTGGACGGTCACATGGCAGCCGATAACGAAAAAATGGATTTGAAGCAAAACGAACTTGAAGCGCGTCGCATGCGCTTGAAGAACTTGATCATGCTCGGCAAAGAGCGTGGCTACCTCACTTACGCCGAAATCAACGATCACTTGCCGGATGATATGCAGGATGCCGAGCAGATCGAAGGCATCACCAGCATGATCAACGAGATGGGCATTCAGGTCTACGACGAGGCGCCGGATGCCGAATCCCTGCTCATGACTGAAGCCTCGCCGCCGGTGGCGGACGAAGATGTAGTGGAAGAAGCCGAGCGGGCGTTAACGACTGTCGACTCCGAATTCGGCCGCACTACCGACCCGGTGCGCATGTACATGCGCGAGATGGGCTCGGTCGAGTTGCTGACGCGCGAAGGCGAAATCGAAATCGCAAAGCGCATCGAAGATGGCTTGAAGCACATGATCATCGCTATTTCCGCCTGCCCGACCACCATCGCTGACATGCTGCAACTCGCGGATAAAGTAAACCGCGACGAAATGCGCATCGACGAGCTGATCGACGGTTTGATTAATCCGAACGCTGAAGAAGAAGTAGCGGCTGAAATGCCGGAAGAAGAAGCCGCGCTCGAAGAAGAAGTATCGGAAGAGGAAGAAGAAGGCGCTGCTGCTGCCGCGCAAACCGCCAGCCTGCTCCAGCTCAAAGCTGATGCCATGGAGCGCTTCAAGGTGATCCAAGCGCTGTTCATCAAAATGGTGAAGGCGTTAGAGAAAAAAGGCACTGAAGATCGCACCTATAAAAAGCTGCAAGGTCAGATCTCCACCGAGCTCATGACCATTCGCTTCACCGCCAAGCAAACCGAGAGCCTGTGCAACAGCGTGCGCGGTTTAGTGGAAGAAGTGCGCAGCTACGAGCGCGGTATTATGGATTTGTGCGTCAAAAAATGCGGCATGCCGCGTGCTCATTTTATTAAATCCTTCCCGGGCAATGAAGTGAACACGCAGTGGCTCGCCGGAGAGATGCGCGCACGCAAGCCTTATGTTGAAATGCTCGCACGTCATCAGCATGACATTGTGGATTATCAAACCAAGTTGATCGATCTGCAAAATCGTGTCGGCATTCCGATCAAGGATCTGAAGGAAGTCTCGCGCCAAATGTCCACTGGCGAGGCGAAAGCCCGTCGCGCCAAGCGTGAAATGATCGAAGCCAACTTGCGCCTCGTGATTTCCATCGCCAAAAAATACACCAATCGCGGTTTGCAATTCCTGGATCTGATTCAAGAAGGCAACATCGGCCTGATGAAAGCCGTGGATAAATTCGAATATCGCCGCGGCTACAAGTTTTCCACCTATGCCACTTGGTGGATTCGGCAAGCGATCACGCGTTCCATCGCCGATCAGGCGCGCACCATCCGCATCCCGGTGCACATGATCGAGACCATCAACAAGATGAACCGCATCTCGCGCCAGATTCTGCAAGAGACCGGGCAAGAGCCCGACCCCGCGCTGCTGGCGAAAAAGATGGAAATGCCTGAAGACAAGATTCGCAAAATCCTCAAAATTTCCAAAGAGCCGATCTCGATGGAAACGCCGATTGGCGACGACGAGGACTCGCACTTGGGCGATTTCATCGAAGACTTGGCCACCTTGGGGCCAAGCGATGCGGCGCTGTATGCCAGCTTGCGTGATGCGACGCATGAAGTGCTGGATTCGCTCACCCCGCGTGAAGCGAAAGTGTTACGCATGCGTTTCGGCATCGAAATGAATACCGACCACACCCTGGAAGAAGTGGGTAAACAATTCGACGTCACGCGCGAGCGAATACGTCAGATAGAAGCCAAGGCGCTGCGTAAGCTGCGTCACCCAAGCCGATCCGAGCGCCTGCGCAGCTTTCTGGAAAACGAATAAAAGCGTTATCAAAACTGGCCGGCATCCCCGGCCAGTTTTCATTGGGCCTCTAGCTCATGTTGGTTAGAGCAGCGGACTCATAATCCGTTGGTGCCGAGTTCGACTCTCGGGGGGCCCACCATCTTTCACTCAGACATTTCCTGCCTGAGGTTGGGAGCAGCGAGGCTGACTAAGCGCGTTGAGAAAGTCGATAACCCGCACCACGTATAGTTTGTACCAATCCGTCGTGACGCGTCGGCTCCAATGCCCGGCGCAGCCGCCGGATATGTACGTCCACCGTGCGCTCTTCAATATAGGCTTGATTACCCCACACGTTATCGAGCAATTGCGTGCGCGAATGCACACGCTCGGGATGGGTCATGAAGAAATGCAGCAGGCGAAATTCGGTTGGACCCAGGCTCACCGGGGCGTTGTGTCCTGTCACCCGATGGGTCTGCGGGTCGAGCGCAAGTCCTGCCACTTCCACCAGTTCATCCGTCATCTGTGGTGCGCGACGGCGCAGCACGGCCTTGATGCGGGCGTTCAGTTCGCGAGGCGAAAAGGGTTTGGTAACGTAGTCGTCGGCGCCGGTTTCCAGTCCTTTTACTTTATCTTGCTCTTCGCCGCGCGCGGTGAGCATGATGACGGGGATGGCTTTGGTATAGTTGTCGCTTTTTATTTTGCGCGCAAACTCAATGCCACTCATGCCAGGCAGCATCCAATCGAGCAGAATCAAATCCGGCAATGTCTCTTTGATCATGCGGCTTGCCAACTCGGCGCTGGGCGCTTCTATCACGAAGTGGCCAGCTTGCTTTAGGTTGAACGCGATCAGCTCTTGAATCGCCGGTTCGTCTTCGACCACCATAACGGTTGCGGGCATAGCTAAACTCCTGATAATCCCAATAGGGGAGCTAGCCATCATATGAAGCTAATGTGACATTCGCGTGACAAGTCGGTGTGCTGCTACTTGCCTATCATTTAATCGTTTAGGTCAATCTTCCTCGGCGCACGCCCATTTATGGGCATGCGCAATTTCATCATCGGTATCTATTGCAGCGTCATGCCGAAGCGAGGGAATTACTTTTTGGCGCTCTTGCCGAGCGGTGCTGGAGTCAGCGCGTCAATCAATTCCTTCACCGCCGTGGTTGATTGGCGAAACAATAGTGCCAGACCGGCACGTAGCAGCTCGGATTTGCTGGCAATGCGCCCTGTCTTCGCTAGGTCGGTTCGCATTGCTTTAAGTTGTGCATACTGACTCTTGGGAATCGAGTAAGAATCGCGCACCACTTTTTCACGTTTCTTTTTCTCGGATTTGTTTTTCTTATCCTTGCCTTTCCCTTGAATAGAACTGGCAGGGGAGGGTGCGACCAATGTGGTAGCGGCCTTCAGTGGCGGTTTTGTACCTTTTTTGGTAGCGGTGCTTGTTACTTTGGATTTGGTGCCAGCCTTCACTGAAGCAACGGCAGCACCGGGCTTTTTAGTCAGTGTCGCGGACGACTTTGTTTTAGCTGGGGCGGCTTTCACGATTCTTTTGACTGCTTTAGCTTTAACGGGCTTCGCCGCAGGTTTTTTAGGCGCCGGTTTTGCTACCGGCTTGCTGCGTGCGACGGCTCCTTTTTTTGGGGTTGTACGTGGCGTAGATGCTGTCTTGGCTTTCATTGTTTGTTCTCCAAATAGGGCGAGGATATCTGCACGATGCCGCAAACTCTCTGAGTTGCGGCCTCGCCATTCCGCCCCAGTCACTTGAAAACGTGCCACCGATTCGGCACGCCTATCCATAAAGTATTACGGTAATACTTTATTATTGATTTTGATTTCGTAAAGGTCAAGGGAATGCTTTTGGAAGAAGTAGAAGCAGATTTGTTTGCAAGCTGCTGTGGTCATGGCGAATCACATCACTGATCGTGCTATGTCATCAAACCATCACATACTCTCGCGACACTTCTAATGTGCCTCGACCCCAAAGTTACAACGCGTTCCTACAAAAAACCCGACCAAGCCATCACAGCGTATCGCTGCTGCGCTTCGCGGCGGTTTTTTTCGTCGCCTTCTGCTTGCTGCAATGGATATACCAAGCGCTAAACGACACAGCGAGCTATCGCTTCTATATCGAGACGCTTACCGTGCGCCCCAGTGCCGCACTCATTAACTTGATCGCGCCCAGCGAGGGCGTCATCGCCCAAGCGCATCGTCTCGTATGGCAGAGTGGCCGGCTTTCCGTGCTCAACGGCTGCGATGGCGCCGAGGCCATGGCCTTGCTGAGTGCCGCTTTCATCGCCGTTACCGGGTCTATTCGCATGCGGCTCACCGGCATCGCGATCGGGGTGGTGCTGATTTATGGTTTGAATCAGGGGCGCATTGTGGCGCTATATTTTGCTGCGCGGCACGATAAGCCGCTGTTCGAACTGATACACGGCTTGGCCGGTCCACTGGCGATCATTGCGCTGGCGTGCTTATTTTTCGTGTGGTGGATAGGCCGCGATGGACCGGAAGCATCTGCTTGAGTCGGCCCTGACCTTCGTCGTCTCGGCGGCCGGTCTCTCCTGGCTGGTCTATCATTTCGATACGGCACTACTCGAACATTTGCTGCCGATCTTCCGTTCCGAACTCAGTTGGCTGATGCCCTCTTTTCGCATCGATTCTCTGGATTGGCGCATCGAGCGCGGCGAAACCGTCGTGGTGCTGAACGCGACGCTCACTGAATACCGCGTGATTATGAACCAAGTGTTTCCCGCCGGCGTGTCGGTCAACGTTTCCACCTTGGCGGCCCACGCCTGGGTGCATCCAGTGCTGATGTTCTCGCTCATCGTCGCCTGGCCAGGCATCGCATGGAAGCGCAAACCGCTCTTGATCCTGATTGCGCTGCCGTTGGTTCTGTTGGCCGAATTGCTCGATATCCCGTTCATGCTGTGGGGCGCGATGGAAGACTTTCTGTACTGGCAAGCCGATTCCACGCGTACCGCCGAATCGATCGGCTCGCACGTGCAGCATTTTCTCGACGGCGGCGGGCGCTATGCCCTCGCTATTGTGCTGGCGCTGTTGGCTATCAGATTGTTTAGCAAATGTCTGCCGGGCACGTCTGTTCCCAATCAATCATTTTGACGGGATCCATCGTCCACTAAACGGCGCGAAGGTTATTTTTGCGGCCAGTGCGTCGAAATCGCAGCCAAGTGACTCCCAGTCCTGCCAATAGTAGGAGGTAGGTTTCGGCCTCCGGCACTGCGGCGGCGTAGTTGTAGGCTAAATCCACCGAGGTTCTCACTTTGGTTTGGCCGAGTACGATGCCAAAGCCATTATCAATTTGTGAGCTATATGCCGCCGATGCCGCGAATGGCAGGCTAACCACTCCCATGCCTTTAAAAGCGGCCAATTCTAGCGGTTGGCTCCATGTATAAGAACCGCCGAATGACTGAAGCGGCAGAGAATGGAGATTATTCAAGCCGCCTGGAATGCTGAAATTGGCGGGAAACGATACGACGGACCCCAGCATGCTATTAAATGAATTCGATAACGTACCGCTGCTGTGGATAAGCGCGTTGTCAGGCCCCTTGAATATAGCTTGTTCAGTGAAGTTGATCCCAAAGTTTGCGGCGGAGCCCAAATTGATGAACCCTACGCTATTCTGAAAATCGCCGCTGAAAGTTGCGATCACCGAGTTGAGCGTGCCCAGTAAGGGGGCGAATTGATTAAAGGTTAAATTGGTGCTTACGTTGGTCGAGATGTAACCCAAGTTAACCGTTTGAGTGAGATTTGCTGCTTGAGTTGGGCTGACGCACGCCACAGCGACTAAGAGCGCGAGACCAGGCAGCCTATAAGTGCGATTTGACATCTTATTTCCCTTCTATAAAAAGAGGTAACAAAAAAGCTCACAAAGTTGCTGTATTGTTTCGAGCCTGGTTCTACCTATTCAAAAACATGGTTGACTTTCAAGATGGATATTTTCGGGCGTTACCAACCCAATTAAAACATTCTAACGAGTCAATATTTCCATTGATTGATCGTATTTATTTAAAACGTAGGGCGTTTGACCTATGCGGAAGAGGAAACTTCGTCTTGCTTGGTTCCCCTTTCCCAAAGTTGTAACAAATCATCTTTAGAATACGGCCTCTTTCACGCGAGGCCTGCATGCAAACCAGTCGTCAGTGGTTGTTCCGCCGCCAGCTATCGCTTGTATCTCTCATCAAGATGTTTCTCGATCCAGTTGTGGAGATCGCCACGCTGGCAGGAGTCGCATCGTATTTCGGCGAGGCGTTTCAAGGCCCTTATCTCGTGCTGGCGCTAGTCGTATTCTCGCTAACCTTCCCCGGGAATTTGCCCGAGGCCACGATCAAATCCTTGTGGCAAGACATCATCGGGCCTTGGTTCACAGTGGTGGCGATCCTGTTTTTCTTCGGCTATGCGACGGGCTATCTGGATGCCTTTCCGCAGGAAGCCATATTTACCTGGATTCTCGCGACGCCGGTGCTGCTCTATATTGCACATCGATTTTTACGCCGCATGCTGCCGAAAATTCTGTCGTGGGAGGGCAGCTATCGCAGCGCGGTGATTGTCGGCGCAAACGATTTGGGTCGTAAATTGTCCGATCGTTTGAAACTAGATTCATTTCTAGGCATATCGTTCAAAGGTTTTTTCGATGACCGTGCGATGGTGCGGCTGGGCGAGGTGGGAGAGGGAGCGATTCTCGGGCGCATCGAGCAGCTAACGGATTACGTCAAAGAAAATAGCGTGGATTTGATTTACATCGCGCTGCCCATGGCTTCCCAGCCGCGCATCATGCAAATGCTCGATGATTTGCGCGACACGACCGCATCGGTCTATTTCGTGCCCGACATCTTCATGTCCGATCTGATCCAGGCGCGCATCGACGACGTGCGTGGGCTGCCGGTGGTGGCGGTGTGCGAGACCCCTTTTTATGGCGTAAATGGCTTGCTCAAGCGGCTTAGCGACCTCTTCATCGCCAGCGTCATCCTGCTGTTAAGTTCACCGCTCATGCTCGCCATCGCACTCGGGGTGAAGTATTCCTCGCCCGGCCCGATTTTGTTTAAGCAGCGCCGCTATGGCCTTGATGGACAAGACATCCTAGTCTACAAATTCCGCTCCATGAGCGTGTGCGAAGACGGTAGTCATATCGAACAAGCCAAAAAAAACGACAAGCGGGTCACTCCCTTTGGCGCGTTCCTGCGCAAAACCTCGCTTGATGAGTTGCCGCAATTCTTAAACGTGCTGCAAGGCGGCATGAGCATAGTCGGGCCGCGCCCGCATGCCGTGGCGCACAACGAGTTGTATCGCAAATTGGTCAAGGGCTACATGATTCGACATAAGGTAAAGCCGGGCATTACCGGATGGGCGCAGGTCAACGGCCTGCGCGGCGAGACGGATACCGTAGAAAAGATGGCGGCTCGGGTTCGATACGACATCGACTATCTACGGCATTGGTCGCTGGTATTCGACCTCATGATCATCCTTAAAACCGCGCTGGTTGTGGTTCGCGATCGCAACGCCTACTAAGCGCTTGTCGCTAGCCAACCCCCTCGGCATTCATCGCCCCGTAACAATCATCCCTGATGCTTAACGCATAACGAAGCGAGGGTGATATGAAAATACTGGAACGACTGCGTGATTTGGCGGAGGGACTCAGAATCGAACCGCTGAATACCGACGCAACTTACGAAGTAATACCGCTCGATTACGAGTCGATAGAATACGAAGGCACTGATGGATTCGAGGTGTCCGATTCACTGCCGGATCCGGGTTTCTCATGCCACACGGTAGATGGCTTTCGTCGACGCATTCCGGAGGTGCATGAGGAGGTGCCGCCTGAAAGTTATGTCATCTCCGATCAAGCGGAAAGCTACGATCCCCAATAAGTTCGATGGACGCCTAATGCTTCCGTATTCCATCGCATTCCTCCGCGCTGTCATCAGCCTGTAACACAATCCCTCGACATTACCGCTTCAAGTGGCGGAGGCTTGCTCCGGCCCAAATCCGGCACGGGCGAATGCCCACGATATTGCTTGCTCAAGTTTCCAGACATTTCATCAATAAGACAGCTCGCATCATGGCGCAGCGCAGGGTTACTGGTATTGGGACTGGCTGCCGGCATGGCCGCCGCGTTGGACCAGGCGAACCAAGATGCCGCACTGCACTTCACGCGCGTTCATTATGGTGCCCCGGCGGTAGAGCGAGTCCGAAACTGGTTTTTCCTGATGCTTGGCGCCGGCCAAGCGGGCGAAAGAGATAAGCTCAAGCAGGTCAATGAATTTTTTAATCGCATACCCAACAGCAGTGACCAGGCGCAGTGGGGAAAATCGGATTATTGGGCCACACCCTTGGAACTGATCGGCGCGAACGGCGGAGATTGCGAGGATTTCGCGCTAGCCAAATATTTCACCCTGCGCGAGCTCGGCGTGGCGGATGAGCGCCTGCGCTTGACCTATGTGCGTGCGTATCTGCCCGCCAGCAAGGAGATGCAATCCCACATGGTATTGACTTATCACCCCGCGCCCGACGCCGAGCCACTCGTCCTAGACAATCTGACCAATGCGATCAAGCCAGCCTCCGAACGCAAGGATCTGGCGCCGACCTACAGTTTCAACGGTGCCCAGCTATGGGCGTCGAAGCTGCGCGGGAGCGGCCGTTTGAGCGAGTCGGCACCGGCGAATTTATGGAGCATGCTGCGCGCGCGCCTATCCACCGACGAGCATGCACTACAGACCACGGGAGAAAAATAAAATGGGACTCGCACAACAATTAATCACCTTGCTTTCGCTATTGTTGATGTGCGCCTTCGGCGGCAGCTTCGTGCTCGGCGTCAGTCAGGCAAAAGACTATTTCAATCAACAGCTCGGCGTGCATGCGCAAGACACCGCCACCGCGCTGGCTGTGGCGCTCGCGCCTGCGCTGGCAAAAGCAGATCAGGTGGCGGCGGAGTCCATGCTGGAGGCAATCAGCGACGGCGGTTTCTTCAGCAGCGTGCGCGTCGAAGCGCGCGACGGCCAAATGCTGGCGGAGCGTGTGACGCCGCTGCGGGTGGAGGGCGTACCCTCCTGGTTCATACAATGGATCGCGCTCGACATGCCGGTGAAAGAGGCGGCGGTGCAGGATGGCTGGCGCGTGAATGGCCGGGTACGCGTGGCAAGCAACACCGGCTACGCTTACCAGCGGCTATGGCACGATACTGCCATCACTTTCTGGTGGTTCGCCGCTTCGTGGGCGGCCCTGTGCCTGGTCGCTTTCGGCGTGGTGCGGCTGGCGCTCAAACCGCTCGATAAAATGCAAGCGCAGGCGGTGGCGATCAGCGATGGCAAGTTTCGGGTGCTGGAAGATATCCCCTATACGCGCGATTTGCGCCATATCGCGCAGGCACTGAATACGATGAGCAAAAAAGTCGAGGGCATGTTCAAAAGCAAGCTCGACTTGATCCGGAAAATTGAACAGGAGGCGATACTCGATCCCTTGACCGGCGCACTCAATCGTACCCATTTCGAATCGCGGGTGCATGCGTGGCTGCAACAGGAGGAAGCATTCGCGCATGGCGGGTTCTTCATCGTGCGCTTGTCCGGGCTGGCCGAGTACAACAGCCAACACGGCTATGAAGCGGGCAACGAATTGTTGCGCCAAACGGCGGATCATCTTGCCGGCCTGGCCGAACGGCTCGGCGAATGCCTGGTGGGCCGGCTGAGTGGCGCCGAATTGGGTTTGGCCGTATCCGGCTTAGCGCCCGACGAGGCCAAGCTGCTGGGCATTGAAATTTCTCAACGCCTGTACAGCATCTGCATTGCTGGTTTGAGCCCGCCATTGGCGGGTGCGCATGTGGGTGTCGGCTTCATGGACAGATCGACGCAAACGGTTTCAACCGTGTTTGCGGAAGCCGACATGGCCTTGCGCAAGGCCGAGTTGAAAAGCCATTTCGGCTGGCATGCCTACGAACCAAGACAGTTGGATGGCGGTCTCATTCTGGGCGCATCTTCCTGGCGCCGCTTGCTGACAGCCGCGATCGAGTTGCATGGATTTCGTTTGTATAGTCAACCGGTGGTCGCCTGCACCGATCGCACCGTGCTGCACCATGAAATTCTCGCGCGACTGATACAAGCCGATGGTGCGTTGATCCCGGCCGGTATTTTCATGCCCATGGCACGGCGCTTGGGGCTGGCGCCGGAAATCGATTGGCTGCTGATTAGCAAAGGGCTAGCCCGGATTGATACGTTGGCCGGTACGCGCAGCGTCTACTCCTTCAACCTCTCGCTCGACACCTTGCGCGAGCCGGCTTTTATACCGCGCTTGAGTGCACGTTTGCACGACAAGGCTGCTCTGGCGCCCAATTTTTGCTTCGAAGTTTCCGAGCGTGCGCTTTCCGCCGTGCCATTTGTAGTGCAAGAACTGATGGCTCGTCTGCGGCCCCTGGGTGTGCGCTTTGGCCTCGACCAAGTCGGCAGCGATAGCAGCACCTTGCATCATCTCAAGTCCCTGCGCTTCGATTTCATCAAGCTGGACGGCACACTTTTGCCGGAGTTGGAAAAACAAATCGAGCGCAAAGTCTACGTTCGCACCTTGTGCGATTTTGCGCACGACGTCGAATGCCAAGTCATCGCCACTGGGGTGGAAAGCGAGGCGCAGCTGGCTTTGGCGTGCGAATTGGGCGTGGACGCGGTACAGGGCAAAGCGATCGGCGAGCCAGCACCGATGCGCGAACTATGAATTGTCACGCACCAGTCATATTGCCCCCCTAACATCTCGCGCTTTGTGGAGAGAGCAATGAACATTAAGCGCATCAGTTGCATCGTTTGCCTTGCCATCGGCAGCCAGTGGGCCTACGCGGCGGATAGCGGCGACGAAATCATCGCCAAAATGGGTGCGTTCGAACTCAAGCGCGGCGAAATGAAAAAGCTGGCCGAAGCGCAGGGTGTCGTGCTCAAAGGCAACAAGCAAGCGGCGCTGGCGTTGGAGCAGCTTGCACGCGCCGAGTTGCTCCGGCGCGCGGTGCTGGTCGAAGCCAAAAAAGTGCAATGGGAAAAGAAGCCTGAAGTGCAGCAGCAAATCGAACGCGCCAAAGACCAAGTGGTCGTGGCGAGTTATATGAATCACACCGCGCGGCCGCCCGCGAATTACCCGGCCGAGCAAGAATTGAAACAAGCCTACGAGTCCAACAAAGCCATGTTCACCGCGCCTGCGCAATATCGCGTCGCGCAGATTTACTTGGCCAATGATAAAGACGCCGCCAAGGCCGAGCGCCAAGCCGAAGAGCTCACGCGCCGTGCACGCGAAAAAGGCGCCGACTTCGCCGAATTGGCGCGCAAAAATTCTGCTCATCCGGAAAGCGCCGCCAAAGGCGGTGACATGGGCTGGCTGGCCGAGGACCAGTTGCTGCCCGAACTGCGTCCCGCGCTGCGCAACTTGCTGGCGGGCGAAATCGCCAAGCCAGTTAAATCCGCGAATGGCTGGCATGTGCTCAAGTTAGCCGAACGCAAGGAAAGCGCCCTGCGCCCCTTCGCCGAAGTGAAAGACAGCCTGGCGCAAATCATGCGTCTGCGTCTGGCCGAACAAAACGAGCGAGAATACATGACCAAGCTCATCGCGCAAAGCCAGGTAACCGTCCACCAGCATGCGTAAATGAATTAACTAGAG
>Ga0105101_10000670_pt1 | contig 14419 bp, 14 predicted proteins | sample PPLLak21cMay2015_2_FD_87037 | JGI IMG/M metagenome (GOLD analysis project Ga0105101, IMG submission 87037) | Freshwater sediment microbial communities from Prairie Pothole Lake near Jamestown, North Dakota, USA - PPLs Lake P8 Core (1) Depth... | ecosystem: Environmental > Aquatic > Freshwater >... | reverse complement strand
GCAGCGGGCGCCTCTTCCCGTCCGCGGCGGGCAGCGATAATACTTGCTTCCTGCCGTCATGGCAGGTCAGGCAGCCGGCGTCATCCAGTCTTGTGGCGGTTTGTCCGGCGCCCTGGCTCTTGGCGGTCTCAGCGGCTTGCGCCGGCGTCTGCCAGATAACCTGGGCGGCCGTCAGACAGATAACCCCTGCCAATAAATACGTTACAAATTTTGGGACTTGCATGCCATTACTCTCCCCTGTCCACATAACGCCACTGTTACATCCGGCTTCAATCGAGACCATCGTATCATTCGCATTTTTTCACGCAGAATAACATTATTCATCATTCCGGGTTATGGCTTCTCTATAAAGCCACATATTAGTCTTGGCCGGTTCTGCCCGGGATTGATATATATCAATGGTAGAGCAGCCCTATCGGTTCTCTGCTATTTATTTGTTAACAGGCGAATAAAAATTTTGACGTAAATCAATAGTCGTAGCTTGAATTCGCCTAATATATTTATTGAATATTTCGCGAGTTTGCCACGATATCGGAGGGTCAAATGAAATCGACAACAGTCGCTGCGGCATTCCTGGGCACAATCCTGGTTTTCTTTGCCGGGGCCGGTTACCCCGCGGACAAAGCTGACATCCGGAAATTTGACGTTGGCAAAGCCGAGTACGAACAGAAGTGCACCATTTGCCATGGCCCGCTGGGAAAGGGAGACGGCGCGTACAGCGTGATGCTGAAGAAACCCGCGACCGACCTGACGACGCTGTCAAAGAAAAATGGCGGGGTGTTCCCCTTCGCGCGGGTTTTTGAAACCATCGAAGGCACGCATGAATTGAAGGCCCACGGAACGCGGGAGATGCCGATTTGGGGCAAGGAATACCGGAGCAGCAAATACTATGACGAATTTTTACACGAGGAAGCCATGGACCGGTCGTACTTCGCGCGCTCGCGTATTCTGGCATTGACCGAGTACATCTTCCGGCTGCAGGCGAAGTGAAGTAAGGATCCCTCGTATCAGTTCTTTCCCTCGTTCGAGGCTGGACGTTTTATCCCCTGTCCAGTCAACAGCCTATCTGCGTTTAGCCTCCACCGGCAAGCGGCCCCGGGCCATGGGTGCTGCGCCGGATTGATATATATCAATGTTAGAATAATGCCAGATGTTATTTTGCATACGTGGAAACGGGCCCGGCACGACTTCTATTTTCGAGAAAATGCTGTGGTTACTTGTCCTGGATCAAGTCGTGAGAAACAATTTCTCGTCGACAAATTTATAGGCTGTTTTTGGTTCACTTATTTGCATTTGAACAATCGTAATCTGCGCTACACGCAAACAGGTACTACACTGGTAACAGCAAGGAGAATGAAGATGACGCAAAAAACCACAAGATTTGCTTTGGTTGCAGGCATGGGTTTGTTCGGTCTTTTCCTGGCCACCGGTGCGTGGGCGGCCGACGTGAACAAGCTGGTTGAAACCTGTAATAACTGTCACGGCAAGGACGGTGCCAGCACCGAATCGGACGTACCGATCATCGGCGGTTACTCCGCCGTGGTCTTAAGCGACAACCTGGCGGCGTACAAGAAAAAGGCACGCCCCTGTCCGGAAACGAAATTCCGGAGTGGAGACAAGAAGGGACAAAAATCCGACATGTGCCAGGTCGCCAAAGACCTGAGCGATGCGGACATCAAAGAGGTGGCGAAGTATTTCGCCGGGAAGAAATTCGTCCGTGCCCAGCAGAAGTTCGATCCGGCCCTGGCAGCGAAGGGCAAGGTGATCCACGAGCGTAGCTGCGACAAATGCCACTCCGAGGGCGGTAGTCTTGCCAGCGATGATGCCGGAATGATGGCCGGCCAGTGGATGCCCTACCTCAAGGAACAATTCAAGGACTACAAAGCCGGCAAGCGCCCGATGGTCAAGAAGATGAAACCAAAAATGGATAAGCTCAGCGATGCGGATATCGACGCGCTGATCCATTACTACGGAAGCTTCAAATAGTCCGGGGGGCGTATTGGCTCGTGCGGGCCTTCATCATGCACCGGGGAGTGATTCAGCGGGATAACGGCATGTCAGCCAGAACGGAAACCAGGAGATCGACATGAAGACGCAAAAACTCACCGGATTTGCATTATGGGCAGGCGCCGGTTTGTTCGGCCTTTCCCTGGCCACCGGTGCCTGGGCGGCCGGCATAAACAAGCTGGTTGACGCCTGTACCGAGTGTCACGAAAGGGATGGCGCCAGCCGCGATCCGAATATGCCGAATATCGGCGGCTATTCCGAGGCGTACATGATCAGCAGCCTGACGGCGTACAAGAAGAAGAGTCGCACCTGCCCGGAGATTGAATACCTGCACGGGGACAAGAAGGTGAAACTGACCGACATGTGCCGGATTGCCCAAACCCTTGGCGAATCAGACATCAGGAAACTGGCGCAATATTATGCCGGGCAGAAATTCAGGCGCGCCAACCAGGACTTCGATCCGGAGCTGGCCCGGAAAGGCCAGCTGATTCATGCGCGTGACTGCGAGAAATGCCACTCCGAGGGCGGCAGCCTCGCCAGCGATGACTCGGGTATTCTGGCCGGCCAGTGGACACCCTACCTGAGACACCAATTCCTGGCGTTCTATACCGAGAAGCGCAAGCTGGCCAACAAGATGAAGCCGAAGTTTGACAAGCTCGACAAAACGGAGATCGAAGCGCTCCTGAATTACTACGCGAGCTTCAAATAGAACGCGTGGAAATTTACTGTCCGTCTGAATCTCAATCCTGCTTGACCGTGCGCATGCCTGCTGGCGTCAACCTCGAACCTGCGCTTCGAGCAATCCTGGGGGGATAAGGCGTGTCTGAACCGACGGAAGACCAAAAGCCCGAGAGACGCTGGCCCAAACTGTGGCGCCCGCCATTCAAATGGTATCTGCTGTGGATGCCGGCGGGCGGCATAATGATGTTCGTGGTCGGCATCATTTTCTGGGGCGGGTTCAACACGGTCCTGGAGGCGACCAACACCGAGAGTTTTTGCATCTCCTGCCACGAAATGCGGGAGTATCTCTATCCGGAGTACCAGAAAACCATTCACTTCAAGAACCGCACCGGCGTGCGGGCGGTGTGTTCGGACTGTCACGTCCCGAAACCCTGGTTTTACAAGATGGCGCGCAAGATCAATGCAACGTTCGTCGAAATCCCGAGCAAAATTATGGGCAACATCGATACCCGGGAGAAATTTGAAGCCAAGCGTCTGGAACTCGCCGAAAGGGTGTGGGCGACCATGCAATCAACCGATTCGCGTGAATGCCGCAATTGCCATTCACTGATCTCCATGGACCTGGAACTGCAGGACAGGAGCGCCCAGAAGCGGCATACTGTCGAATCCGTGCGCGAGAGCGGGAAAACCTGCATCGACTGTCACAAGGGAATCGCCCACGAACTGCCCGAGGGCTATGAGTAAAAGAGATCGGGCCTGGCTGACTGGAGCGTTGCACGAGGTCCCCGCGACCGCGTCTTGATTGGCAGGCTTGATTGCCTGCGGCGGCCGTTGTTGCGAACCCGATTAAAACCGGGAAAAGAAAATCCTGCCGTAAAACCGATTCACAAGGAGGTCATCATGAACAAAAGCGTAAACAAGAGAGTATTGATCCTGGCTTGGGCCGCCTTGGCCGCGGGTCCCGCCCTGGCCGCCGATCCGGCCAAGATCAACTGGACGAAAATCCCCGCCAAGACGCTGACGCTGTTCTATCCCGGCCAATCGTCGTATGAGTGGGTACGCAACGATCACAAGGACGAAGAAGGCCGCAAGGGGCTTGAGCGCGGGCAAGCCTGCGAACGATGTCATGATGGCGAGGAAAAGGCGCTCGGCGCTGCGATGGTCAAAGGCGGGCCGCTTGAGCCGATGCCGGTCAAGGGCAAGAACGGCTCGGTGGACCTCAAGGTCCAAGCGGCGTACGACGACAAGAATGCCTACTTCCGCTTCCAGTGGAAAACCCACGGCAAGCCCGGCATCGAATATCCCTATTACCGCTTCGACGGCAAGGAGTGGAAGGTCTACGGTGGACCGCGCCTCGACAAGGCGGTCCAGGAAGGCAAGCAGCCGCCCATCTACGAGGACCGTCTGTCCATCATGCTGGACGACGGCAAGGTGCCGGACTTCGCGGAACAGGGTTGCTGGCTGACCTGCCACGACGGTTCTCGCGACATGCCCGGCGTCAAATCAAAGGATGAAGTGGCGGCCAACCCGCTCATGGCGGCGATCAAGAAAAACGACGTGCGCAAATACCTGCCGGCCAGTCGCACCAATCCCTCGGACTGGACGACCGGCAAGTCGGTTGAGGAGATCGCCAAGCTCAAGGCTGACGGCGGCTTCGTCGACCTGATCCAGTGGCGCGCCCACCGCAGCAATCCGGTCGGCATGGCCGACGACGGCTATGTGCTCGAATATCGCAACTTCGATTCGGGCAAGAAGATGTTCGATTCCAACCTGGACAAGGACACCAAGCAGCCCAAGTTCATGTTCGATGCCAAGAAGTTCGGCGCCAAGGCCGTGACCGCGAAACAGGTCGGCAAGAAGAACCACTTCCTGACCAAGGGCGTCAACGCCGTTCCCTTTGACCCGAAAGCCGGGTGGAAAGAAGGTGACATGCTGCCGCGCTACGTAACGACCAGCGAGGTCAGCGGCTCCGCGGGCGACAACAAGGCCACCGGCAACTGGAAGAAGGGCATGTGGACCGTGGTGCTGACCCGTCCGCTCGGCCTGACCAACGACGACGACAAGGCCCTGAAGGATGGCGGGGTCTACAGCGTCGGCTTCGCAGTGCATGACGACAACATCACCACCCGCGGGCACCTGGTTTCGTTCGTCAGGACGCTGGGGTTGGGCGCCAAGGCCGACATCCAGGCAGTCAAGCTTCCGTAAATGTTTTGTTCATGGCGCAGTCGCTGGCAGCGTTGCCGGCGACTGTGTCAACGGTGGTAGCAGACCTGCCGGATTGACTCGACTGACGGCCCGCTTCGGCGGGCCGTTTTTTCAAGCAAATGAAAAACGCTGCGGTTGATGCGCTAGGCCGTCGCCGCGGCCTCCGCGAACTCGCGCGTGCGCCCGGTGTAATTCGGCGTCCAGCCCGAGGTGTCGATGAAATAGCGCACCGCCTTGCAGCGGGTACAGCCGCGCATCTCGAACCAGTGCTCGGCATTGGCCGGGACGTTGATGTAGTCGCCGCCGCTCACTTCCAGCAGGAACTGCCTGCCGTCCGGCTCGACGAAGCCGAAGTAGCCCTGGCCGTCGAGGATGTAGCGCACCTCGTCGTCGGCGTGGGTATGGATCTTGTCGAACTTGGCGAGCATGTCGGCCAGCCCCGGGATGTCCTCGTGGATCACCACCATGTCGCGCGTGACATAGCCCTTCTCGCGCTTCAGTTCCTCGAAGCGGTTCTGGACGAAACCGAGCAGCTCTTCCTTCTCGGCGTCGTTCAGGCTCTGCTTTTCCATCAGCGCTTTCGCACGCGCCTCCGCCGGTGCGGGCCAGTTACGCAGCGTGATGCCCAGGCGCGCGAGCCGGTTCTGGACCGCGGGCAGGTCTTTCAATTCTGTTCCATCGGGGAAAATGATACGGGCCATGTTTCCTCCTGTGTTGTTAACCAATAACCGGTTTTTCGCCGCCGGGACGGCGCAGCGCCGGCTTGATCAGCCGCTTCGCGCTTGGCACCGGCTTGGCCGGCGCCGGGGCGGACGGTGTCTCGGCAGGCGGCTGCGCACGCGGCGCGGCCTCCTGACGTCTGACCTCCGGTTCGCGCGGACGTTCACGCTCCGGGTGCCGCGCCTCGCGGTCCCGGCCACGTTCACGATCGCGTCCCCGCCCGCGTTCCGGGCGACCACCGCGACCGCGGTCCCCGCCGGGGCGGGGATGATAGTCGCGCTTCGCCGCGGGCGCGAGCTGGGGCAGCATCTCGGGCGCTACCTGCGCGGTCGGGATCTTGTGGCCGATATAGGCCTCGATCTCGGGCAGCCCGAACACGAACCGCTCGCAGGCGAAACTCACGGCATCGCCGCTGGCGCCGGCACGCGCGGTGCGGCCGATGCGGTGCACGTAGTCCTCGGCGTTCTGCGGCAGGTCGTAGTTGAACACGTGCGACACGTCCGGGATGTGCAGCCCGCGCGCCGCCACGTCGGTCGCCACCAGCACCGGCAGCCGGCCCTCGGTGAAATCGAGCAGGATGCGCAGGCGCAGGTTCTGCGGCACGTCGCCCGACAGCACCGCGGCATTGAGACCGTTGCCCTTGAGCGTGGCGGCGATGTTCTCGGCCATGTCCTTGGTGTTGGTAAACACCAGGCTGCGGGTCGGGTCCTTCTGCCGCAGCAGGTGCACCAGCAGCGGCAGCTTCTCCTCAAGGGCGGTGTGATACAGCACCTGCGTGACCTTGTCGGCGGTACGCTTGTCCGGCTCGATGCTCACGAACTGCGGGTTGTTCATGTGTTCGTAAGCGAGCTCGGTGACGCGGTACGAGAGCGTGGCCGAGAACAGCATGCTCAGGCGTTTGGCCGGCGGCGGCATGCGCCGCAGCAGAAAGCGGATGTCCTTGATGAAGCCGAGGTCGAACATGCGGTCGGCCTCGTCCAGCACCATGACCTGCACCGCATTGAGATCGAACACGTGCTGCTTGAAATAATCGATGAGGCGCCCGGGCGTGCCGATCAGAACGTCCACGCCCTCTTCCAGCATCTTGCGCTGCGAGTCGTAGCCGGTGCCACCGAACACGAGGCCGAGCCGGAAGCCGGTGTGTTTGCCCAGCACCTCGGCGTCCCGGTGGATCTGCACCGCCAGCTCGCGCGTCGGCGCCAGCATGATGGCGCGCGGCTGGGTCGGGAGGCGGCCCTCCGCCGGGTGCACCAGCAAATGGTTGAATGCCGCCAGCAGAAACGCCGCGGTCTTGCCGGTCCCGGTCTGGGCCTGGCCGGCAACGTCCTGGCCGGCCAGCGCCAAGGGCAATGCCTCGGCCTGGATCGGCGTGCAGTATTCGAAGCCGGCCTCATGCACCCCGCGCAACAGGGGTTCGGGCAGGTTCAGTCCGGCGAAGGACTTGTCGCTGAGATGGTGATCACTCATAAAACGGGACCGCAAGCATAACATTTTGAATAGACAACGGCACTTTTCAGGGCCGGTACGGCGCGGCTTGCATTTCAGGCCTTTTTCACCGCAAACTATGGGCCTTCTGACCCGTTCATTCAGCCCGCGGCCAGCCGGTCCGGCCGAATCCCATTGAACCCAGACGGAGGCGTGCAACACATGAGTCAAGGCATTGTTAACATCAGCGATGACAGCTTCGAGGCGGAGGTGCTCAAGGCCGAGGGGCCGGTGCTGGTGGATTACTGGGCGGAATGGTGCGGGCCGTGCAAGATCATTGCCCCGGTGTTGCAGGAAATCGCCGAGGAATACAAGGGCAAACTCAAGGTCGCGAAACTCAACATCGACGAGAACCCGCAGACGCCGCCCAAGTACGGCATCCGCGGCATCCCGACCCTGATGCTGTTCAAGAACGGCAACGTCGAGGCGACCAAGGTAGGCGCCGTGTCCAAGTCGCAACTGGCGGCTTTCATCGACGGCAACCTGTAAAAGGCGGCGCCCGCCCGCAACACTGGACGAGGATGACAACTGGTGCTATCGTTTATTTGAAGTACAAAAATTCCAAGACGTTCCTGCTTCCAACTAACTCCTGATTATCCATTCCCCGGGCTTCACAGCGGGTCGGTAGCGCCCCTGGTACGTCCGGAAGCGGTGACCACATGAATGCAAACTTAATGAATCTCTCCGAGCTCAAGCGCAAGCCCGCGACCGAGCTCGCCGAAATGGCCGCCGCCCTCGACGTCGAAGGCGGCGGACGGCTGCGCAAACAGGACCTGATCTTCGCGATCCTCAAGGCCCAGGCCAAGAAGGGCGAGGACATCATCGGCGAAGGCGTGGTCGAAATCCTGCAAGACGGCTTCGGCTTCCTGCGATCGGGAGATGCTTCTTACCTCGCCGGGCCGGATGACATTTACGTCTCGCCCTCGCAGATACGCCGTTTCAACCTGCGCACCGGCGATACCGTCAAAGGCAACATCCGCCCCCCGAAGGAATCCGAACGCTACTTCGCCCTGCTCAAGGTCGACGAGATCAATTACCAGAACCCGGACGAGGCCAAGAACAAGGTCCTGTTCGAGAATCTGACGCCGCTGCATCCCACGGACCGGTTCCGGCTCGAACGCGACAACTCCTCGACCGAAAACCTGACCGCGCGCGTGATCGACCTGATCGCGCCCATCGGCAAGGGCCAGCGCGGACTGCTGGTATCGCCGCCCAAGGCCGGTAAAACCGTGATGCTGCAGAACATCGCCCACGCCATTACCGCGAACCATCCCGACGTGTTCCTGATCGTGCTGCTCATCGACGAGCGCCCGGAAGAAGTCACCGAAATGCAGCGCTCGGTGCGCGGCGAGGTGATCTCGTCCACCTTCGATGAGCCGGCCAGCCGCCACGTGCAGGTCGCCGAAATGGTGATCGAGAAGGCCAAGCGTCTGGTCGAGCACAAAAAAGACGTCGTGATCCTGCTCGACTCGATCACGCGTCTGGCCCGCGCCTATAACACCGTGGTGCCGGCCTCCGGCAAGGTGCTGACCGGCGGTGTCGATGCCAACGCGCTGCAAAGACCGAAAAGATTTTTCGGCGCGGCGCGCAACATCGAGGAAGGCGGCAGCCTGACCATCATTGCCACGGCGCTGATCGATACCGGCTCCAAGATGGACGACGTGATTTATGAGGAGTTCAAGGGCACCGGCAACATGGAAATCCATCTCGACCGGCGTCTGGCCGAGAAACGCAGCTACCCCTCGATCAATATCAATCGTTCCGGCACCCGCCGTGAAGAGTTGCTGCTGATCCCGGAAGAGCTGCAGAAGATCTGGATCCTGCGGAAACTCCTGCACCAGATGGACGAGCTCGAGGCCTCGGAATTCCTGCTGGAAAAGCTGCGGGCGACTAAAAACAACGGCGAATTCTTCGACTCCATGAAGCGCTAGGCGGGGCATCCCTGCCCCAGCGCCCTCGATTTGTCCTTAAATCGAAGCGCTGAACACGCGGCTTGCCCAAGCCCTTGATTGCGCTTAGAATGCCCGCCCTTTCACGCCCCGGTCGGAAGTCGGCGGCAAAACCCTTAGAGATCAGTGACATGAAAGAAGGCATCCATCCGGCTTACCAGGAAATCACGGTCAATTGCAGCTGTGGCAACAGCTTCACGACCCGTTCCACCCTCGATCACGACATGCACGTGGAAGTCTGCTCCGTGTGCCATCCGTTCTACACCGGCAAGCAGAAGCTGGTGGACACCGGCGGGCGCGTCGAGAAATTCCGCCAGAAGTACGGCATGAAAAAATAAGTGCCTGTCTGATCGTCACCGTCTCCCGAACATTTCACCCCTCTCCCTCACTCCCTCTCCCTCAAGGGGAGAGGGAGGCGAGCCGAGCGCGCTACGCGCGTTTTCTGATCCTGGCGCTCTTTACGGGCGCCTTTTTTATTGGCCTCCTGGCGGCTATTCCCGCGCAGGCAGAAACGGCCCAGGTCAGGCATGTGCTCGACGGCGACAGCTTCATCCTCGCCGATGGCCGGCAGGCCCGCCTGATCGGCGTCAACGCCCCGGAACTGGGCAAGGATGGCGCACCCGGCCAGCCGCTGGCGGAACAGGCGCGTAACCGGCTCTCACAACTGATAAAAGGCCAGACGCTGGCGCTTTCCCGCGGGCGCGAGCGCCAGGATCATTACGGTCGCTGGCTGGTGCATGCCCGCCTTCCGGATGGCGCCAGCGTCGAGGAAATCCTGCTGCGGGAGGGACTCGCCTGGGCCATCGCGATTCCGCCGAACGTGGACCGGCTGGACAGCCTGCTCAAGGCGGAAACCGAGGCGCGCGCGGCCGGCCGTGGCGTCTGGGGCGAAGTGGCCTACGCCCCTAAACCGGCCAGCGACCTCACCGCAAACGACACCGGCTTTCGATTCATCGAGGGAACCATCCAGCGGCGCGCGCGGGGACGGCACGTGATTTATTTCGATCTGGCGCCGCGGGTGGCCCTGGTCGTGCCGCACGAGGACTGGAAAAAATACTTCGACGGGAAGTCGACCAATCTGGTCGGACGAAGCGTGGTCGCGCGCGGCTGGCTCACGGAATCCAAAGGCCGGCTGCACCTGCGTGTGCCGCACCCGGCCATGCTAACATGGCGCGATTGAGGTTATGCGTAACCGCCCCTTCCATGGTTTCCTGATTCCATTGCTTCTGACCGCTGCGGCGGCGGGCTTCACTTCCGGTTGCGCCACCAATCCCGTCAGCGGTACGCCGGACCTCGTGTTCATGACCGAGGCCAAGGAGATCCAGCTCGGGGACAGCTACGACAGCAAGGTCCGGAGCCAGTACGGCATCTATCCCGACCCGGCGCTGCAGGCTTACGTCCAGGGGATCGGCCAGAAACTGGCGGCGCAGAGCCACCGCCCTCATCTCAAGTATCACTTCACTGTCCTCGACAGCCCGGAGGTGAATGCCTTCGCGCTGCCGGGCGGCCACGTTTACGTCACCCGGGGGATCCTGGCCTACCTCAATTCCGAGGCCGAGCTGGCAGCCGTGCTGGGGCATGAAATCGGGCATGTCACGGCCCGCCACGGCGTGCGCCAGCACTCCGCCGCGACCGCCACCGGCGTGGTCGGGGCCATTCTGGGGGCCGCGACCGGCATCCAGGCGACCCAGGATTTATTCAGCGTGTTCGGCAACGCCATGCTCTCGGGTTACGGGCGCGAGCACGAGCTCGAATCCGACCGCCTCGGCGCCGAGTACCTGGCGCGCACCGGCTACGACCCGCAGGCCATGATCAAGGTCGTCGGCGTCCTGAAAAACCAGGAGGAGTTCGAGAAAAAACGCGCCGAGGCCGAGAAGCGCCAGCCGCGCATCTACCACGGCGTATTCGCGAGCCACCCCAGCGCCGACCAGCGCCTGCAGGAAGTAGTCGCGGAAGCGGATAAATTCAAAACGCTCGCGGCTCCCGGCATCAAGCGCGAGGATTATCTCAAGCGGCTCGACAAGCTGGCCTACGGCGACAGCGCCAGCCAGGGAATACAACGCGGCCGCATGTTCTATCATCGCGACCTCAACATGGCGCTGACCTTTCCCGAGGGATGGCACGTCGAAAATTCCCCCTACGCCGTCGTCAGCTGGACGCCCCAGAAAGAGGCTTTAGTGATGGTAAAGAAGTCCGCCCTGCCTTCGGACAGCACCACATCGCTCGAATCATTCCTGAAAAGCCAGGCCAAACTGAGCGCCCAGTTCCAGGGCAAGCCGATACCGGATGTGAAACTGGCATCGGTCACGGGCACGGATCGCATGGCCGGCCCCTTCGGGACACGCGAAACGCGCGTTTCGGCCGTTCATTACGGGCAGAACGCCTACCTGTTCTTTGGTGCCGCCAAGGATCCCGCGGCGCTCACGCGCTTCGATCCTGATTTTATTGCCACCGCCGCCAGCCTGCGCCCCCTGAAGCCGGGGGAAAAAACAGTGGCCGAAGGCCAGCACCTGCGTCTGGTGCGGGCGCGCGCGGGCGATACCTTTGCCAGCCTGGCCAAGGCCTCGCCGCTCACCGAATACAGCGAACTCACCCTGCGCCTGATCAACAACATGTTCCCGGACGGCGAACCCGTGGCGGGCGAATTCATCAAGATCATCAAATAGAAACAGGCAACACCATGAAAAACGAAATGAAGCAGGCCGCGCTCGACTATCACTCACAGCCGGCGCCGGGGAAGATCGCCATGGTGCCGACCAAGCCATGCGAGACCCAGCACGACCTCTCGCTTGCCTATTCCCCGGGCGTGGCCGAGCCGGTGCGCGAGATCGCCAAGGATCCCGAGGCCGCCTACCGTTACACCAACAAGGGCAACCTGGTGGCGGTCATCAGCAACGGCACCGCCATCCTCGGTCTCGGTAACCGCGGGCCGCTGGCGAGCAAGCCGGTGCTCGAGGGCAAGGCCGTGCTGTTCAAGCGCTTCGCCAACATCGATGTGTTCGACATCGAGATCGACGCGCCCGACCGCGACAGTTTCATCGACACCGTGGCCAACATCGCACCGACCTTCGGCGGCATCAACCTCGAGGACATCGCCGCGCCCGAGTGCTTCGCCATCGAGGAGATGCTGCGCGCGCGCCTCGACATCCCGGTGTTCCACGACGACCAGCACGGCACCGCCGTGATCATCTGCGCCGGCCTGCTGAACGCCCTCGAACTACAGGGCAAGAAACTGTCCGAGGCGCGCATCGCGCTGCTCGGCGCCGGCGCCGCCGGGCTGGCCACGATGCAGCTGCTGATCGCCCTGGGCGCAAAGCGCGAGCGCATGCTGCTGCTCGACAGCCAGGGCGTGATCCATCCCGGCCGCCCGGATCTCAACATCTACAAGCGCCGCTACGCCCAGGTTACCGACAAGCGCACGCTCGCCGACGCCATGCAGGGCGCGGACGTGTTCATCGGCGTCTCGGCCGGTAACGTGGTGTCGCCCGAGATGGTGGCGTCGATGGCGCCAAAACCCGTGGTGTTCGCGCTGGCCAATCCCGACCCGGAAATCCGCCCCGAGCTCGCGAACGGGGTCCGCCGCGATCTCATCATGGCCACGGGCCGCTCGGATTACCCCAACCAGGTGAACAACGTGCTGGGTTTTCCCTACATCTTCCGCGGCGCGCTCGACGTGCACGCCAGCTCTGTCTCGCGCGCCATGCTGGTCGGCGCGGTGCGCGCCCTGGCCAAGCTGGCGCACGAGCCGGTGCCCACCGAGGTGCTGCGCGCCTACGGCCTGGAGCGCCTGGAATTCGGCCCGGAGTACATCATTCCCAAGCCGCTCGACCCGCGCCTGATCAAGACCATCCCGCCGGCCGTGGCCAAGGCGGCAGTCGACTCCGGCGTGGCCCGCGCGGGCTATCCGGCGCATTATCCTGCCCCCTGAAATGCCGTGCCGGCGCGGAGTACTTGGCTAGACTTCTGGTAGTTCAGCGTTTAGGGTTTAGAGTTCAGGGTTAAAAACGGACGCGCCGTGCCTTTGTCACTGAAACCCTAAACTCGAAACCCTAAACTCGAAACCCTAAACTCGAAACTTTTTTACTAGGGCCGGTCATGAAAAAAATCACCATCGTCGGCGCCGGGCGCGTGGGCGAATCCACCGCGCACAATCTCGCCAAGCACGAAACCTGCCGCGAGGTCATGCTGATCGACATCAAGGAAGGCGTGCCGCAGGGCACGGCGCTCGACATCCAGGAATCCGCGCCGATCTACGACTTCGACACCAAGCTTGCCGGCTCCAACGACCTCAAGGACATGGCCGGCTCGGACATGGTGGTGATCACCGCCGGCGTGCCGCGCAAGCCGGGCATGTCGCGCTCGGACGTGCTCGATACCAACCTCGCCGTGCTCTACGGGATCGTGGACGAGGCAAAGAAACTTGCACCCAGAGCCATGCTGCTGATCGTCTCCAACCCCGTGGACGTGCTGACCTACGCCGCCTGGAAGCGCTCGGGCTTCGAACGCAGCCATGTCTTCGGCATGGCCGGCGTGCTCGATTCCGCGCGCATGGCGAGCTTCGTGGCCATGGAGACCGGCTTCTCGGTCAAGGATGTCAGCGCCATGGTGCTCGGCGGCCACGGCGACACCATGGTGCCGATGACACGCTTCGCCACCATCAACGGCATTCCCATCGAGCATTTCCTGTCCAAGGAAACAATCGACAAGATCGTCAAGCGCACGCGCGAGGGCGGCGCCGAGATCCTGAGTCTGCGCAAGACCGCCAGCGCCTACGACGCCCCGGCCGCGGCGATTGCTTCGATGATCGACGCCATCAGCCGCAACCGCCGGCACATCCTGCCCGCAGTGGCGGTGCTCGAGGGCGAATACGGGCTTACGGACATCTGCATGGGCGTGCCCTGCGTCTTCGGCGAGCACGGGATTGAAAAGGTCATCGAAATGCCGCTGAACGCGCAGGAGGCGGCCGAGTTCATGAAATCGGCCGAGACCGTGCGCGCCGATCAGGCGAAACTGAAAAAATAGTGCCCCGCCGACCGCCCCGTCACACCCCGCGCAGCGTTGAGGAAATCATTGGCACCGTCGCGCGCCGGTTCCAGCGCGCCAAGCTTTATTTCGGCCACGGCACCGAGACCGCCCGAGACGAAGCCGCCTGGCTGGTGGGCCATGCGCTGAAAATCGCGCCGGACAAGCTCGTCGGCCGGCTGAATAAACCGGTCCCGCCCGCGGCGCTGAAAAAAATCGGCGCGCTTACCAAGGCGCGCATCCAGACCCGTCAACCGCTGGCGTATCTGCTCAAGGAAGCGTGGTTTGCCGGGCGCAAATTCCATGTCGATGAGCGTGTCATCGTGCCGCGCTCGCTCACCGGCGAATTC
>Ga0105101_10000669_pt1 | contig 14421 bp, 15 predicted proteins | sample PPLLak21cMay2015_2_FD_87037 | JGI IMG/M metagenome (GOLD analysis project Ga0105101, IMG submission 87037) | Freshwater sediment microbial communities from Prairie Pothole Lake near Jamestown, North Dakota, USA - PPLs Lake P8 Core (1) Depth... | ecosystem: Environmental > Aquatic > Freshwater >... | reverse complement strand
TTGCCCGGGTCCACCGGCGCGCCGACCGACTCGACATGCCCGCCTGCGCGCTCCACGGCGCGAGGCAGGATATCCTGGGAATCCATGATGGCAGTTTCACCTGCCAGAAGAATCATCTGGATCCCCGACGCGATCTGTCCTTTCAACATTTCTGCCAACGCGGCTTCATCTGATTCTTCGTCCAACGCGACAAAGTCCGTTCGAGTGGCGGAAGATCCGAGCCTTTCAATGCGATCACGTAGAGGGGCAAAATCGGAAAGCAGCTTCTGGTGCATGGATGTGGAGCCGGATAAGATCAGTCCAACCGGTCGGGATGGCAGCGCGTCGACGCGCACGATCGGGCCGCTCCCGGCTGTAATCGCCTCGACCAGGCTGAGGACGGACTCCGGAACCGCATACGGGATGATCTTGATCGTCCCAACAATCTGCCTGGCACGGACGGGAGAATGGGTTGTGAGTGTTGCCAGCGTAATTCCATCGCATTCATTGATCCGCGCCAGCCGCTCTACATTGATTCGTAATATCCCCATTTCATCTGAAAGCAGGTTCGAGCGCCCGGATGCTCCACCGCTACTATGCAGACCCGGTCCACAGACTGCCTCCGCGACGCGGCGCGCGGCTGTATTCTCATCCACATCGCCCGGTTCCATTTCAGCCACATAGACCGATGTGCGGCCCAGGGTGTGCAGCTTCTCCAGATCCTCGTCGGTCAGAGGTCTTCCTTTACGCAACATGCGTTGACCATCTGCTCCGGCAATGTTGTGGCCCAGGATTTTCCCTTTGGCCTGGTGAAGAGGCACAGGTTTAAATCTCATGAAGCGGCTGCCTCCTCTTTTTCAATCCGTTTTCGCACTTCCTCGTAAAAGATAGCGGCCAGTTTTTGAGACACGGGTACCATCAGCCGGGAGGCCAGGCTCGCCAGTTGCCCTGAAACATTCACATCGGCTGTCCAATGCACAACCGTCGCACCGTCGGCGCCATCGCTCAGGTGCATTTCACTTACAGCATCGGCAACACTGCCGGTGGCGGAACCATGAGCTTTGAGTTTTGCGTAATCCGGTTCTTCCAATTCGAGAATATCCACATCCCCCGAAAAACGAGCCTTCACGGCGCCGAAGCCGACCGAGACAATTCCCCGATATCGTTTTAGCGGTTCGATCATCTCGATCTTTTCCACGCCGGGTGCACACTGACCGATCTGGTTCGGGTCGGTCATGAAATCCCAAACTTTTTTTCTCGGAGCACGAATTGTGACATCGCCTTTTAATTGCATGTTGCCTTCCTCGTTGAATGATCTGGTCGTTCCCACCCTGAGCGTTCACCTCGGGGAGGAGTCTGGTTCGACCGATTCGTATGAGACTTTAGAGAAGGAGCAGTTGCAGGTGAGCGTTCAAATACGAAGCACTTCGGCCAATCTGGAAATTCTCAACGTTAATAGAAGGAGAGTCGAAGCCAACAAAAAAGCCGAAACCATTCTGCCTCTTCAAGAATGGTTTCGGCGATATTGCGGCAGTAAACAAATACTCTTACAGTTCGTTCAGTCGGATAGAAATATTATATCCTTATTTGACAAACAAAGTCAATTTTAGGAAAGTCTTCACAATTTTTGCTCGACAGGTGGGGCCGCATGATCGGCAATCGGACTCTGACAGAGTTATGATCCCCTCTAGAAAATATTCTGCTGCACATCGAATGTCTTGCAGATGGCACGGATCTCGTCCGCGCTCAAGCCGGCGCCGGGCTCTCCTGCACCAAGGTTGAGATATTCGTATCTCGCGGCAGACTCGGCATATTCGATCCGGTCCACAGCGCGTTTGACCGTAATATCCGAACGGGCCATCACGCCATGCTTTGCCCAGATGACAATGCGATGTTTCTTCAGGGAATCGACCGTTTCCTTCATCAACTCGGAAGAACCGGGAATTTGGAAGGGCACGATACCAATCCCTTCGGGGAGGTTCATGATGGTCTCCGGCTGCCAGCGCAGGAGGTGTGTATTGAGGTATCCTTCGTTCTGGTAACGAGGGAGATGACTCAGGTACGTGAGATAAGGAGGCTGGGCATGCACGACCGCATGGAAAATTGCGCCGCTGGCGCAAATCTGATCATAATGCACGGCAAGATGAGAATTGAATTCACTGGTCACGCGCTCGAAGCGGCGGTGAAAGGAGGTATACAGCTTACCCGTGCGCCCACCCTCATCGACAAGGATGCAGCCAATACTGACATCCGGCTCATCGATCATCTCTCGTAAACGGCAGCCGGAGCCACTTACCAGGAAGGTTGCCCCTGCGAGTTCAGGGACAGGTTGCGGAAGTTCGATCTCACTGATCAATGGGAAACGAACCCGCAGTTCAACCGGCCATCGTAAACACACGGAAATATTTCCCGCCGCCCCTTCTGCCGCGTCGATGGCGACCAGCCGTTGACCGGTCTGTCCCATCTCAAAAATGATTTGATCCAAATTCAGTGAAGTCGGTTCTGCCATTTCAATAGTTGTCCTGAAAAATTCCTTCGGCGATTATATCAATGGTGATAGGGGAAATCCCATAAAACAAAAGACTCCCTGATGTTGGGAGTCTTTCTTGTCGGGGTGCCAAGACTTGCGAAGTCCCCGCTCTGGGGGAACTCGGGACCTCACGGACCCGAACTATATTCAGAAATTTCGTACGGGGGACCTCATGGGTTGGTGATTTTTCATAGCCGTGAGGTCCTGCCCGGTGGGTTGGACCTGCCAGCCGAACTCTTCCACACATTCCAACGTGTCGTGATCGGAAGATCTCCAAAAATTGGCGCAGCGCTCAAAAGCATACAGATGCGCTAACGTTACTTTGGATTCTGTAAATAGCACGATTAAGCAACGGACCTAAAATCCATTATCTAAGGATTCATACGATCGGAATTATTTTTCCTGCTCGGCCAAGGGCAGGAGGCTGATCTTGAAAGTGCAAGCCAGAGTGGATCGATAGTATCCGTTGCCGGCACATGAACAGCACAAGGTTGACCCTTCGTGCATGATCTGGCGCTCGTTCATAATCTCCTCTCGGCATACGTCACAATTGACGCGCACGCCAGGTCTTGAAATGATCCGTTCAACAGGCGTGTTCAAGTCCACTTCCTGAGTCGTCAACATCTCTTCATCAGGCATGACTTGATAAGCCTGCAATTGTGCAAAATAATGACGCGGCTCATCGGGAGCATAAGACTGCGCTTTCTGGCGGACATCTAGTGCAGGCACAATGCGTACGGCACGTCCTGTCCTAGTATCGACGAACGTAGCGGCAACCTTGCCGTAGTCTTCAATGCGCAAGGTGCGATGACCCACAGTACAACCTGTCGCGGCAATCACGCCATCTACGAAACATCCGTCTGTTTCCGAAATAATCAATACTACCTTTTTCGCGGGCGGCTCTCTAAAATCGAGTGCCTTCATTCCTGCCAACCCGATACGAACACCGAGGATTTGACGAGGACATAGGTGTCTGTGTTCTTTTGCAGATTTTTCGAGAAGATGAGTGAAATCCATGTTTACCTTTCAAGCAGTAAATAGTTTCAGATTGCCTTCCTCTGTCACTTCCACACGCAGGGATTGCTGAGGCACATCCGCCGGACCATGGGTTACATTGCCATCCGCATCGAAGCGCGAGCCATGACAAGGACAGGCGAATCCTTGTGTGCTATTTTCTAACGTGCAGCCCAGGTGAGTACAGACGAGACTCAGGGCCGAGAATCCACTCCCGGTGTGGAGCAATACGGCTGGAGGTTCCGAAAGCACCGTGCGTGAATTCAATGGATAGTTCGAAGCCGGACCCAAGTCAAATTCCGTTTTGGGAGCGGGGTTGGGCTCATAGTCCAGAAATCGGAGCAAGCCGCCAAGGGCAAGTGCGCCGCTCAGGTAGAGAAAGCCATTGCGGGTTAATTTGAGAAAATCACGGCGGGAAAGTTCAGACATGATTAGTGCTCCGCTTGATGACATTGATGGCAGTAGGCGGAAGACTGATCTTCGCCTGATTGGGTACAGCCGCTACCCATCACAGGTTTGAACGTAAAGTATTGGCTGTTCGCTTTGCCGATCAATTCATAAGTTCCATCAGACAGAACGCGCGTGTTCCAAAGCGGCTCGCCTTTTTCAGTGACGAGGATGGTATCGCCAAGTTCCAGATCAACAACTGGGTTGAGAAAAGCCAGCGTAAATGCAATATCACTCGGGTCTGTCAACGTTTTGGTCTTGGGAAGTTCGGTGAGCGTGCCATGGCAGGTTTTGCATTGGACGTACTGAATGTCCTTCTTGCTGGCGTGCAGATCGCCATCGCCCATCACTTCTTCGCGCGTGTGGCAATCCACACAATCGAGGGTATATTCGCATTGGGTAAATTGTGCAATGGGTTGGTAGTAATTATCAATGCGTTGCGTTGGATGGTCGGTCCGTTCGATGAAAGTCATCGTCCGCAAGTCATAGTTGCCTCGGTTGTGACAGGCATTGCACTGGGTATAGGGAATAGCTGTGGTGAATGTATGTTGCTGAGTCGAATGGCAAGCCGCGCAACCCGTTTGCCGGGCGTAGTCTTCCCCCTCGCGCGGCGTTGCGTTGATGTGACACGTCAGACAGTTCTCGCCAAATTTTTGGATGGATGGATTCGTTTCGCTCAATGGATCAAATGCCGATAGCGAGGTGATGCCTGTTTGAGTTCGATCATCAGTCACCGCATTGACGCCGGAATGGGGTGTCAAACCCGTCTGGGCGCCAAACGTAAAGCGGATACTGGCAATCGCACCTGCATATGTGGATTGCATACTGGTCATCACGCGCTGGACATGATGACGGTCATCCACTTCGCTGCCTGAGTGACACGAAGTCCCGCCACAGGATTGCTCCACGACTGACAGGTCAGACGGGTTGGCGCCCCCGCGCATGGTGCTGTGCGCAAGATCTGCGTCGAGGGCAAGTCGTTCGCCGCCGTGACAGGTGACACAGCCGAAGGTTTCCGTCGGATGCGAAGGGCCGATCTCTGGGACATCTGCGTGACAGGTGAGACAGTATTCGGGTTGACCGGTAAGGGTGGGAATCAACTCCACAGGTTGTGACGGGCCCAATTCCAACCACCAGACGAAAGCAAGAGTCAGAAGTAAAATACCGGCGGCAATGGTGAGCGTTTTTTTCATAAGTTTTCTGGAAGTAGTGATAAGAGTGTAAGTACAATAACGATAAGTGCGATCACACTGACAACGATTTGAGCGAAACGATTGGATTTTGGAAACCACGTTCCGATATCGCTTTCGGCGGGCTTGGGGAAAACAGATGGAATAAGTGCGAGAATGGTGAGAATGCCGAACGGAATCACCACACCAAAAATAAAAGGGTCACCCCATTTGAGCATCTGCTGAACCCAGAGAAAAAACCATGGTGCACGAGCATCGGCGGTGAGAGCTGGCTTTCCTGTCATCGCGGGCGCGATGGGGGCAGGCAGGAAGCTGGCCATCAGACTGAGAATGATCCCAACCACGAGAATAGCCAACACCTCACGGCGTACCAATTCATTGCGAGAAATACGCTCATTGTTTGCGCGAAGTTGAGGGGGTGGGACCGCAATTCCTCCGTCACGACGTACGCGAAAGGCGTGCCAGAATCCAAGGACAAAAACAGTGATGGTCAAACCAAAAATATGCCAGGTGTAAAAACGAAGCAGGGCAGTTGAACAGACTTCTCCCCCACCAACTGCGATACGAAAGATGAAATTGCCAATCAGTGGAATTGTTTTGAGCAGGTTGGTACCAGTGGTGAGAGGCCAGCAGATGTCCACATCCCAACGTAGGATGTAGCCTGTGAAATCGAGCAGGATGGCCAGGACGAACAATGCCAGTCCAAGCAGGTAGTTGAATTGGCGTGGATGACTGTATGCGGCAGTGAAAACTACACGTAGAAGATGAATAGCAGAAACGACCAACAGAAGTTGGGCGGTCCAGTAATGCAGATTGCGAATGAACCCACCAAAAGGAACCAGATACGTGATGGTTTGCACCGAGAGCGCAGCTTCTTCCGGATTGGGAACATAGTAGAACATTTCCATAATGCCGGTGACACCGAGGATGAGCATGAGAAATATGGCAATCCCACCTGCTGCCAGCGTGTGCCGCCAGCGCGCTTGAGCGGCCGGGATTGTTGGTGGGTGCAGGTGGTGGAAGAAGGAAGGGCGCATGCGTGGTTGAAAACCTCCCGCTGTCGTTTCACGGGAGGTTCGAGAGTGGGCAAATGCCCGTCAAAACGGAGGCAGGTTGAAGGTCCAGAGAGAAGCAGATGTTAATCGTCGGCGGCGGTCGGCATGGGATGAAGTCCATGTGCGGGTTGATGAGCCTCCTCTGACTTGGGTTCCGCTTCAAAGACAGGTAAGTATTTAGCAGCGAGTCCAAAGGCAAGGATGCCAGCGGAAAAGATGCCGATGGAGACGGCGACTTCAGGCAGGGTCGGGAAGTAGTCCACGTTGCTCATGAAGGTCGGGAGGTAGAACATGGGATCGGGATGTTTGACCGCGAACCAGCTGACGTTGAAGCGGTTGAGGATCATGCCGAGCAGTGTAATGATTGCACCCGCGATGAGAGCGTTCGGGCTGGTGCGATATTTTTTGACGGAGAACCAGACGATGGGCATAACAACCCCGATGAGAATCTCCACCCAGAATAGAACGCTCATAGTTCCACTACTGAGGAGATAACCAAGGTCACCTGCTACGGCGAGTTCACCAAACTTGAGCAGACCATAGATAACGAGCACAGCGGGAAGCGCTTTGGCAAGTTTTTCGAGCAGGTGAGTCTCCAGCCCGCGTTGGAAGTAGCGCGAACTGAGCGATGACTCAAAGATGATCATCGCCAGTCCGACAGAAATGGCGGATACGAAGAACAGGATGGGTAGCATGGGCGTCCACCAGAGCGGGTGCAGCTTGGTCGGTTGGATGAGCAGGAGCGAGCCAAGGGATGATTGGTGCAATGTGGAGAGCACCACGCCGAGGATGACAAACGGCATGATGTACTTGTGAATAAGATGCGCCCACTTCTGAAGCTTGAAGCCTTCAAGCGCAACAGGCGCAAACTCGATGGCAAGCACAGTGAGATAGGTCATTACGCAGATGCCGATCTCAAGCAATACCGATGTATGGTTCCAATGGATCATCATGTACCAGATGCGCAGGGGCTGACCCAGGTCAACAAGCAAAGCAACGGCGACCATAATGTAGCCGAGGAAGGCGGTCAAGATCGATGGTCTGAGCAAAGGCTTGAATTCTTCGATACCGAGGATGTACACCGAACCAGCCATAAGGAAGCCGCCGCTGCTGATGACGACGCCTGTGAACAAGTCGAAACTGATCCAGAAGCCCCAGGGATAGGAATAGCTTAAGTCGCTGATGGCGCCGATGCCAAATGCATAGCGAGCCATCGCAACAATGAAGGCGATGCCCATAAGAGTTAGTAAGACCCACACGAGCGGACTAAAGTTTAAGCGGAGTCTCGGTTGAATGGTGAGATTGAGTTTCATTTGGATGCCTCCGCTTTTTCTTCCACTGCGGTTTTTTCTTCTTTCTTTTTGTTGTAAAGTCCTACACCAACCGCGACACCGCTCAACACCGTGCCCCAGCCGAGTGCAAACGGGATGGTCATTTCCATCACTTTTTCGCTGACTTCGTTGACGGGCGTTTCGGGCAGGTTCGGCAAGCCAAGTTCACTGAACGGGATGTGCGAGAGAATGAGGTAGGATGTGCCGCCATTTTCGAACTCGCCGTAGACATGGTCGATATAGCGGTCTGGATGTTCAGCGATGCGGTCATGAGCGATTTTTATTAGTTCGTCGCGTTCGCCATATTCGAGTGCGTCGGTGGGACAGGTCTGTACGCAGGCAGGTTCCTGTCCATTGTAGATGCGCTGGGGGCAGAAGGTGCATTTGTCGATGAACGCGCCGTCAATTATGCCTTTGTCATAGTCAAAATGGGGCACGCCGAACGGACAGGCGTTCATGCAATAGCGACAGCCGATGCAAAGGTCGGGATTGTAGGTAACAGGACCATCTTCCGCTTTTGTGTACGCGCCGACAGGGCATGCTGACATACAATCGGGATGCTCGCAGTGCATACAGTGATAGACCATCGTGCCGCGTTGGAGGTCGGGATATTCACCTTTGACGCCGATCCCCGCCACCCATATGCGGGTTTTGTCCATGTCGATATTGTTTTCCACGCTGCATGCCACCATGCAGGCACGGCAATCGATACAGCGGGTGGCGTCGAAGAGATAAGCATGGTGTTTGATGTCAGTCATGATTCACCTCTACGCCTTTTTCACCGTGACAAAGGTCTGGCTCAGGGCCTGCCCGCCGCTGATCGGATCGGTGTAGGTAACATGCAAGGCTGAGTCACTCGCGCCCACGCCAAAAGCAGTTTTCAGGCCCTTGGAGAGATGACCGTAGCCAGGAGTCAGGTAAACGCAATCAGGCCGGATGGCTTCCGTTGCGAGCAGAAGGCTATGTGCTGTGCCCACCTGACTCGTAATCTCCACCCAGTCGCCATCTTCCAAACCCATCTTCACGGCCGTCTTGGTGTTCATCCACAGGCGCGGTTCGTCAGAATATTTATGGAGCAGCTGGTTGTTCTGCGTGCCGAACTGGGTATGCTGCGCCACTTTGCCGGTCAGCAGGTAAAACTCAGCTTCCTTAGGTATGGGTGGTTCTTCCCAGGTGGGCCAGGGAGAAAAGCCCGCGTTCTTCAACGTCTCGGAATAGACTTCGATCTTGCCGGATGGGGTATTGAAGGTAATTTCGTTGCCCTTTTCCTCTTCTGCCATTTCGGCATAGCCTTTTTCTTTTACTTCTTCGAGGCTCACACCGAGCGGTTTCAGTTGTTGGCGGATGTAATCTTCCTCATCCTCATACTGGAAATAATCAGCAAGCCCGAGACGTTCCCCCAATTGTTTATAGATCCACAGCGCGGACTTTGCCTCTCCCTGGGGGTCAACCACCGGCTGCCGGATAAACACTTTGCCGTCCACAGGCAGGAGTGGATCATAGCGCTCCAGATAGGAAGCTTCTGGCAGGACAACATCCGAGAACCAGGCTGTGTCATTCATGATGATATCCACCGTGGTGATGAAGTCCATTTTGCTGAAGGCCTCGAGGGTCCGGGCGCGGTCCGGCAGAGACAGAATCGGATTCTGTCTGGAAATAAACCAGCCATGGGCCTGATACGGTTGACCCGTGATGATGGCGTCGCGAAGTTCCTGAAACACGCCCAACTTCAGCGGCACGAGCGGATACTTCCAGGGTGTGCCGTCGAGGCGCAGCGCGGAAACACGTGGGTACGGCGGTTGAGGTGGCACGCCGAGCCCTGCGCCCTCTGCTGCGACATCTGCGGAGAGACAGCCACCCGGGGTGAGGACATTTCCGCTGATGGCATTGAGTGTGGCAATTGCCCGTTCCGTCTGGAAGGAGTTGATAAAGTTGGATGTTCGCCAACCTGGATGTGCCAAGGCGTTATGCTTTGCGGCTGCATATTCGCGGGCGATCCGTTCGATGGTCTCGGCTGGTACACCGGTAATTTTCGCTGCCCATTCTGTTGTGTACTTTTGCATCTCCGCCTGGATGCCATCACATCCGACCACATACTGCTTGACGAATTCGCAATCTGCCAGCTCATCCGATACGATGACGTTGATCATCGCCAGCAGGAAGGCAGAGTCTGTGCCTGGACGAATGGGAATCCACTCGGTCGCTTTCGAGGCGGTTTTGGTGTAACGCGGGTCGAGATAGACCAGTTTCGCGCCGCGGTCAATTGCATGAGCCAGTTCAGACGTCTCTGAAGTGGAGATAGCCTCCATTAGGTTGCGGCCAACCATCAGGATGAACTCGACATCATCATATTTGCGGGATGGTTCTTCGACTCCATACGTCAGCGAGAAAGCCGTGATCATGGCATTGAAGCATAGGCTGCGCTGTGTTCCGTAATTGGGCGAGCCAAACGCATACAGCAGATTCTCGAACTGCACCTGACTCAAATTATGGGTGGACGAAAAGACCATCGCCTCAGCCCCGTACTTCTCCTTGATCTTGAGCATGTTCGAGGCGACGATATCCAGCGCTTCCTCCCACGACGCTTTGCGGAACAGCCCCTCGCCGCGTTTCCCTACTCGGACAAGGGGACTCAGCACTCGGTCGGGGTCGTAGGTGTTCATCAGCCCTGACTGCCCACGCGGACACAGATTCCCGCGCGAATGTGGATGTTCCGGATTGCCGTCCAGTTTCACCACGCGCCCATCTTTCACCTTGGCAATCAAGCCGCAGCGCCACACGCACATCTCACACATGCTGTGAACATAACCGTCACCGTCGGCGTTGATCTGCCCCGCAGCGCGCGCCGCCTGTGCCACCTTCGGCGGGAGCATTCGACCGATAGCCAGCACGCCTGCCGTTGCTGCACCCAGTTTTAGAAAATCTCTTCTTGAGATCATTTTTGTCATAGTGTTGTTCCATAGGTTACGTTTGAAACGTGACTTACTCTCTCTCACCACGTTGCCATCCCACACGGTCGATCAAATAGAAGAGCATGAGCGCCATCAATGCGAAGAGAAGAATGAATAAGAAAGAGCTGACATTCCACAGGTCAGGAATGGTCGTGTTGCCATAATTTGCGATTTCCGAGATGACAGGGAACACCTGCTGATAGGTCAAGCCAAAAATCACTGCACCGGTCAAAAAACCAAGCAAGCCGGGAACGATGTAATCCATTTTGCCTTCGCCGCCACCGGCGGCGCATGTGCCCGGTCAGTATCCGGTGAGCGCCATGCCCACGCCAAATATCAGCCCGCCTACGAGGTTCCCAACGATATATGTCGCAGGAACATTCGGAAAGGTGATCAACCCGAGCCCGCGCAATGTATACAAGCCGCTCATCGCAACCACGAGCGCGGTCATCATGAATTTCAATACCGCCAGGTCCGTGAAACGGAACACGTTCACGATTTTGTGATATTTTGTCAGTCCTGCTTTGTTAAGCGAGAAACCAAAGAAAATGCCGAAAACAAGAGGGAGAATGAAGCTAATCATCTTGATCTCCTAATAGTTCTTGCGGTAAATGATCAGCGCAGTAAGGATGCCTGAAGCAAACATCCCTGCGATGAAGAGGAATGCCGCGGGAGCAAGCAACATGCCGCCCGAGATTGCAAGCCCGCTCGTGCAGCCACCCGCGATCCCAGCCGCATATTCCAGAATAATCGCACCGATGAAAGCCAGCACCCAGCGCTTCCAAACCTGCGGACCGAATATCCGCTTCCACTGTGGGTCTGAATTCGCAAAACCTTTTTTCCCCCACAACAAGGTGCCGCTGGTCGCCGCCCCGATCATCCCACCAAAGAATACACCCACCAGCAACAGCACGCCCCAGCTGATGCCTGGTGGCATGATGAAATTGAAATACAGGTTATCGAATGCAGCTGATGCAATCCATTTGCCGATCATGCCCGCCAGATTTTCGAAGGCTCCCGACGCGCCCAGCAGACTGTTACTTGCCCACACCGCTGCAATACCCACCAGTCCCAGCAGAATGCCCGCCACGTATGGAGACCATTCTTCCTTGCGGATGTAGTTCAAAATAAATTTCATAACCTACTCCTCATCCTTTTTGACAACAGCATCCATCAGATCAAGCACTTTGTCCGCCTTTTTATTCTCAAGAACATTCTTTAGCGACTTACGTGCACCCGCCTTGAGTCCCGCGATTTTCGGCAGCATCTCCACTACATCCGCGGGATATTCTTCTTCCACCTTGCGCGTATCGCCGAACTTCACATTGATCAACTTCTCACGCGTCACAACGAATCCGCCTCCTCCTACCGCGATCATGCCGATCATGCCGATCAAAATCATATTGCCCCAGTTAATTGGCTTTTTGCCCAATACGATCTCATCGTAATTCGCGGCATAGTTGACAAGGTTATCGTCATCTACGATAACTTCATTACATTGATTGGATGCGACAACAGGAGCGGCTTCTGCGCTGACAGGCAACGTCTCAGACTCACTCGAGGCTGGAGCGACTGCTCCTGAGCCAACTTCTACGCCCAAAGCGTCCGCATACACTTTCGCGCGGGCGTCGAGATCCGCAACGTGACATTGCTGGCAGGAAGCCTTTACATCCGCGAGCGGAGAAACCATCCCTTCGTGCGCGGCGGCTTTCTCCTTCGCCTGGTTGTTGCCCGCGTGGCAGACATAGCAGAAATCGCCAAACGAATGAGACGGAGGCCAGCCCGTCGCATCCGCGTTGACGGATAACTGCCCCTGCACTTCATGGCAATTCTTGCAGGATGATGCCTGAGAACCACACTGTGCACTGGCGGGAGTTGCCGCTGCCAAGAGAACTCCAGTGATGATGAGGATCGTTATCCCAGCTAAGAAAAAATGAAAAGCGGTCTTCTTGTAAAGCATTGCTTTCTCCTGAATTGATATGCCTCTACGAATGGGGCTTATTCCTTTCGGTCCAAAACCATATGTGCTTTATGAGAGATCTGATCTCGCAATACTGTGCGCAAAATATTGAGTGCTTCTATCAGACGAGAGTCGGCAAGCTCATAGACAATACTCACCCCGCATCTGGTTGTGTGCACGAGTTCATGATCACGCAGCACTTTGAGGTGTCGCGAAACCGAAGGTTGTGCAAGATGAAGCTCATGCGCCAGATCTGTCACATTCCGCCGCTGCCTGTTGAGAGCGTATAAGATGAGGATTCGTGTGGGGTCTGCAAATGCAGAGCACAGGTCAGCTTCGAGCTGAGATACCTCATGGGTCATTGGCTGAAATAACATGTTATGGTTTGGTAGGCGAGAAGAGAACGAGCAGCAACCACAAGCCAAAAAGCGTGAGAGCGCCTGCTATCCACGGCAGCTTCTCTTGGAACTGGTTGGCTTCAGCAACACCAGGAAATCCGGCAGCAACCTGAACAGAAGGCGTGTACGGCTCGGCTTTGATGACTGTATCAAATCCTACAGTGGAAGCCATCTCTGCCAGGCGTGTCTGCACCACCTCTGTCGTATGACATTCCAAGCACTTTTCGCCATTATTCTCCTGGGGATGGACAATGAGCCCGAGATGCGACTCTTCTTTTTTCATCGCAGTTGCATTTCCCTCATGACAATTGACGCAGCGATCTTTGTGTGCTGTGATACAACAATGTCTACCGGTGTCATAGAGATAGTACAGATTCTCATGACAGGAGAGACAGGAGTTCTCCACTGCATCCGTCGGTCCTTCGGCGGAGGCGCGAGCAGGCAGGCTCAGCATGGCAAGCAATACTATCAACAAAGCCGTGGTCAATACAAAAATCCGGTGAAAGGGTTTGGTTAACATTTTCTCCTCCGTGTTATACAAAATGTCCAGACTTATGGCATGAAATAACGTTCTGGAGGCTCTTCAAAAGAATCCTCGGGGCACACTACGAGCAATGCTCGTGAAATCGTGGGGGCAGTATTTCGCCAGGAATGTGGAGTGTACGCGTCGAATATCAGGCTGTCGCCGGGAGCCAGAGGATAAACTTCGTCTTCAATAATGTATGTGATATGGCCTTCGAGACAATAGATGAATTGACGACCCGCGTAGATAATTGGACTGTTGCCGCTATTGGCGCCAGGCTCCAGCTTCGTAATGAACGGCTCGCTTCCCATGCCTGGCATCCCTGTGACAAGTCGTTCCATCTGCCCCTGCGCAAAATCAATCTGCTTCCGATCTCCGGATTTTTGATACACCACCCTTCTTTTTTGACGCTCCTCCTCAAAAAAGGCCGTAATGGGCACATCCAGACTGTGCGCTAAATGCTGCAGGGTGTTGACACTCGGTGACGATTTTCCGTTTTCAATTAAACTCAGCGTATTTACACTTAGCTCGCTGCGTTCAGCCAAAGCACGGATAGACATATTCCGCGCGATTCGCATTGCACGCAGTTGTTGGCCGACATGTTCCGAAGCCAAATCGATACTTCTCTTTTTTGATCCCCGATGCTTGCTTCGATCCTTCGGAATTAGGTGGTCTGAAGGTGCGTTCTGGAACATAAGCATCCTAATGAAGCTTCTCAACGTGATCTACAAGCGTGCCCGCTGCATAGGCGAGCGCCGCTTCATCAACGTCCTGAACATCTGTAACAATCGGACGGATGCCGCGTTCTCTCATACTTGCATACGCGCCGGCACCCATGCCACCGCAGATCAGTGCCTCACAATCAGCGATCGCCTCCGACATCTGTTTATGGCGGGATTGAGCGGCCGGTTCAAACCCATGGCGCTGACCGGCCTCATGCGTGTGTTCATTCGTTTCACGGACAAAATGCTGGTGGCTAAGCTTGTCCCGTAGTTCACGCCCGGTGATCTGCCCATTTTCGACCGTCAGCACAGCATAAAAAT
>Ga0105101_10000666_pt1 | contig 14431 bp, 11 predicted proteins | sample PPLLak21cMay2015_2_FD_87037 | JGI IMG/M metagenome (GOLD analysis project Ga0105101, IMG submission 87037) | Freshwater sediment microbial communities from Prairie Pothole Lake near Jamestown, North Dakota, USA - PPLs Lake P8 Core (1) Depth... | ecosystem: Environmental > Aquatic > Freshwater >... | reverse complement strand
CCAATCATGGGGATCTTGCTTATCGACAGAGGGTCAAGAAAGGGGAGGACGATCTCTTTTTTCACCTCTATTTCCCCGTTGGGCTTTGCTTCGCCTGTTGCGATTTTCGAGACTGTTTTATTGACCGAAAGCCCGATCGATATGGGCAGCCCTGTCTCCTTTATTATATACTGCCTGAGTTCGTGCGACCATTTGTAGCATCCGTAAAAGCGGTCCATACCCGTCAGATCGATGTAATGCTCATCAACTGAAGCTTTTTCGTACAGCGGCGACCGTCCGGCAATTATTTCAGTAACCATGTTCGAATAGTTGCTGTACATTTCCATGTCGCCCCTTATCACAATTGCATCGGGACACATGTTCCTGGCCATCTTCATGGGCATTGCAGAGCTTACGCCGTATTTCCTTGCCTCATAGCTGCAACTCGACACCACACCGCGGTCCGACATGCCGCCTATTATGACGGGCTTGCCGTTCAGCCTGCTGTTCCTGAGCCTCTCAACCGATACGAAGAATGTATCGAGATCGAGATGCAGGACGGAGCGTTCTATGTTGCCGGATAAAAGCATATTCTAACCAATTATTTCTCTGTGGAACTCTGTGTCCCCTCTGTGGAATTCTGTGTAAGTTCCTGGAAAAACTATCTTGTTACACAGAGCCCCGATAGCTATCGGGACACAGAGAAGACACAGAGATCCACTGAGGGATTAAAAAAATTTCATTTTTTCTTGTATATATAACAATTAAGTTTTACTTTTGATTAAAAATTAATCAAATATATGATTACAATATAATCAATTTCTCATATGTATTTCGCTACCAACATAAAATTATTAAGAAAAAGAAGGGACAGGACACAGGATGATGTTGCCGTTGCCCTTAACCTGAAACGTTCAACCCTCAGCGGTTACGAGAACGGGGTCGCCCAGCCGGGAATAGAAGTCCTTGTGGCATTTTCCGGGTACTTCAACATGTCAATCGACACACTGCTCAAGATTGATATTACAAAATTGTCGGAAAGCCAGCTAGGGGAACTTGAAAGAGGCTACGATGCCTATATAAAGGGAAGCAACCTGAGGGTGCTGACCACAACAGTCGACCACGGAAACAGGGAAAACATCGAACTGGTGGCCGAAAAGGCAAAGGCAGGCTACACCACCGGTTATGCCGACCCGGAATATATTGCCGAACTGCCTGTATTCAGACTGCCCTTTCTCTCTGATAAGCGAAAATACAGGACATTCCAGCTGAAAGGCGACTCAATGCTTCCTATTCCGGATGGATCATGGGTCACCGGGGAGTTCCTGCAGGACTGGATGAACATCATAAGCGGCAAGGCATATGTTGTGTTTACCCTCAATGACGGGATTGTCTTCAAGATCCTTGAAAACAACATCGCGAGGGATGGAAAACTGGTCCTTTATTCCCTGAATCCCCTTTACGAACCTTATGAAGTGCATGTCAATGAGGTAAGGGAGATCTGGAAATTTGTGAATTATATCTCCAGCGAGATCCCCGAACCGGTCATGCCCGGGAAACAGATCTTTCAGTCAATCGCAGTTATGAAGCACGATCTTGAAAGAATCAAGGCAAAACTTGGAAAGGATATTTCAGATATTAACGAGGAAAACTGATAACCATAAAACTACAGGCTGATCCATTTTCCATCTCTGAAGTCAACTGGTAATATTTTGCTTTCTGACAGTAATTCAAGGTTCAATTTCACATGAGGTAAGGTCAGTAAGCTGCTGATATTCTTTTGGTTGTTCTGGTCAGGCGAAATCATTATGACAAACAGGCCAGGTTCAACATAATATCGCAACGCAGGTGATTCGCAGATTACCGGTGTACCTGGCGGGATAAGATTCAGTATCTGTTTAAATGCTTCGAAAAGAGATTCGTCCGTTACCTTGGCAAAAAATACCTTCAGGGCCCCGGACTTCAACATCCTGGAGGTATCTTTAGTGGTTTCCGGATTGGTCTCTTCATAGACCGAATAACCGGTATCTTCTTTTAACAGATTAAGGCCGGGCGTAGTTTCATGAAAATGGGGGGTAATTTTAACGGATATCAGATTGAGGTTCCTGAACTGCTCAATTATCCTGCAGGCCAGAGTTGTCTTACCTGATTTGTTTCCTGTGCCGGCTATTATAAGGAGATTCGGTACTACCATATTATAGAAATACTCTGTGTCTCCTCTGTGTTTCTCTGTGTAAGAATTAAATTTTAAAAACTTTCACAGAGTTCCACAAAGGAGTCACAGAGAGACACTGAGTTAAGATCGATGATTATTGCTCTTTTGTAAGTTCTATTATCAGGTCAATGATCTTCTGATTCTCCGTTTCGGGGATCTTACCCTCAAAAAGAGCTCTGCAGACCCTGTTCTTGTCAAGAATAACAACAGTGTAATTGTCTTTTGTCAGACCCCACGATTCATGCAATATGCCCTTGTAATCGAAGAGAATTGTCGTATTATATTTTTTTGCCTTGTTTCCTGCAATCATCCTGATAAGCCCGTTGGGTTTCCAGGTCGATTTTGTATCAACAATACCGAATCCCTTGAAAAAGTCCCGGTTAATAATTTTGTCAACGTCAGCGGCTTTGTTGACTGCATCGTTGAACGGATCATTCATGTCTGATTCATCAGGATCCACATAATTGATCTGCAGTACCTTGCCTGCCCAGGAATCCATGGTAAATTCTTTTTTGTCGGCATCTGTGAAGACCCAGTCAGGAGCTTTCATTCCGACTTCGAGCTTGCCGTTCTGGGCAAATGATGAAATCACTGTCAAAGACGCGAAGAAAATGGTGAGGATCAGTTTTTTCATATCTGTAAATTTAAAATTTAGCGTAATATATAAAATTTTCATTACAAAGTAATTTTCAGTGTTTTTTGCATATAAATCACGATTTTCGTATATATATGCGGTAACAGTATTACTTTTGCAGGTCTTAAAATTCTTTATGCAGCCGATAAGAAATATTGCGATCATTGCCCACGTGGATCACGGAAAGACCACACTGGTCGACAGAATCATTCAGGAGTGCAAGGTCCTTGACCAGAGGAAAGAAGCGGGAGATCTGATTCTCGACAGTAGCGATCTTGAACGGGAAAGAGGCATAACAATTATATCGAAGAATGTCTCTGTTAACTATAGAGGAGTTAAAATAAACATTATAGATACCCCCGGGCATGCCGATTTCGGAGGCGAGGTAGAAAGAGTCCTGAAGATGGCTGACGGTGTTTTGTTGCTTGTCGATGCATTCGAAGGACCAATGCCGCAGACCAGGTTTGTACTTGGTAAAGCCATAATACTCGGTCTGAAACCTATTGTCGTTGTTAACAAAGTTGACAAGGAAAATTGCCGTCCGGATGATGTTCAGCAGGATATCTTTGACCTGATGTTCAACCTCGATGCCTCCGAGGAGCAGCTAGATTTTGAAACTGTATTCGGATCATCGAAATACGGTTGGATGAGCAAGGACTGGAAGAAGCCTTCAACCGATATAAAGGTGTTGCTCGATACGATACTTGAGGAAATACCCGAGCCGCTTTTTGTTGAAGGCACGGCTCAGATGCAGGTGGCCTCTCTCGACTATTCAAGCTATGTCGGCAGGATTGCCATCGGCAGGGTTTTCAGGGGGGAGATAGTGACGGGAAAGGATTATACCCTGTGCAAAAAAGGAGGTGAGATCAAAAAAGTCAAAGTCAGGGAACTGTATGTTTTTGAAGGGCTCGGAAGAGTCAAAACCGATAGCGTTCGCTGCGGAGATCTTTGTGCAGTCATAGGTCTCGAGGATTTTGAAATAGGGGATACCCTCGCGGATCTTCTGGAACCGGAGGCTTTACAGCGGATCGAGGTCGATGAACCGACCATGAGCATGGTTTTCACAATCAACAATTCGCCTCTTTTCGGGAAGGAAGGGAAATTCGTCACTTCGAGGCATCTGAGAAACAGGCTGTTCAAGGAAACTGAGAAGAACCTGGCCTTAAAAGTTGAGGATACAAAATCGGAAGACACTTTTAATGTGTATGGCAGAGGCATTCTTCATCTTTCAATACTTATTGAAACGATGAGAAGAGAAGGATACGAATTTCAGGTTGGAAAGCCAAAGGTTATTCTTAAGGATATAGACGGCATTAAATCAGAGCCTTATGAAATCCTTTCAGTTGACGTTCCTTCCGATTTTTCAGGAAAGGTAATCGAACTGGTCACGATCAGAAAGGGAGAGATGACGAAGATCGAACCAAAAGGTGATCTTATACATATCGAATTTGATATTCCTTCCCGCGGGCTGATCGGCTTAAGGAACAACATGCTTACAGCCACATCGGGAGAAGCCGTTATGTACCACCGGTTCAGGGCTTATGATAAATACAAAGGTGACGACCTCATGCAGAAGCAAAACGGGTCAATCATTTCCATTGAGCACGGAATGGCAACCGGTTATGCCATCGACAGGCTTCAGGACAGGGGCAGATTCTACATCGATCCGGGAGAAAATGTTTATAAAGGCCAGGTGATAGGAGAATACACCCGTCCGGGCGATATTGAGGTCAATGTTGTAAAAGGAAAGAAGCTCACAAATATGAGGGCTTCCGGATCGGATGAAAGCTACAGGATCGCTCCCAAACTCAAGTACTCACTGGAGGAATCTATGGAACAGATCAAGGATGATGAATATCTTGAGGTTACTCCCCTTAATCTCAGGATGAGAAAAATACCGGGGCAGTATAAACTATCGTAATTATATTGAAATCATGAAGAATTACAGGACGATCCTGAAGTATGCAGGCGAAGCGATTTTTGCCATTCTCCTGGTTTTATTATTCTCCTGTGAAAAAGAAAAAGCATGCTTTAAATGCACAGTTACATTTGATATTACCCAGCACTACCAGGGCGAAACAAGCACCTGGTCAACTTCTGATACCCAGGAGTTTTGTGATATGACGGAAGATGAAAAGATCGAATATGAACTTCGTAACACCAATACCACAACTGATGAAAGCAGCGGCGTTACAACAGTAACCAAAATGACAACAAAATGTATAAAGTGAGCCTAAAGGAGATATTCGTTAAAAAAATCGTTAAGCGGCTTCATGGCTTTTGATGCCGTGAAAACCGAATCAGGAAAATCCCCGCTCACTACCTCCTTATCTGAAATCATCCTAGAAACCAGGAAACTCTTCATTTTAAGAAGCTCAATATGCGGGTGATCCTTAGGAAATCCCTTTGGAGCTGTTTTAAGTCTTTCTCCCTCAAGCTCGCCAAATATCTTTTTAAACTGTTTATCGTTTATTATTTTCAAAAACCTTTCTCCCTCCTCATCAATTTTTTCCCTTATCGCAGTCAGCCAGGGCATTGGCGGGAGATACGCACCTCCGGCTATCATGCTGTTACCGTCCGGTTCGACATGAATGTAGTATCCTGCAAACCTGTCTCCGTTTTTTCTGCCGCCTCTTACGATAAAAGCACCAAGATGGGTTTTATACAGTGTTTTATCGGGGGAGAACCTGATATCGCGATTGATCCTGTACATGCAGTTTCTGGCCTCAAGACCCTTTAAAATAGGATCGAAGGCTGTAATTGCATCAATCACCTCCTGGATAAACGTCTCATAGTTTTTCTTCGCAGCATCATACTTTTTTCGGTTCTGAATAAACCAGTCCCTGTTATTGTTGCATTTCAGCTCAGACAGAAACTGGAGCGTGGAATTCTGAATCTGTACCATAATGAATCCGGACATTGTTTTTGCTAATGCAAGTTTACTAAACTTTCAGGTAATAATATTTCATGAGAACATTTTCCTGCTTATTTGATTATTGGTTATTTTAATTAGTTTTGGACTGTTCAAGGAAAACTGCAGATAGTGGGAGCATTAGATGATGAAGGTTTAAAGCGGGAGATTGGCACCTGGGGACTGGTATCCAACTCAATCAATATTATAATAGGAGCCGGGATTTTCATCCTTCCCGTCATTATGGCGGAGCGGTTGGGAACCGGCAGTATATGGGCTTATGTAGTGTGCGGTTCCCTGATGATGCTGATTATGCTCTGCTTTGCCGAGGTCGGAACAAAGATCATCCGCACCGGTGGCGCCTATTCTTATATTGAAGAGGCATTTGGCAAATACACCGGTTTTATCACTGCAAATATTTTCATTTTCGGGGCGGCCGTAATGGCAAATGCCGCTGTTGCCAACGGGCTTGCAGATACGCTCTCTTATTTCTTCCCGGTTTTTAAAATGACAATGGTCAGGATTTTGCTCTTTGCTTTGATTTTCGGCGGCCTTGCTTATTCGAATGTAAAAGGTGTCAGGAATGCAATTATTATAGTTAAATTCAACACAATTGCCAAGCTGACCCCTCTGTTGTTCATTGCACTTTTCGGCTTGTTTTTCATAGCTCCTTCAAATCTTGCCGCAACTAATGTCAGTTCGGTACCCGATCTGGGTGAGATGTCCCTGATCCTGATCTTTGCATTTGTGGGAGCAGAGACCGCCCTCAACGTCAGCGGTGAAATAAAAAATCCCCGGAAGACTATTCCCGGAGCAATATTGCTCAGTGTCATGATTGTGGTGATACTTTATATTCTTATTCAGATCACCGTTCAGGGAACACTTGGTCAGTCGATAACGGAATTCCGTGATGCTCCCCTGGCTGAGACTGCCAGGAGGATGATAGGACCGGCAGGAGCGACGATAGTTATTATCGGAGCTTCCTTTTCGATGTTTGGCAATCTTAGCGGAATGGTACTCAATATGCCCCGAGTGCTCTTTGCCGCCGCCAGGGACAAAGTCATACCGTCATCAGCCCTGGCCAGGGTTCATCCTGAATTCAGAACTCCTCACGTTTCAATAATATGCTATGCTCTTCTTGGATTCGTATTCGCATCAGTGGGCGAATTCAGGCAGCTTGCCCTGCTCTCAAGCGCATCATATTTACTGATTTATCTGGGCGTGGTGCTTTCGGTTATCAAATTCAGGTTTAAAGGGAAAGGTGAACAGGGAACCTATACAATTCCGGGGGGCTACCTGGTTCCCTCATTGTCAGCCATTGTGATAATCTGGCTGTTGTCGAATATCCCTATTAATGAACTGGGAGCAATGGTAATTTTTATAACTATCCTGACATTTTTATATTTCATAATAGAATTTGCGGGGAAGAAGTGGCCTTTTTAATAACTAATATTCAATTATATAATTGCCGCTTTTCAAATCGGCGAAGGCGGTTAACCTGTCAAATTCTTTACCATCAAGCTTATAAATTTCAATCTCATCGGGGATTCTGACACTTGCAGTGCATCCGACAGGAATTTTCAGCTCAATACGGAAAGTGCCCTCATCCTTTTTCCAGTTCACAGCAAGGGAACCGTAAGGTGTGTCCTTGGTCACGTTTGCCCACGAGACTCCAACAGGCACCTGGGGATCAATAATTACGTGCCTGTAGCCGGGGAATTTCTCGTCAGTCCTGATTCCTCCCAGGGCCTGATAAAACCATGAACCGATGCCGTTATAGCAGTTATGGATCCTGCTCCTGGCTCCATTCCAGTGTTCCCAGGTAGTCGTTGCTCCGTTTTCAATCATGTATAAATAACCCGGATAATCCTTCTTCTTGAGTATTGAATAAAACAGGTCGGCCTGATTGTTGTTGACGGACCATTCGGTAAAAACCGGGATACCGACAAGACCGCATGCAATATGTCCTTTTTTAACAATTTTGATTAAATTCAGGAGGTTAGCAGTTACCTTATCTTTGAGGGTATCAGGTACAACGCCTGCCAGAAGCGGATATGTCAGATCGATTTGTGATCCGCTTGCATAGCTGCTGTTCCGGAGATCAAGAAACTCTTTATTGATGCTTTCAATAACTGATTCTTTCAGTCTCCCGTATTTATCTTCATCTTCGCTTTTTCCAAGAACGCCTGCGATTTTTGACATTGTTTCATAGCATACTGTCATAAAACAGTTATTGACAAGATCCACAGAGGATTCATCTGTCTGATCCACTCCTTCCGGAGTAGCCCAGTCTCCAAGGTACCAGCCTCTATACTCCGTGTCAGGCCATTGTCTGAGAAGATTTTCCGATGAATATTTGTCAGCGTATCCGAGCCATTTTTGCATTACCGGATAATACTCTTCCAGGAAGCGGATATCGCCATAATTAATATAGGTACGCCATGACGCCGTAATGATGAAGCCGCACCAATAAGGACCTCCTCCGGCAGGATAGGGGTTGGGAGCGGTATGCGGCATCCCTCCGTCATCGCGTATACAATCGCTCCAGGCCTGCATCCAGTTACCATAAAGCGGTCCCAGATCGTACATCGTCTGGGCTGTCTGTGTTGAGGCATTCCCGTCGCCACCATAACCCAGCCGTTCGATCTGGGGACAATCAACGAGGTATCCTCCGAGGGAGAGGCACTTTACCGTATACGATATCATGTCATGGATAGTGTTCAACTCATCATCGGAACACTCAAAAGAAGACGCAGTGCTGTACCCGGTGTGAATGAGATACCCCTTTATTCCGCTCCTAACCGGCTCTTTTTCAAGATTTGAAATTTTCACATAGCGGTAACCATGATAGTTAAATTTGTTAATGAAATGTTCTGCCTCATTTCCTGATGCAAAATACCTGTCAATTTGCCCCTGGTCTGCAATCATGCCATTATCACCGAAATGATCCGAGTACTCCAGCACAACTTCCTGCCCCATCCTGAGCCCGGCAAAATCTATTTCAAACCAGCCTGTAAGAGTAGTTCCCATGTCGATTAGCCACGAGTAATTTCCCAATGAATAGATCGTGTCGGGATTAACTATAGCGGCTAAAGTATTCTTTTCGGCCATTTGCGGAGTTATCTCATGGTCGGGGACAATGACTGTTTTAACAGGTATCCAGTCAGCTTTATCAATCGATTCAGGGGAGAGATCTGCGAGTATGAGCGAAGCATCAACCATTTCACCTCCGAATTTACCGGGCCGCCATGTCCCGATTGTTGAATAGCCACTCTTTCTTCCTGTCCAGGTGCTGTCGGTGCAGAGAATGGTTTCACTTCCCAGGCCGTCATTGCTTTCGAGTTGTGCCCTTACAAGCGGACCATCGCCCGCGACTCCCGGCAGGCCTTTACTGTACCAGCCCTGACCTGTCCATATTATAAGGTCGTTACGGCCCTCCTTTACCATCGGGGAAATATCGTATGAAACAGACAGCGATCTTTTATCAAACTGCGAAACTGCCGGGACAAGGACATGATCACCGGCTTTTTGCCCATTGATCCAGATCTCATGATATCCCAGCGAGTTGACATGAAGGATAAACCTGTCAGTTTTTCCATTCAGGGTAAATGTTTTTCTGAGCTGGGGGCTTTCACAATTTTCAGTATCGCCAGGCAGTCCTATATATCCTCCTTTCCAGTCATCCTTTTTAAGCAATCCGGTTGTAAAAACTGCAGGTTCGCTCCATTCGGATACTTTGCCGGCTTCATCCCAGACCCTTACCTTCCAGGAGCAGAATGACATAGAAGCGAGCATTTTACCCTGCCAGGGAACAAGGACGCAATCTGAAGAAGCCACTTTACCTGTATTCCATAAATCAGCACTGTTCTCATCAAGAAGGTCAGTCCTGGTTGCGGCAAGTATCTGGTAAGCTTCCTGGGATGTTCCCTTTTGGTTGGAGCTCAGATTCCAGCTCAGCCTCGGGACAATTGTTCCTATCCCGACGGGATTCTGCAGGTTTTCACACATCAGGTTGTTGACGTTTGCAGGGGAATTTCCGGGGTAACAGCAGGGGAGAAGCAAAAGTCCGGACAACGGCAGCAGCAAATAATAAGATTTAAACATAAGGAAGGGTTTAGATTAGTTCAAAGATCAGTATTTTCCTGTTCAATCCGGTTAAAACACAGACAGAGGTTTTAAAAATATCAGAGAATCTGATAAATTTATTAGCTTTGAGTAGGTAAACCTGTAATCTCATCAAAGAAGGCAATGAAAAAAGTACTTTATGGAGTTCTGATACTTCTTGGCTTAATCGTGGCAGGCGGCTGCGTCTATCTTAATTCAGTACTCCCCATAATAACCGGGTATGCTGCAAAGAATCTTTGTTCCAATGTTTTTGTATCGGGGAGGGAACCAGGAAGCATCGAAGCGGTCGATCTTAATTTTTCATTTATTAAGTATACCAAAAATAAGGTCGACTATGAGGAAAAGAGTGTTCTCAGCAGTTTTCTATGGGGAAAGGCAAAAGCCATATACAGGGAAGGATTCGGTGCGACGCTGATTAGGGATATTCCGGAGGAAACCCTTCGCAGAGCCGTATATCCGCCGGATACTGATCCCGGATATATGCCAGATTCAACTTTATGGCCTCTCGGGGATTTAATTCCTGAAACCGATTCGACAGGGATAGATAAAGAGGCACTGGCCAAAATAACGGAACAATTCATTGTCAGCCACTCATATAATGGAAATCCGTTTGCTTTCCTGGTTATACACAAAGGGATCCCCGTTGCCGAAGCTTACAAGCCGGAGTTCGACAAAAATACCAGGTTCCTTAGCTGGTCGATGGCAAAAAGCTTTTTGAACGGTATTGTTGGAGTTCTTGTCAGAGAGGGGAGGATTGATGTAAAAAAGCCGGTTAAAATCGATGAATGGCAAAATGATGAAAGGAGCCGGATCACTTTGAATGAACTGATGCAAATGCAAAGCGGACTGGAATGGAATGAGGACTACGGCAGCAGGTCTGATGTTAATCTGATGCTTTTCAATGAAGGGGATATGAGCGGGTATGCGATTTCCAGACCAATTGAGTATCCTGCCGGAACCAACTGGAAGTATTCCTCGGGTACAGCAAACATAATTAGCAGCCTGATACGGAAGGAATTCGAAAGCGATACATCCTGCTATGCCTTTATGCAGGATAAGTTTTTTGAGAAGATCGGGATTACAAATGCTGTTTTTGAGGTCGATCCTTCGGGAGATTTTGTAGGTTCTTCCTACCTCTATGCAACAGCCCGCGATTATGCAAGGTTCGCTTTGCTTTACCTTAACGATGGTGTATTCGGTTCCGAAAGGATCCTTCCGGAAGGCTGGGTCGGTTATACAACAACGCCGGCTTCCGCCTCCGGTGGTGAATATGGCTCATTGTTCTGGCTTAATGATAGCGGGAAGTTCCCTTCAGCGCCCGAGGATATGTATATGTGCTCGGGTCATGACGGGCAGCAGATTTTCATTCTGCCTTCAAATGACCTTATTGTAGTTGTACTCGGGTATTCCCCGCAACCCGATAATGTTATAGATTTTGACAGACTTCTGAAAGATATTCTTGGCACCGTTTAGGATGGCCCCCGGGCAAAATCAGTTTCCGGGTACTTTTGCCACATTTATGTATTCGCTTATCGAATTGATCCCTTTGAATTCATTATGGGACGAATTGTCATGTATCGTAACATCGACAATTGCCTGCAGCTTTAATGCCCTGGGAATTCTGGAGCTCATCCCCGAGATGGTTTTTGCCAGCTTCCCGAAAAAGTTGGATTCAGCTGAAAGTACACTGGCAACTATTTCCTTCTGGTCGCGCAAATTCACCGAAATTTGACAATTATCATTCCTTGCAATTAAATTAACATTGCCCGGGTACTTTAAACCTGACCTGGGACTTTTAATTTCCTTATTTATCTTATACTCCACATCCGTAAACTCCTCCTGCTTATTACCATACTGTATCGAAAGCTTTGAATGCAGCCTTGTCGAACCATTGAACACCAGTGAATATGCCAGGTCAAGATCTTTGTTATGCAATCGGGTCCAGAGAAGTCCGTGTACCTTCTCCGGGATAACTTCCGAACGTAAAAGATCCAGGCTTCCTGTAGCTACTTTAAACTCCGAACTTATATTGGGACTGATGAAATTACCTTTAACCACGCATTTGAAATTATAGGAATCCCATGCCGGATCGGTTATTTCGCCGGTTTCCTTAGCAAGAAACTCAAACGGTTTTTCGGTTCCATGACACCAGGTGTAATTCAGATAGAACATTATCATGTCAGAATTAAAATCGGCCTTTAGTGAATCATCCATAAAGATCATCTTGCCTTTTGAAAATGTTATTACCCTTGATGTAATGTCAATTACTTCGAGTTCAGTCTTGAAAACAAAGGAGGTAAGGTGATTGCCGGCAGAATTGATTTTGGAACAATGGGCATGCAGAAATGCATCATAGGTCTTCCCGGTCCGGTTTAAATAAATTGTCAGGATCAAACAATCATTAGTCTCTGAAAAAACACTGAAAATAAACTTATTATATCGCGACAGGAACATTTTGACCTAAATGAACGTTAAACTTTGACAATATAAAAACAATCTGACGAACAGCTAACTTTTAAAAGGCAATAATCTGCACATGTTATTAACAGCAATTATAAATATTTATTATGCAACGACAAAATATTCGTTACTGATATAATTATTAATCAGGTAAGGTGAAAATTTGTCGACTTTTTGTAAATTTAGGTCCTTTGTAACTAATCTTTTTATATAACCCTAAGTGTAAAAATTTTATGAGTGAAAAATTTTCAACCAGCCCCAGTGGAGAGAAATTTCCGTTGCCAAATCCCGAAGACTACAAGTCAGAATTTGAAAAGCTTAAAGTCCGGGTAGAACAGGAAAGGGCTAATAACCGGGAAATCGTTGTGGTAATGGGAATCGGGTTCGTAGGTGCGGTTATGGCAGCTATTGTTGCCGACACTGTTGACAAAAAAACAGGCAAGCCCTCAAAGTTTGTCATTGGAATGCAACGCCCCAGCGCACGGAGCTTCTGGAAGATCCCTATGCTTAACCGCGGCATTTCCCCGGTTAAAGCTGAAGATCCTGAAGTGGATCCTATGATCTCACGCTGCGTTAATGAGAAAAAAACACTCATAGCGACCTTTACCTATGATGTCCTGAAACTGGCTGATGTTGTTGTGGTTGATGTTCAATGCGATTATCTAAAGGAGGACCTTGGTAATGTGCGCAACGGACAGACTGATATGGCTGCGCTTGAATCTTCCCTTGGAGTCATTGCCGAGCATATTCCTCCCTCAGCACTTGTACTTATAGAAACTACGGTTGCTCCCGGGACGACCGAACAGGTTGCCTATCCGATAATGAAGAAAGTGTTTAAAAAGCGCGGTTTAGAATCTGATCCGCTGCTTGCACACAGTTATGAAAGGGTTATGCCGGGTCGAAATTACGTTGCCAGTATCCGTGATTTCTGGAGAGTTTGCAGCGGGATCAACCAGGGAGCCAGGGAACGGGTTGTGAAATTCCTGAACGAAGTTCTTAATACCGATAAATTTCCCCTGACTGTAATGGACCGTCCCATTGAATCTGAAACTGCCAAAATAGTTGAGAACAGTTACAGGGCTACAATACTTGCTTTTCTTGATGAGTGGAGCCTGTTTGCTGAGCATAACGGCGTTGACCTGATGAAGGTGATCAAGGCAATTAAAATGCGTCCGACACACAGCAACATCATTTTCCCGGGACCGGGAATCGGGGGCTACTGCCTCCCGAAGGATGGCGGGTTGGGTGTCTGGGCGTATAAGCACATCCTTGGCTTTGAGGATGATATTTTCAAGATCACTCCGCTTGCAATTGATATAAACGATACCCGCGGATTGCATGTCGGACAGCTTACCCGTGATGCCCTTCGCAATATGGGGCAGCCCATTGCTGCAGCTGATATACTGGTGCTTGGAGCTGCATACCGTGAAGATGTCGGTGACACCCGTTACAGCGGCTCGGAGATCGTGATCCGGAAACTTGCCGAAATGGGAGCTGAAATAAGAGTACATGATCCCTATGTTGAACACTGGTGGGAATTTGAACAGCAGGAGACTTATCCCGGTATCGGACAGAGCAAATCTCAATTTTTCCGTAACCAGGATAAACTGAAGGAGATACGTGTTGAACAGGATCTCGATAAGGCTCTTGACCATGCTGATGCAGTTATACTTGCCGTTCCTCATAAGGTTTACCTCGATCTTGTTCCTGACGAAGTGGTTAAAGCTATAGGGCAACCGGCTGCCATAATCGATTGTTTCGGGATATTGACAGACGAAAAGATTAAACGGTACTTCCAGCTGGGATGTGAGGTCAAGGGACTTGGCCGCGGGCACATTCAGCGGATCAAGGACGAGATCCGGAAAGGGTAGGGGAATGGAAAAACTTTCACAGAGAGCCGCAGAGGATGCACAGAGTTCCACAGAGGACATTATTAACTTACTCTGTGGACCTCAGTGTCTTCTCTGTGGACCTCAGTGTCTTCTCTGTGGACCTCAGTGTTAATTTTTGACTTTCTTTCTGAAAAGCATCTAAATAACGGAACGATTTTTGATGCCTGTAAGATTATTCCTGACCTTAAATGAAAAAAGTATTACTGATAATCCTT
>Ga0105101_10000665_pt1 | contig 14434 bp, 11 predicted proteins | sample PPLLak21cMay2015_2_FD_87037 | JGI IMG/M metagenome (GOLD analysis project Ga0105101, IMG submission 87037) | Freshwater sediment microbial communities from Prairie Pothole Lake near Jamestown, North Dakota, USA - PPLs Lake P8 Core (1) Depth... | ecosystem: Environmental > Aquatic > Freshwater >... | reverse complement strand
GCCTCAATGGACGCAGTAAAGTTGGTGGTGAACGGCGTCATATTGTCGTTCACCATGAGCGGCAGATTGAGCTGGCGGCAGCGTTCTGGAGTCAGGGTAAGACAAATGAGGCCGCGGCCGTGCCTGGCCATGAAGTTGATGTCGTCCGGGCGCACATGCTGCGCGGCCATGAGAAGATCGCCCTCGTTCTCGCGATCCTCGTCATCCATGATCACAACCATGCGGCCGCGCTTCAACTCCTCGACGATCTCGCTGGTGGGACTGATTGCCATGATTGCTGCCCGAAAAAAACGCCGATTATGACGGATTTTTATCGATGATGCCGCAAAATTATCATTGCGGGCGGGGATTTAGCAAAACTCCAGATATTCTTCCTTAACAGTGATGTATCCTGTCATCCATCGGCCCGGCACACCTCCCGGCTTACCTTAATGTGCCAACGTGATGGCAATTCTCGTGGTCTATAGTTAAATCGTCAGGGCACGCAGATTGCGGGCTCTCGTTGCATGTCAAAGGCCCGTCACCGGAAGCGACGGCATTCCCGCTCGCCGCAAAGGTACGATCGTGGAACCGAACAAGTCGGAACGTCATCACTCCAAGACCATACGTCTGGACGAACGGCTTCAACAACGCCGCCCCGACGGCATGGCATCAGCAACAGCGACCCAGTCCACGCTCGGGCCGGGCAGCATGCTGGGCAACTACCTCATTATCAGCCAGATCGGGGAAGGCGGCATGGGCGTGGTCTACAGGGCCATGGACACTGTCCTAGACCGCACCGTGGCACTCAAGATCCTGCCGCCGCATCTCCTGCAGAGTCCGGACTTCATGCACCGTTTTCGTACCGAGGCCTATGCACAGGCCCGGCTACACCACCCAAACATTGTCACCCTGTATTCGATGCTGGAGATTCCGGCCGGCTTTGTGCTGGTCATGGAACACGTGGAAGGACAGACTCTGCAACAGCGCATCTTTAGCGAAGGGCCGCTGGCGCCAGACAAGGCACTCTGGATCTTCGAGCAGGCACTGCAAGGCGTCGCCTATGCCCATCACATGGGCATCGTGCATCGCGACCTGAAGCCGGACAACGTCTTCATCACTCACAAGAACGAAGTTAAAATCATGGATTTCGGCGTGGCCAAGATCCTCGACAACAAGGAGCCGACACGCTCGCGCTCCATGGTGGGCACCCTGCTCTACATCTCCCCGGAACAAATCAACGGCCGGGACGCAGACATCCGCTCTGACATCTATACGCTCGGTATCAGCCTGTTCGAGGCCGTCACCGGGCATCTGCCGTTCGAACGCAGGACCGATTATGGCCTGATGCACGCGCATATTCTGGAACAACCGCCACGGCCGCGCCAGCTCAAGCGCGACCTGCCGAAGGAATTGGAACGCGTGATTCTAAGAGCCATCGAGAAGGAGCCGGACAAGCGTTATCAGAGTGCCCGGGAATTTCACGCGGCATTGCTGCGGCAAAGCCGGCGCTACGGGCTCACGCTGACGGCAACAGATGGCGAGAATACGGCATCGCTGCCACGCCAGCTTGGCGAACGCCTGGCGTCACGCAATCGAGTGCTGGGTGGCATCGGCTTCGACGTCTTCCTGGTTGCCGCCGTAATGCTGCTTACGCTCTCCCTTGGTTTCACTCCGTCTCAGAACCGCCCCCCGGACGAGGTAGAACCCGTAACCCGACTGGTGAAGAAAAAAACCCGCTTGCTGCAGCCCGCCGCGCCTGCCACCACACCGGCGCGCGCAACACCGCAGCAGGACAAGACAGCCCCGGCGAGCGACCGCTATGACTCGCTGCGCAAGGCATGGGGCAGCTGACACTCCACCATTGTCGCGTTAAAGTAGCGCCCCGGTTCCTGACGTCCACTGAAAGCAAAGGAAGAGCGATTATCATGAAGGAAATTGTAACAATTCGTCACGCCGGCCTGTTTGTCCTGCTGTTGACAAGTTTGCTGGGCGGCTGTGCAAGTATCAGCAACTTCAGCTGCGATATGCATGAGTCGCAAACACGCGGCGTCAAGCCGGTCACCACGTATACGCTGGCCACGCCTCAAGGCAGCACCGCACCCCGGAGACTTCCGGTGGGCAGCGTTGCCCAGGCACCCGTATATAAAATTACCTTCAAGCCGGGATTCACCAAACCATGCACGATGCTAACCCTGCACAAGGACGTCATCATAGAGCGCAGCGATGAGGCCGGTGTAATACTGACTGAAATCCGCGAGTTCTACGCCGAGAACGGCACACTCATTACTACGGCTACCCAGGACATCAGCGATCAGGTGAAAAAGAGCGGCATCTACGTTGCCACCACGCAGTTGCCGATCCCGAAATCCGCCCCGCCGGGAAAATATAAAATCGTCAGCAAACTCATGTACGAACGGCACGGCAATCGCCGGGCACCGATACTGATCTCCCGGGCGGAAGGCAACTTCTACATTATTCCCCTGGAGTAATTGTGCAGCGAATACTGAAAACATCTGGTGTGCCGGCCGTCTGTCTGGCCAACCGCCCCATTTGTCTCTCCAACATCCACGGTACACGCCAACCGGCAATAAAGTCGCATAATATGAAGCACATACTGATGTTTCGGGAGTTCAAGACGTGTCCGATCTGCGACTGATTTTTGACAATGCCGAACCCGCTCCGAAGTCGGGAAAGGCGGCGGACATGCATCGCACCCGCGTGATCAAAGATCCTGCCAGCACCCACGTCAGCATGGACACACCGACGTTTGAACCGGGCAGCACCATCGGCAGCTACCTGGTCGTCAGCAAGCTGGGCGAAGGCGGCATGGGCATGGTGTACAAGGCGCACGACACCACCCGCGACCGTACGGTGGCGCTCAAGGTGCTGTCGCCACACCTGTTCCGCAACCTCGAATTCCTGCAACGCTTCCGCGTCGAGGCGCAGGCGCAGGCGCGCCTCAACGGCCCGAACATCGTCACCCTGCATTCGATGTTCGAGATTCCCGGCAGCCTGGTGCTGGTCATGGAACACGTCGAGGGCCATACCCTCGAACAGCGCCTGCACAATGAAGGGCGTCTCTCGGTCGCGACCACCGTCTGGGTATTCGAACAGGCGCTGCTCGGCGTGGAGCGCGCGCACCGCATGGGCATCGTGCACCGCGATCTCAAGCCGTCCAATATTTTCATTACCAATACCCACGAGATCAAACTCATGGATTTCGGCGTGGCCAAGATCCTGGACAGCAAGGAAAACACCCAGACCGGCTCGATGATTGGCACGCTCATGTATATCTCGCCGGAGCAGATCACCGGTCACGACGCCGACTTCCGCTCCGACATCTACACCCTTGGCGTGACACTCTATCAAGCCGTGACCGGCGTGCTGCCGTTCGAGAAGAAGACCGACTACGAATACATGAATGCGCACCTGCACGAACAGCCGCTGCCGCCCACGGCGCTGCAACCGGCCATTCCGCAGGAACTGGAAGACATCATCCTTAAGGCCATCGACAAGGATCCGGACAAACGCTTCCAGGGCGCGCACGAGTTCCGCAAGGCCCTGCTCAAGGTCGGCATGGTGCATGTGCGCGCTTACCGGCGCCTCAAGGCGATCCGGCGCGAGAAGGACAAGGCGGCACTGTCGGTTTCCCCGACCTGGCGCCGCGAGGAGGTGGAAGCACCTTCCATTGCGGAGCAGCTGCGTTCCCGTTTTGAAGATTTATTCGAAAAAAAGAATGTCCTTATCGCCGCGGTAGCAGGAATTGCCTTGCTCGGCCTGGCTACGACGATGTTGCTGCGGCCGGCAAAAGAAATATTCACGCCCGCTGCGCAAACCACCGTTCAGCAAGCGGAAGATACAAAAATCGAGGAACCAGCTTCACTCGTGAACCAGGCGACAGAACCTGCAACAACCGTCACGACACAGGAGACGGCGGGCGACACCCAGGCCATCAAGCCCATGCCGATGCCGAATGCCGCACCCGCCAAGGGAATATCAGTCAAAAAACAAACCAGCAACCAGGCGCGCAAAAAAACCGCCAGGACTGAACAACAGAAGCCGGTCGAAGATCACAAGTATGACGCCTTGAAGAAAGCCTGGGGCGGTTAATCCTTGCAGGCCAGCGGTCAGCTGCCAGCTGCGCCGCGTTAGTCCGTAATTCTACTTGTCGAGAAAGCCGTGTTCCGCGAGAAAGGCGTGGGTGATGGGCGCATGTGCGTCGCCTGCACTCTCGCCGAGCAACAGGCGCTCCAGATAGCGGGCAATGATGTCCACCTCCAGATTCACGCGTATGCCCGGCCGTGCATCGCCGAGCGTCGTGGCCTGCAGAGTGTGCGGCACGATATTGAGACTGAACAGCGCCCCGTCGACGGCGTTCACGGTTAGACTCACGCCATCCACGCAGATTGACCCCTTCATGGCGATGTAGCGGGCCAGTGCCACCGGCGCCTGGAAGCGTAATTGCACGCAACGTGCCTCGCTGCGCCGTTCGATCACCTCGCCCACGCCATCCACGTGTCCACTCACCAGGTGCCCACCCAGGCGACCTGACAGCGTGAGCGCCTTTTCCAGGTTTACCCGCATGCCGACGTGCAAGGCCCCCAGCGTGGTCAGCCTCAGGGTTTCAGCCGAAACATCCACGCTGAACTCATGCGCACTATGCTCGATCGCGGTAAGGCAAACACCGTTCACGGCGATGCTATCGCCAAGCCGCACGTCGCTCATTTCGAGCGACGCGGCATCGATACGCAGGCGCGCATCGATGCCCTGCATCTCGATGGCCGCGATTTTACCAACTGCCTGAATGATGCCGGTGAACATGATGATTATCGTGAGTTGTCCAGATTTAAAGTTTAGCTGCGCGGACCCGAATCGTGAACTTGTCGATTAGCGGGCCAGGCGCGCGGTGATGCGCCAATCATGGCCGACGGCACGCACGTCTTGAATGTCGAGCGTAACGCGATCCTGCATGGTGTCGAGTCCGGGAATAGTGAACATCCCGCGCGCGGCGCTGCCGAGCAGATGCGGCGCGAGATACACCACCAGTTCATCGATCAGACCGGCCTGCAACAGGCTGCCGCAGAGGCTCGCACCCGCCTCAACCAGCAATTCGTTCACCTCGCGTTCGGCAAGAATACGCAGCAGCCCCGGCAGGTCGACGCGCCCGGCATCGGCATGCACCTCGATCACTTCGGCTCCGGCACGGCAGAGTACCGCGGCCTGACCGGGTTCGGCCACGGCAGTCGCCACCAGGGTCTTGCCGGAAAGGCTCAGCATCCGCGCATCCGGGCGCATGCGCAGGCGTGCATCCACCACCACTCGCAACGGCTGGCGCCCGATGTCGAGGTCGCGCACGGTGAGCGACGGATCGTCCGCGAGTACGGTGCCGATGCCGGTGAGAATCGCGGAACTGCGCGCGCGCAGACGTTGCACGTCCGCACGTGCCTCCACTCCCGTGATCCACTTGCTCTCCCCGTTTGCGAGCGCTGTGCGTCCATCCAGACTCGCTGCCAGCTTCACACGCACGTACGGTCGGCCACGCGTCATGCGTGAAATGAACCCGGGGTTCAGGCGCTCGGCCTCGGCCTGCAACAGGCCGATGTCCACGCTAATACCGGCGCGTTCGAGCTCGGCAACACCCCGGCTTGCAACGCGCGGGTTGGGATCAGGCATGGCTGCCACCACGCGCACAATGCCGGCCCTGACCAACGCCTCGCTGCACGGCGGGGTGCGGCCATGATGACAGCAGGGCTCCAGCGATACATAGGCTGTCGCGCCACGCGCCTGCTGCCCGGCTGCGGCCAGCGCCAGCACTTCGGCATGCGGTTCGCCCGCGCGCCTGTGCCAGCCCTCACCGACAATCTGGCTGTCTCGCACAATCACGCAACCGACGCGTGGATTGGGGTCGGTGGTGTAGAGGCCGTGTTTCGCCAGACGCAGGGCGCGCGCCATGTGGCGCACGTCCTCGGGAGACGGATTGTTCATGACTTGTCGTTGTTGCCGTCTGGAATAAGCTTGAGCTGTTTGTCGCGAACGTCCGCGGCCGGTTCGTTCTGCAAGCGTTGCACCTCTTCGCGAAAGGCATCCAGATCCTGAAAGCTCCGGTACACCGAGGCGTAGCGCACGTATGCCACCGGATCGAGCTCCTTCAGCTCTTCCATGACCCAGTCGCCGATGACGCGCGAATTGACTTCGCGCTCGCCGCTCGTGAGCAGTTTCTGACGAATTCGGCCGACCGCTTTCTCAACCGCGGCTGCATCCACAGGCCGCTTCTCGAGTGCGCGGGTCATGCCGGCCCGCAACTTGTCTTCGTGGAAGGGTTCGCGCCGACCGTCGGATTTGACGACTTGCGGCAGGCGCAGCTCGGCACGCTCGAAGGTGGTGAATCGTTCGCTGCACACCTCGCATTCACGCCGGCGCCGCACCGAGCTGCCGTCTTCGCTCAAACGTGAATCGATCACGCGTGTTTCATCGGCGGAACAGAACGGACAGCGCATGACGTCAGATACAAGGGGAAAGATACAAGGTAAAAGGAAAAACCCCTCCTTGTGCCTTGTATCTTGTGTCTTGTATCTGCCTATTGCTCATACACAGGAAAGCGTCGGCACAATTCTTCGACCTTGGCACGCACTGTGGCGCGCACCGAGATGTCGGCAAGATTGTCAAGAATGTCGCAGATCCAGCCAGCCAGTGACTCGACCTCCGGTTCCTTGAAACCGCGCGTGGTACTGGCCGGAGTGCCGATGCGGATGCCGCTGGTGACAAACGGCGACTGCGGGTCGTTCGGCACGGCATTCTTGTTGACTGTAATGTGCGCATCACCGAGCGCGGCCTCGGCATCCTTGCCGGTGATTTTCTTGTCGATGAAGTCAACCAGAAACAGGTGGTCGTCGGTTCCGCCGGAGACGATCTTGAATCCACGCTTCATCATCACCGTTGCCATGGCGCGCGCATTCTTCACCACCTGCTGCTGATAGATTTTGAACTCCGGCTGCAATGCCTCGAGAAATGCCACCGCCTTGGCGGCGATGACATGCATCAGCGGGCCACCCTGAGTGCCGGGGAAGATCATCGAATTGAGTTTCTTTTCGATGTCCGGATTGGCGCGCGCCAGAATGATGCCGCCGCGCGGGCCGCGCAGGGTCTTGTGGGTTGTCGATGTCACGACATCCGCCAGCGGCACCGGGTTGGGATAGAGCCCGGCCGCCACGAGGCCGGCGACATGCGCCATGTCGACAAACAGATAGGCGCCAACGATGTCGGCGATCTGGCGAAATCGCGCCCAGTCGACAATGCGCGAGTAGGCCGAGAAACCGGCCACGACCATCTTCGGCTTGTGCTCCAGCGCCAGACGCGCAACCTGATCGTAGTCGATCTCGCCGGTCTTCTCGTCCAGACCGTACTGCACGGCATGGAAAATCTTGCCGGAGAAATTGACCTTCGCGCCATGCGTAAGGTGCCCGCCGTGCGCCAGACTCATGCCAAGAATGGTGTCCCCCGGGGTGAGAAGCGCCAGATATACGGCGGCATTCGCCTGCGAACCGGAGTGCGGCTGGACATTGGCGTAGGCCGCGCCGAACAGTTGCTTGGCGCGCTCGATGGCCAGGCTCTCCGCCACATCCACGTATTCGCAGCCGCCGTAATAGCGCTTGCCCGGATAGCCTTCGGCATACTTGTTGGTCAAAACCGAGCCTTGTGCCGCCAGCACGCGCGGCGAGGCGTAGTTTTCCGAGGCGATCAGCTCGATATGGTCTTCCTGGCGGCGGACCTCATTCTGCATGGCCTGCCAAAGCACCTCATCAAAGCCGGAAATGGTCATATTCTTGCTAAACATCCCGATTTTTCGCCTCCTGTGCCGCTGGACGTCATTATTAAGCCGGATGGCGTGATAACACCCATGCCCCTGAAAGTGGCATAGGATAGCCAATCCTCACCACAAATGCATGATATTCATCGAAAATTGTCCGCGTACATCCTCTCGAATGCCCAAGCCGTTGTACCCGGACATGGACAGAAATTCATAAACTTCAATGGCATAGATATTGCTAATAAATCATTCACATCGTCCCTGTAAATCGCCCTGCCGAAAGGCTTTGGACCAGAATGGAGTCAAACGGGCATTCTCAAACTGGAACGACCGGGAACCAACGGAGTGGTGGCATCCAGCACATGAGCAATTCTGAACTGCCGTCTAGGCCGCCTGGACGTTTCCGATTCGGTGTACGCGAAAAGGTCGCGTTGATCCTGCTGGCCACTTTGCTGGTTACGCTCAGCGTCAGTAGCCTGCTCGCCTTGCGCGCGCACAAGCAGGATATTCTCGAAGAAACCAAACTGCGTGGCCAGGAGGCGGCACATTTCATCGCCCAGCACCTCGCGTACAGTGTGGTGAGCTATGACTACCACACCCTTGAGCTCCTGCTACAGAATATCATCAAGAACGAAGACATCGTGTTCGCGCGCGTGGACAATACGCGAGGCATTGTCATGGCCGTGGCCGGTACGCCGCCCAATGCGCCGCACAACACACCGCTCTACCGCGCGGATATCCTACTTAACGGCGATACCCTGGGGCAGCTGTATCTTGGCATGTCCACCGAGCGTACTTCCCGCACTCTCGCGGCCCGGCAACGCGAGGCACTGATCGGCCAACTCCTGGCGGTAGTTATCGTGATGCTGGCGGGTTTTCTGGCCTTGTCCGCCATCATCATCCGCCCGCTCAGCATCAGCGCACGGATCATACGCAGCAACTTGATCTACGGTAGCGACAGGCTGACACGCATACCGATCCATACAGCGGATGAATTCGGTGATCTGGCGCGGGGATTTAACGCACTGCAAGAGCATCTCGACGACACGCGCCAGAAACTTGAATCGCGCGTCAGCCATGCCAACCAGGAGCTGCAGAATGCATACCAACAGCTCACGATCCAGGCAAATGAACTACGCAGCCTGAACCAGGAACTGGAAATACTGATTGTGACCGATCCGCTCACCGGTCTTTATAACCGCCGACACTTCGAGAGGCTGATGGAGCGTGAAATGGCGCTATCCATCCGTAACGAGGAGACTATCAGTATCCTCCTGCTCGATATCGATAATTTGAAGAAGTTCAATGAACGGCACGGGCATGTCGGTGGCGATGCCGTGATTCGCAATGTCGGACGCGTTATCGCCGAACACTTGCGCGACAGCGATGTTGCTTGCCGCTACGGCGGCGATGAATTTTTCATACTCTGCCGGCAGGCCACAATTTCAAACGCCATTGGATTCGCGGACGACCTGTTGCACGCACTGGCCGTGGACCCATACCGCCCGAATGGCCAGGAGATGGGTGTCACTGTTAGCATCGGGGTCGCGACCTTCCCGGGCGTGCATGAAATTGCCAATGCTGAAGAATTCTTTCAATGTGCGGATAAGGCCTTGCACGCGTGCAAACAGCGAGGGCGCAACAGCGTGATGCATTATTCGATGCTGGATCACGACAAGAAGTCCCAGAGTCGCTGAACCCTGCCTCAGGGATGATCAGATTCACTGCCTGGCACCTGCCTCGATCGCGCATGGCGCGACCGAGGCACGTTTAGCGACGCGCGTCGAATATCCGCTCCGGGTGTTCCAGGTCGTTGACCATGCGCCAATCCGCCGCGCCCGCGGCACGCACGCGTTTTTCCCACCATTCCATGCGATTCAGGTAACGACGCGGATCAATATTGTCGGTGGTCAGCTTGGTGACGTTGAGCGCAACGATACTGATCCCTTTCAGGTTGATCGGAAAGTCACGCATCGTTTTATAATCCAGCTCTTCCTGCATGTCGGAAAAAATCAGGATGGTTTTGTGCCCGGCGCCGGTTTCGTTGAGAAATTCAGCCGCCTGGATCATGCCTCCGGTGATGTCCGTATAGGCGCTCCCCTTTGTGGTGCCCTTGGTGAAATCCGCAACCTTGTCGCGGAAGGCGCGCTTCTGGGCGTTGGCCTGAATCGGATCCTTCTCGAACGTGACCTTGGCAAGGATGTCCTTCTCGCTGAACGAGCGGCTTTTCACGCGCGCCACGGCGAACGAATCGCCCGGGTTAAGCGTGCCGAGGATATATCCGGTCAGCGCCTGCGCCCGTCCCAGCTCCTGGGTATAGGTGCCGGAGGTATCGATCAGCATGTAGACCGCCCGGGTGTGGCTTTTTTTGTCGGTACAGGCGCCAATGACCAGGACAACGGTCAGGACGGCCACCACATTCAGGATTCTGCGCATCATCCCTGCTCCCCGGTTGCACGGCGTTCGCTATCGCTCAATCGCTTCGGAAACGGCACGGTTTCAACAGCCGAAGGCAACGCTGCCGTTCTGTGGCCGGTATTTTCGCCCCGCACCATCCTTTCGATCAGCAGTGGCACAAAGATGACCGCGTCGTACAACATGCACAATGCATTGCCAATCTGTTTCACGACGACGCCAATGACCCGCAACAAGAGTGCCAGACCACGCAGGGCGAACACCATGGCGTTGCCAACCACGGTGCGCGAAGACTGGATGAAGTATTCGAGCGGGATTGCAACGAACGCCAGTGCAAACGGCAGGGTAAAGCCCAGAATCATCTGTCCGGCGGTCGGTATTTTCATCATCCAGGAGGCGTCCGCAGGCGCGGTCACGGCGGCGTTACCGAGCGATTGCTTGAGCGCCACGTCGGCCGACACGATCAGGTCGCGCATCACTGCCAGCGCCACTTCCACACCGGCCAGCACCAGTAGAATGGTGAGCGAGATCCACATCAGGCTGCGACGCATTTTCTCGTTCACGTTCGACAGGGGAAACAGGTGTGTGAAGCGCAACGACTCCATCAGGAACAGTCCCATCAGGGTCTCGAACAGGATAATCACCAGTGCCGCCACTTCCGAGGCCTGCAGGTTGTCCGTGATGTAGTCGCCGCCGCCGACCATCGCCGACATCGGCAGGGAGATGAGCTTGAAATTGACGAATGCCCCGCCGATAGCAATCAACATCACCAGGCCGGAGATCGTGAACTGAATAGAGGCCGAGGCACCAAGGGCGTGCTCGGCCTTGTCCAGGTTGGCGTTTATTTGATGGACCTTTTCCACTTGTGCGTCGATCTTGGCGGCGCTGCCCTGCAAACCGGTAATGTTCTTGTCGACTTTGCTCAGCGTCTGCTGCAGCGAACGCCAGAATGGCTGAAAACCCTTGAGGATTTTGTGCCGCTCCTGGTAGGAACGGCGGTATTCGGCGACGACCTTGTCATAGACCTCGTCTATTGACTGGCTGATGTCGGCCAGTATCCGCTCCACCAGGCCGTCACCGGACGGCTTGATCTTGGCGATTGCGCTGACTGCCTTGGTCCACTCCGGGGGCGGTGGTGGCACTTCACCGCACTTCTGGTAGTCCTCCTCGATGCGTGTAATCTCGTCCATGAGCTTGCGTTGCAATGCCGGATAGCCGCGCAGATCACGCTGCACCACGGCGGAAACACGCTCGAACTCACGCTCGATCGACTTCATCACCTCCTCGCGGCCCTGCGCCAGCAGCACCAGGCGGTTGCGTTGACGCAGCAGCACGGCGCTGGCGGACAACCAGCGCGCGCCAAGACGGAGTGGATTACTGATGGCGCGCGTGAGCGACCGGAACAGGCCTTGCATGGGCCGGCGCGCGGCGTACAGGAACGGCAAGGCGATAAGAAACAGCACCACTGCCGACAGCGCCGGATTTTCCGGCCAGATCATCCACACGGTTCCGCTAAACATGAATTCTCTCCCTTTTCAGAAGATCAGATCGAGTAGCTTGAAGGCTCCATACAGTATGAAGCCTATCCGCAACCATAACCGGGGTGCGGGTGGATAAGCAGATGAAGACAGGGAATTTCAGGATTACCGGCAGGTCTGGACAGACATGCGGCGCTTTTGTGGCAAGAAAACTCTATCTGGACTGAACGGCGGGTATTACGGCCGGGTGTCGGCCACACTCGCTTCACTCTTGACCGGCAGCATGTCCTCGCGCGAAATACCGAGCCACATGACGATCGGGCTCGCTACCAGCACCGAGGAATAGATGCCGAACAGGATACCGATTGTCAGGGCCAGCGCGAAGTAGTGCAAGGTCTCGCCGCCGAAGATCAGCATCGACAGTACCGCGAGCTGGGTGGAGCCGTGTGTGATGATGGTGCGCGACATGGTGCGCGTAATTGCATTGTCGATGATCTGCGAAATTGTGGCCACGCGCATCTTGCGGAAGTTCTCCCGGATCCGGTCGAACACCACCACCGATTCATTCACAGAGTAGCCAAGGATGGCGAGCACCGCCGCCAGCACGGTGAGCGAGAAGTCCCACTGAAAAAAGGCGAAGAAACCCAAAATTATGACCACATCGTGCAGGTTGGCGATGATCGCCGCCACGCCAAACTTCCATTCGAAGCGGAACCAGAGATACACCACGATGCCGATTGCCACGAACAACAGCGCCAGTCCGCCGTTTTCATAGAGTTCACGGCCAACCTGTGGTCCGACGAATTCGGTGCGCCGCATCTGTGCCCCGGGGTCATCACGGTGCAGCACTTCCATGACCGTGTTGGAAAGCGCGGCGCTGGCCATGTCGGCCTTTCCCGGCAGCCGGATCAACAGATCGTGCGAACCGCCGAAATTCTGCACGGTGACATCGGTGTAACCGCTTCGCTCCAGCAAGGCGCGAACCTTCGGCAGGTCTGCTGCCTGCGGGTAGCTGACCTCCATTACCGTCCCGCCGGTGAAATCCACGCCGAAGTTGAGTCCCCGGGTCGCCAGGAAAAACACCGCCAGCAGGAACGTGATCACGGAGATCACGTTGAACACCAGCGCGTGGCGCATGAACGGAATGTCTTTGCGGATCTTGAAAAATTCCATGGCGTGCGAAGTTCGCTGTCAGAGTTCCGGTTTCAGTTGTTGTGCAAGGTTATTTCCACTGCGTATTGCCGATGGCCAGCCGCTCGACCTTGCGCCGGCCGCCGTAAATCAGGTTTACCAGGGCACGCGACACCATCACCCCGCTGAACATGGAGGTAAGGATGCCCAGACACAGCACCACGGCAAATCCGCGCACCGCACCGCTGCCAAACATGAACAGCGTCGCGCCGGCGATCAATGTGGTGATATTCGAGTCGAAAATGGTGCCGAAGGCGCGCTCGTAGCCGGCATGAATGCTGGCCTGCGGCGTATTGCCGTTGCGCAGCTCCTCGCGGATGCGTTCATTAATCAGCACATTGGCGTCAATCGCCATGCCCACGGTGAGCGCGATGGCGGCCATTCCGGGCAGTGTCAGGGTAGCCTGCAGCAGCGACAGCAACGCGACCAGCAACACCACGTTGATGCCAAGCGCCAGCACCGCGGTAACGCCGAAGATCAGGTAGTAAACAACCATGAACACGGCTATGGCGGTAAAGCCGATCCAGGTGGACTGAAAGCCGCGCTGAATGTTCTCGGCGCCCAGGCTCGGTCCGATGGTGCGCTCCTCGATAATCTCGATCGGCGCAGCAAGCGCCCCGGCCCGGAGCAGCAGCGCCAGATCGCGCGCCTCTTCAATGCTGTCGAGGCCGGAAATCTGAAAGCGCTTGCCGAGCTGCTCGCGTATGACCGGTGCGGTGATCACCTCTTCGACACGCACGCGGCTGCGCGCCTGCCGGCCTTCGGCGTCCAGCACCGGCTTGCCCGCGGCATCCAGCTGGGTCTCCGACTTGATCTCGATATACACCACCGCCATGCGTTTGCCGACATTCTCGCCGGTGATGCGCTGGTTGATGGCCGCACCGCGCGCGTCGAGTGTGATGTGCGCCACGGCTCCGCCCGCCTGGCTGTCGAAACCGGCGGCGGCGTCCACGATGTTATCGCCCGAGTAGATCACCTGTTTCTTGAGCAGAATCGGACGGCCGCGCCGATCCTTGTAGAGCTTGGATCCGGCCGGCACGTGACCGCTAAGTGCCGTGGTCAGGTCATGCTCTTCATCCACCAGCATGATCTCAAGGGTTGCCGTGCGGCCGAGGATTTCCTTGGCCTTGGCCGTGTCCTGCACGCCCGGCAGCTGAACGACAATGCGGTCGGCGCCCTGCTGCTGGATGACCGGCTCGGCCACACCCAGTTCGTTCACACGATTGCGCAGCGCGACGATATTCTGATCGAGCGCGAACTTGCGCTTTTCGGTCATGGACTGTTCGGTCAGGCGCGCAAGCAGGAAATACTCGCTGCCCTTCTCGCTGTCGATGAGGCCCAGCTCCGGCATCTGGCGGCGCACCACTTCGCGAGCCTTGTCGCGCTCGGCGGCATCGCGGAAGCGGACTTCGAGTCCGCCGTTATCGAGACGCAACACCGTCAGGTAGCGCACCTTGCTTTCACGCAGCGCGCTGCGCAGGTCATCCACGTAGCGTTCCTCGGCCTTCTTGAGCGCCGACACCATGTCCACCTGCATGAGGAAATGCACACCGCCACGCAG
>Ga0105101_10000662_pt1 | contig 14491 bp, 12 predicted proteins | sample PPLLak21cMay2015_2_FD_87037 | JGI IMG/M metagenome (GOLD analysis project Ga0105101, IMG submission 87037) | Freshwater sediment microbial communities from Prairie Pothole Lake near Jamestown, North Dakota, USA - PPLs Lake P8 Core (1) Depth... | ecosystem: Environmental > Aquatic > Freshwater >... | reverse complement strand
TTATTTTTTCTTCATGTCACCCTCGCCATGCTTCAGATATTAAACCTAACATGACGAAAGATGAGGTGGCCTCATTGTGGGGAGGGACACCTCTGGTCACGCATAAGACGGTTGATGGGAAAGCTGTTGAAACCTGGGAATATCACTTCTCAACCACCGATTCTATTTGCCTGGTCACTTTTTCCCAAGACAGAGTAGTCCGTACGGAATGCCGCCGGCAACCGCGCACATATTATTATGCGGACCCGTACTATCCCTATTATCCCCATCCATACTATTATTCTCCGTATCCCTACTACTACCCTTACCGATACCCCTACCGCCGTTACTGGAGGTGACTCAAGGGAGGATGGAAGGATGGAAGGATGTGCTTGACACCCTGTTCCTGATTTGATAGATTACGATCAAAAGGGAGGTGTCATGAAGGAGACGGTGGCGGTAATCGCGATCCTTTTATCCCTGAGCGGGTGTTACCGGCCTTCATGGCAGAGGGAAAATACTACCTACTCGGAACTCAGGCAGGATTCGGATGCGTGCAAAAGCCAGCTTATCATTGGGTCCACCAGGGAAGAAAAGATCGCGGTGTACGAAGATTGCATGGTGAAAAAGGGGTATATCCTGACCGGATCTGGAGGAACCCAGCTGCAAGGGAAGGAACAGCAAAAGGCATTTATTCCCACATGGGTCTATAGCGCTATTCCCACTACAAAAAGATACCACACAAAAGACTGCAAAGCGATTTCGAACGAGTCGGTGAAACAGGTCACCGTTCGGGAGGCGGCCAACGATGGGTTCCTACCCTACACCCTGTGCATCAAATAACGTAATAGTTGAAAAATGCCAGGGTCTTGCTTTTTTGATCATACCTAAACATCCACAGCGCCGTTTTCTGACGACTCCCTCCTGGAGAATAGAACTTGAGGCTTTTCCTTCTTACGCGGGATTTCGACCGGGAATCAACCCCTGGACTTTCCCTGGTCTAAAGCACGGGGTTTGCTCAGGGTTGATGCTGAGCCGCACTCTTCACCTCATCCAAAAAGATGGGGCTTGGCGCCGTCGAAGGATCGACAAAAGTGAGAAACCTGATTCACATTCTCAGAGAAATGATTTAGGGTTTTTACGAAGATCTCTTCCACTTCGGAACCTCTGTGATGTATAATAGGGGCTTTGAAGAAGCTTACATGAATTGGCATGATTTATTGGGCGTTTTCAACAATTGACACAAATCGGGGGGTTGATTCTATTGGGCATAAAAATTGCCCCTCATGAAAGAGGGATGGAGCGCGCCCTATCGAATAGGGATCCGCATTTCTGTGGAACAGACTGATGAAAAATCGAAGACGCCAGCGAATGCACTCTAACCGTTTGCGAAACCTCATCCTATGGACGGGTCTGATCATCGCCCCTCTCTTACTGCTTTTTCTGTGGGATGAGGCGGAGAATCTTATCGAGAATTTCCGATCTAAGAATATTGCCGCACAAGAGCCTTTGCATGTTGAGGATGTCAACACGCCCATGTTCGATATGCATCACCTCATACAAGAACAAATGGGCGGCGAATCCTCGCGCCGGGCCTATCCCTACTCGGTGGTGGACGGTGGGGTCCGCAGTGTTCAGGAATTGCGATCAGCCATCGGGCGGGATCCGGTTGTTGCCAAACATTATTCGAGTTTCAAACTGGACAGAGCAAGGGTAACCGAAGCTAAGGCAGACAGGCACTTTCATGTTTCGTATCGGATCGGCGACGAAATTTTCTGGACGAAAAAAAGATTGAAGGTTGCAAGAGGTGAAAGATTGATCACAGATGGCACGAATTTCACGAGAACCCGATGTGCTAATGTGTTGTCTGAAACGTCAAAGGGGAAAACATCCCCGGACGAACCCACCCCTGAGGTTCTCGATACGCCAGTGTTTTCCCCACCGGGCCCCTCATCCCCCATGCCACCTGTTGCACTTGCAGGAGGAGCCCCAGGTCCCCCGGGTGGAAGTTGGGGTGGGGATGGAGACCCGGGTGGCGGAGGAGTTTTCCCCGGGCCTGGACCTGGACCAGGCCCCGGTCGTCTTCCTGGCCACGGTCCTGATGCTGGCCCTGGCCCTGGCCCTGGTCCTGCTCCCGTCCCCGAACCTACGACCCTGCTTCTTATCGGATCCGGCTTGGCCGGTCTTTGGGGATTAAGGAAAAAGATGAACTCGCAGAAATAGAGGGGTGCAGAATATTGCAACCCTCATCCCGGAATTGTGTTGCGCTTTGCAACAGCTTCTTTCCAGCAGACCTCTCCCAATAAAATTTCATTATCATTTCAATGACTTAAAAATGGTTTTTCTCCCCCGGCCTTGGCACTTCTTTTGCTAAATCCAATATCCAAGACTTAAGGGAACCACTAATCATTTCCAATTCGTCACCCACCCATATGCGGAAGTTTAGATCAATACTAGATCAATAGCTTATGGATTCCTGCTTTCGCAGGAACGACATTCTGAGAGGTAGACTTAGCACATTGGCTGATTTAAAGGCGGGCCTGAATTTGGTCATCGAAGCCAAGCAGGAAGGGGAAAGGTTCTAGATGTGGAGGCATCATGGACTTCAAGACTAATGTCAAAATAAAAATGTCAATGATTTGGCTTCGCATCCTTCTCTTTTACCGGAGAGCGGTCGGATTTACCAAGAAGCAAAAGTAAGGATTGTCATGACGAAAGACTTATTGGAAGGGGAGGTCGCACTTTTGTGTCCATCGCAGAAAATGAAGAAGGAAATGGACCGGGCGTGGGAAGACTTCTTTGACCGGAACGTGCCCCTTGACCCCGCCTTGTAGGCGGGACAAGGGGCACAATACGAATGAAACTTCGTCTCCGGGAAGCCCGCCCTGCGGGCTTCAAAAGAATCCGGACAAAAAAGAGGAGGACGTTTGGCGAAGGGGGGAGGAGCGGTTAAGGACCGAAAGAAATTCCAAGGATCAGGAAAAAGAAGTTTGAAAAAGGGGACGCAGAGTCTAGACCCTGCGTCCCCTTTTTTTCTTCCTACCTTCTACTTCTTCTCCTGTTTTTCCCATTCCTCCATCGAAACATCAAAATCAGACAATGCATCCCATTTCAACCGACCCGTGCGATGCGAGATGCAATTGAAATTGGCTTCTTGCATACATGTGATTAAATTCGTTTCATACTTACCCGCTATGGCATCGGATGCGAGACAGGTTCCGATATTTACATACGGAATCCATATCGTTCCAATACATATATATCTCCATGTTGAAGCTTTGCTGTGCCAGGAAGCTACTTCACTCGTTTGTTTACATTCAGCAAGGGCGGTTTTAACCTCTTCTTCCGTAGTTTGGTTATCTGAATCTGTTTTATGCCATACCCTTGCATGCACACATCCGCTCAAGAAAGCGGACAGTAACATCAAGAGAATGATCTTTTTCATCTCATCCTCATGGCCGGGGTGGCAACCGAACGTGTGAGGACGACTCTCCCATACTTTTCTGACTCAGGTCACATCAGGCCTTTTTGAATTCCTTCTCCATCGCCTCTTTTGCGGGCTTCACGTACGTGTCTCTCAGTTTCGGTTTTTCGATCTTGCCTGCCGGGTTGCGCGGGATGGTAGTGTAGATCATTTTTTCCGGCCACTTGAACTTGGCAAGGCCTTTCTCCTTGCAGAAGTTAAGGACTTCCTCATCCGTCAGGGTCTGCCCCGGCCTGGTCTGGATCACTGCCATGACGATCTCTACCAGCCGTGGATGCGGAAAGCCCATGACCGCGATGTCCTGAATCTTCGGGTGCTTCAGCAAGAAGCCCTCGATTTCGACGGGGAATATATTTTCTCCACCCCTGATGATCAGATCCTTTGCCCTATCCACGAAGCAGAAATAGCCCTCTTCATCCTTATAGGCCAAATCGCCGGTATGAAGCCATCCTTTCTCGATGGTCTTCTTCGTCATCTCCGGGTTGAACGCGTATTCTTTCATGAGACGGGGCCCCTTCAACAGGAGCTCGCCCACGATTCCCGGAGGGCATTCATTCCCTTTGTCATCGACGACCTTGGCTTCCATGAAGACGGTCGGCTTCCCGATGAAGCCCGGCTTTCTCATGATGTCTTCGTCGTAAAGGTTGATGGTGCCGCCGCCGCCGCCCTCTGTGATCCCATAGATATTGGCCACCGGCAGGTTCGGGAAGACTTTCTTCGAATTCTCCAGAAGGACATAGGGAACGGGCTGAGCACCGATCTCAATATGTTTCAGCGCAGAAAGGTCGTAGTCTCGCAGTTTTACGTCTCCCGAAAGGATCGAGTTGATCACGTCTGACCAAACCGGGACCGTATTCCAGCCGCCGGTGCATTTCTCATCGGCGAGCGTTCGCAAATAATACTTCGGTTGGATCTCCATGGGCATCAGTATTTTGCCGCCAGCGATGTAGGACGGGAACGAGAGGAAGAGTGTCCCGCTGTGATAGAAAGGATGCGGGGCGAGGTAGACGCTGTTGTATCCCTCGTTGTATGTCAGAGCACATCCAATCCCGATATAAAAAAGGGTGTCATGGCTGTGGCAGACCGGTTTCGGCGCCCCCGTGGTCCCCGATGTAAACATGAGCTCCGCCATATCATCGTCGGCTGTCTCAACGAGGACATTCGTCGGATCTCCTTTTTCGATGATCTCCTTGTAAGAGACCATCGACGACGACGGCGCCTGCTCGCCGGCGCAGATGTACTTTTTCACATAACCCATCTCCTTCATGATGGGTTCAACCCTCGGAAGAAATCCATCTCCCAGAATGAATACCTTGCACTTTGTCACATCGGCAGCATAGTTGATGTCGGAACTTGCAAAACGGAAGTTGAGCGGCGTGACGGTCGCACCCGTTTTCAGCACAGCCATGTAGCATACATACCACTCGATGCTGTTCATCATCAGGTGAACCACAATATCCCCTTTTTTGACTCCGCACTCTTTGATCATGAAATTCGCAAGTTTGTTTGTCTGGTCGTTGAGCTGTTTCCAGGTAATCGCCTTGCGGATCCCTTTCGAAGGATAGCTTTCAATGATGAATTCTCTTTCAGGATACTTACTCGCATTCAGCCAACAAAATCGTGCAAAGTTCATAGCGCCCTCCCTCCAGTCAGATTGGTTTTGCCCTCCAAGAATCATGCTAATAGTAGATAGGAAATCGTATCTAGTCAACAAAAAAATAAAGCCCCTCCCTACCCCGGCAGGACCCCGCAGGCCAGATAAAACAACAACAGATTAGAAAGGGAAGACCGGGTTTTGTGGCATGGCTACTAAGTTTTGGGGGTAACACGGGGTGGAGTGAAGCATGGCGACGTCTATGAAAAGGATCTCAGCGAGAAGACAGAGAAGATCGCAAGCGCCAACGTAAAGAAAGAGAAGTCCGCCGGATATAGGACTCAAGCCGATTTGGGCGGGTCCTCCCGATCTTCTACAACTGATGCAAGGATCTACCGATAAACACCCACTCCCAAAGCAGGCGAATTACCTGCCGCCCAGCGCCTTTTTCACGAGCATGGCAGCAATACCAGCCAGAGCGGCCTTTGCAAGGGGGCTGCTCAAAATGCCTCCGGAACTGCTCGTTTCTCTGTTCCCGGTGAGTCCGCCCAAGAGGTCGCGCAGCAGGCCCGGTTGCTGATGAATCTGACTGGTAATATTCGTAAGCCAATCCACGTCTCCGAACCCCTGGCCCTGAGTCGGGGTAAGCCCGGAAAGGTCAGGCCTCTTGCTTTGCGCCCGACCCGCCAGCAACTGGCCGAATTCTTCCCGATCCGCCTGGGAGAGGCGTCCAAAGGCATCGCGGGCTGCTTGCTCATAATCCGAGGGAGATGCCTTGTGGGCCACTTCTCCGTAGCGGTCCAGGACTTCCCGGTCTTCATAGCCTTCCGAGGGAGGGCCCTCTTCGAATCGATTAAGGAAATCTTTGAATCCCTCGCGGGTCTGACTGTTTCCCATCAACATTTCCAGCAGGTTCATCATTTGCCTCCTTTTGCGTGATGTTGCAGCACATACTCCCCAAGACTGCCTCCGGAGAAGGGTGACCCCTTTTCAGGGGCTGCGCCTCCACTCAAACGCGTTGAATCAATAAGTCATTCTAAATAAACCTCTTCATCCTAAGCAAGCGCTGTCTCCAAAACAGAAGGGTTTCACAGTCGATCAGCACCAAACGTATCACAGGACTGGAGGTTGCCTTGTTCGAATCCAAGCTTGAACCAGCGCACGCGCTGGGCCGAACTCCCATGGGTAAAAGCGTCCGGGACCACATAACCCTGGGTCTTCCGCTGGATCCGATCGTCGCCAATCGCGCTGGCAGCGTTCAGCCCTTCCTCGATGTCGCCAGCCTCAAGGATCTGGCGGCTCTTATCGGCCTGATGAGCCCAAACCCCTGCGAGGCAGTCCGCCTGCAATTCCATCCTCACGGATAATTTGTTCCTTTCGGAGGGGTTGACCCGCGCCTGGAGTTCTTGCACCTTTTTGGAAATACCCAGAAGGGTTTGTACATGATGGCCGACCTCATGGGCAATGACGTAGGCCTGGGCAAAATCCCCTGAAGCGCTAAACCGCGTTCTTAGGTCGTCGAAGAAACTTAAATCCAGGTAGACTTTATGATCGGACGGACAATAAAACGGCCCCACCGCCGAACCCGCCATTCCGCACGCCGACTCAACAGCCCCTGAATAAAGAACCAACGTCGGCGCTTGATAGGTCCGCCCCCTCTTCTGAAAGGCCTCGTGCCAGACATCTTCCGTCTCAGCCAGAACCACAGCGACAAATTTGCGCTGGTCGTCGTTTATGCCCGGACGGCCGCCTCGCTCAACAGAGACGGAAGGGGTCTGTATTTCCGGTCCTCCCTGCAAGAGAACCGTTGGATCAATACCCAAAAACATTCCGATCAAAACAACGGCCACCAGGCCCAGGCCACTCAAACCACCAATCTTGGCGCCTCGAGGGATTGACATCCCCCGGCGGTCTTCAACGTTGTCGCTTTCTCGACCATTTCTCCATCGCATTTTGTTTCTCCTTCCAATTTATCGGTCCCCTATCGCTATCGAGAACGAGGAGCCGAGGTTCAGTGGGTTCTGAGATTGATCCGCGGATAAGAATGAACCATCAAGTGCCCTCTGTTTCGTGTTAAAGCGTTGCTCCAACAACGCCCGAATATCGATTTTGGACGTGGAATCAAAATACTATTCTTTGAGCTGAATCAAAACGGCCAGTGCCACAATACCCATCACCTGCAAAAGGCCAAACCGGAATTTCTTGGCAGCCGGCTCAGTGATGTTTTCGCCCTTATTTCCCATTACACAAAAATACATTATTTCCGCTTGAGAGTAAAGCGTTAAAGAAGCAGCTTTTCCTGGGAAGACGGATCCATTCGTCAAACGGGTCAAATGTGTTCATTCTCATCCCCGGGAAAAAAGAAAAGGGGAGGAGGTTGAGCAACGATTGACAGATCCTGCCAAACGATGTAGATTTAAACCGTAGTTGAAAGCAAGCGTTCTGGAATAGTTCATCCAAATGGACGAAGGGAAATATCTAGAGCCCGCACTCCCAGAGTTTTTTTCTGAGAGAGTTCAAGGATATGGCCTGATGAAAATATGGAGGGGTGGCGTCACGACGAACAAGGAGTGACTCTTGCCACGCCTGCGTGCCGAAACATCTCCGCTCATGAAGGGAGCTAAGCTCTCCAGTCAAGGCGTTAGTTCGCAAGCAGATGAAGACAGGAACTACGGCGTGCAGGCACGCCGCCGAGAGAGTGAGGCGGCCGGATAATCCCGCGAAGCGCGGGAAAGATCGGCATTTTCAACAGTCCGACAAGGGGGCATCCCATGAAAGACAAGATGGTTCGATGGATTGGGACAGTGTTTATGATCTCCATTCCCATTTTATTCTCATGTGCATCAAACCAATCAATACAGACCAAACAAGCTGATGGCTTTTTTGATTTAGGAACGAGACATCTGCAACAGGGAGATGATGATCAGGCAATCTCGGCTTACAACAAAGCTCTTGAGATAAACCCGAGATATGCGGAGGCTTATCTTAATCGGGGAATTGCTTACAGGCGCAAAGGCCAACTGGATCAGGCCATCTCTGATTATAGCGCGGTACTTTTGATAGATTCCAAGGATGCTCGAGCCTATTGTAACCGGGGAAACGCCTATATCGAAAAAGGTCAATATGACAAGGCCGTCTTCGATTACAATAAAGCTCTTGAGATAAATTCGAAGGATCCTCAAGTCTTCTTTAACCGGGGCGTCGCCTATTACTCAATCCAAGAGTACGACAAATCCTGGGCGGATATCAAGAAGGCACAGGATTTGGGGTATCAAATTCCCCCTGATTTTCTTGCCGACCTTCGTAAGGCTTCGGGAAGACAAAAATGAGGGTGCCGTTGCGACGGGTAAGTCCCGCGCTTCGCGGGATCGGCACGCCCGCGAAAAGGTGAGCGGGCCGGATAGCCGCAGATGCCTGCCTGCCCCGCCCTCGGCCTATTAATAGTGCGGGACCGGGGCCGGTAGGCAGGGTTTTTTTTCAGCAGCCTTTTCTACTAGGCAACGAAAGACAGATCTTGGTTTAGCCGCGGTTCCGCCTTTGGTTCTCCCCTGTAAATCTCCTCGCTCGTAACCCAAAACTTGTTACCAACGAAATTGATTCACTCTTCTACACGATTTCGGCTTCTCTTAAACGAAGGCAGCGCCGAGGGACCATTTCTTGGATGATAGGGGTTCGGCTCTTCGACGGAAAATGTGGAAACGCAGCAGGAAAAAAGAGAAAAGTGTTTCCTTCTCATGAGAGCCCTTTATGCCTTTCGATAGAAATGTGGGTAAACGGGCTGAGTTCATGTAAAGATGCGTTACTGGCACGGAACTTGTAACTTATCACTGCATCGAGGGGTCTTTCAATCAACAAGGATCCTTATTTCCATCGCTGGGTTGAAAAAGGAATTGTGTCGACCGGGTTTCTTGGGCTAGCAAGTGTGTGCTGCAAGGAATCTCTTTAGGAGCGCTAAGCCATGACAAGTAAATTCATTTCCGGGGTCGTTTTAAAAGAAACGTTTGTGGCGTTTCGGAGAAAGTGGATTCTTCGATTCACTCTGGCCAATTTGATCTACCTCCTCGTCATCGCTGGTCTATCGATGGTGATCATTGAGGAAAAGAAAACGATTCCTTCTTTCTCCGATACCGCGCAGATCATCGAGGAGTATCGCATCAAAGATAAGCTTTACGGAATCCTGAGAACCAAAGGCTACAGTCTTGGCCAGGGGCTTGATATTGCGGAGGCGATCGTCAAGAAATCAAAAGAGCTGGAGCTACCGTTGTCACTGATTATGGCCGTGATCCACCAGGAATCCGAATTTTATCCTAACGCCAGATCGTCCAAGGGCGCTCAAGGCCTGATGCAGATCATGCCTTTTAAATGGGACGCGTATGTGGTCAAGCTCAATCTGAATGTTGACCGGAGGGCGATGACCGATCCGTTGATGAATATAACGGTAGGATGTGAGATCCTCAAGGATTTCTATAATCAATATACGCATATAACGGATTATAAGGTTAGAATGTCCAAGACTCTGACGGATTACAATAACGGTGAGAATGCGACGAATCCGAATTTGGACTATGCTGTTCAAGTAAATCGAAAGCAAGACGAGTACGAAAAGAAATTGGAATAGCCCCTCCGGCCTCGAGGAATGGGGGGTTCAAATCTAAAGCTTGATTTCGATGACGGCCTTTTCTCTCAGCTTACTGAGAAATTGTCGAAAGGCCTTCTCCATTTCCGCGTTATGATAATCTGCCTTCACCCTTTCGGTCACCTCCTCAAAAGGGAGAGGGTCCGCTCCTTTTCGATCCAGAAGTTTAATAATATGGAAACCAAATTCTGTTCGAATGACTCCGCTCACCTCTCCGACCTTAAGGCGCAGCGCTTCTCTCTCAAAGACCGGAAGGAGTTCCCCTTTCCTAAAATAGCCCAAATCCCCACGAACCTTGTTCGAGCCATCTTCCGAGTAGAGAAGAGCCATTTCCCCAAAATCCTCTCCCTTTTTAATCTTTTCTAAGACGCTCTGACACTTTTTCCGGATCTCCCGAATTTCCTCGGGGGTCGCCCCTTTCCGAATGATGAAGAGGATCTGGCCGGGTCGATAGGTTTCGTTGGTTCGATAGCGACTGGTATTCTCCTGATAGAATTCCCTGAGCTCTCTTTCTCCAGCTTTCTCTTCAACCTTCACCGACCAATGGATGAGCCTCTGGCGCTGGAGGTTCTTCTCAATCTGCTTCTTATAAGCCTCTAGCGTCAGGCTTTCGGCAGCGAGCGCTTTTTCTAAACCCTCTTGGGTGATCGCATTCCGGCGCTTGACTTCCTCCACCGTGGCCTCTACTTCTTTGCTGGAAACTTTGACTCCGGACTTCTTCGCTTCTTGGTCAATCAATTTCTCCTCAATGAGCCTGTCCAGCACCTTTCGACAAAGCGCCTCTATTTGTTCCTGCTTCTCCAAACGATCCTCGGCCGCGATCTCTTCTTTCTGGGGGCCGACCCACTTTTCGACTTCGGAGAGAGTGATGATTTCTTGGTTGACCACAGCCACGACGCGGTCAACGACGGCTTCGCTCAACGGGGTCGATCCATAAAAAAAGAGAATGCATCCAAATAGGGTAAAGAGCTTTTTCACGTCCTCACAATTCCCTTTCTCATCTGAGCCATTTCTTGTTGATCTTCACCTTCGCCTTCCCTTTGAGGTCTTTAAGCCACTTCTGATAGCCCTCCTCATCTTTCTTCTGCTCAAGCGCTTCGAGAATTCCTAACTTGGCCTCTCCGAAGGGAACGTGCCTGGGCTCGATTTTCTCCTCCAATTTAAAAATATGGTACCCGTAAGGACTTTTGATCACTTCACTGATTCCCCCGACCTCCATATTAAAGACATGGTTGAATTCAGTGGGTCTCTCTCCCGGGCTGAAATAGCCTAGATCCCCTCCCTGGACCTTTTCGGGCCCCAAGGATTTTTCCGTGGCCAGCTTCTCAAAGGCCTCTCCTTTTTTCAGTCGTTTCAGGATCTGAATCGCTTCTTCCCCGTCTGCCACAACGATCTGACGTACCCTCACCTTCTGGTCAATCTGAAATGAGGAGGGATGATCCTCATAATACTGAAGGGCTTCCTTTTCGTCGATTTTTTCTCGCGGGTGGAACGCACCCCGGATGACTTTCTCCGCCAACAATCTTTCTTCCAGTCGAATCTTCCACTCCTCCAAGGTGATTCCCTTGAGACCCAATTTCTCTCCAAACCCCTCTCCGGGGTAATCTTTTTCTATATCAGAAATGGCCTGATTCAGCTCCTCGGGAGAAACCTTGATGCCCGAGCGTCGGGCCTCTTGGACGAGAATCTTGCGCTCGATCACCTGATCGAGACAAACCCGCCTCAGGTTTCCGAGATCCGTTTCTTTTGCGTCTTTATCCGATTCTAAGATCAACTCCCTAAACTCCCGGTTAAATTGCTCAACGGGGATCTGCTCCTCATTGACCTGAGCGATCATATGCTCGGGCAATCCCGTTCCCCACGGATTGCATCCCCCCAGGAAGGACACGAGGACGACCAAGACGATGAGGGCAGAAAGTTTCCTCATTTCTTCCCGTCCTCCGGCTTCGCCTCCCTTTTTTCTTCTTCAGCCCACAGCTTCTCATTGATGAGGACGTTGGCTTTCGATTTTGCTTCTTTCACATATTCAAGATAGGCTTCCTGCTTCTTTTTCGGCTGGAGGAAGAACCGGATTCTTTCCTTGACTTGATTCAAGGGCTTCAAGGTGCTACCCCGCATATCTTCCAAACGCAGGATATGATATCCATAGGGCGTGCTGACGACTTCACTGATCGCCCCCCTTTTTCTGAGGGAAAAGGCCGCTTCTTCAAACTGAGCAAAGGGAGGGGCCAATTGCCCCCGGCGAATGTAGCCTAAATTTCCCCCATCCTCTTTGAAATTACCAACATTGTATGCGGAGGCCAGCTTTTCAAAAGGTTCACCCTGCGAGAGTTTCGTCACCACCTCTTTCAGAGTGGGCTCCGTGTTGACGACAATGTGGCGGATCTTTATTTCCTGAGGTTCCTTAAAGAGGGTTGGGTTCTCTTTATAGTATCGTTGAATCTCCTCCTCTGAAACTTCCCCTCTTCCTCTCAATACCTCTTCGAGAAGCGCATCGATGAGCATGGCCCTTCCTGCATCCTCGATCTTGGCCAGGATCTCTTTCTTCTTATCCAAGCCTTTCTTCTTTGCCTCCTGATAAAGCACCTCTCGGGGGATGACGTAATTTTCAAGAAAATCTCTCGTTCCCTTTTGGCTCAACAGCTTCATCTTCCCTTCCAAGGGTTGTCTTTCCAACATGTCCTGGAACTCTCCCAGGGAGAGAGAAACATCGTTGATCCTCACCAGGTCTTTTTCCCCCAGCCCGTTCTCTCTTGGCTTCTGGCAGCCTGAAATCAAAAAAGTCAGAAGGAACAAAACCCATAATAAAATCAATCTGTTTCCCATCGTCTTCACCCTATGGACCTATCTGTAAACGAACTTTTCGCCCTTTGTAAGAAGAGACACCACGATGATATTTACCATATCAAGTCAATGCTTGCAATAGCTTTTTGGCCGCCCCGAAGGGGTCTTCTTTTCCCCCGGGCCATTCTTGGATAACCAGTTTCGAGTCTGGGGTAAATCGATATTTTCCACCCCCTTGATGCACAAAATCGACGACCCTTTGAGGAGAAACCGGGGTGCTTTCATCGAAGGTGAGGACGAATTGAGCGGGTGTCTCCTCAAATTTCTTGATCGATAATCTCGTCAGGAGGATTTTAACCTTGATCACTTCCAAGAGATGATCCACCTCTTTGGGGTTCTTCCCAAATCGGTCGATCAGTTCCCCCCGTATCCTTTCCACTTCCTCGTCAGACCGTGAAAGGGAAAGCCTTCGATAAAGACTCAACCGTTCTCCAGGATCCCCCACATAGGTCTCCGGAATGAAAGCGGGAAGATGAAAGTGAATCTCTGGAGTGATCTCTTCGATGATCTCCTCTCCTTTTAATTCCTTGACCGCTTTCTCCATCAGCTGGGTATAGAGTTCAAACCCCAGGGCGGCGATGTGCCCGGACTGAGAGGGCCCGAGAAGGTTTCCCGCCCCCCGGATCTCCAAATCCTGAATGGCGAGTTTGAATCCGGATCCCAGCTCGCTCAATTCCTGAATCGCCCGAAGCCTTCTCATGGCATCCTTGGAAAGGGTCAGCTCCCCGGGAATGATGAGATAAGCATAGGCCTGATGGCTTCCCCGGCCCACTCGACCACGGATCTGATAGAGGTCTGCCAGGCCAAAACGCTCGGCGTGATTGATCAGGATGGTGTTGGCGGCCGGAATGTCCAAACCCGATTCGATAATGCTGGTGCAGACGAGAAGATTCACTTCCTTCCCGACGAATTGGAGCATCGCCTTCTCCAATTCCTTTTCTCCCATTTGTCCGTGGGCAACGGCCAAAGAAGCCTCTGGAACGAGACGCTTCAGATGGTTCGCGATCGTATGGATGTTTTGGACCCGATGGTGGACAAAAAAGACTTGACCCCCTCGTTGGAACTCCCTCCGGATGGCGTCCCGGATGACCTCCTCGTCGTAGCGGATCACAAACGTCCGGATCGAGAGGCGATTTTCAGGGGGGGTCTGGATGAGGCTGAGGTCCCGAATTCCGGAGACGGCCATCTGAAGTGTCCTCGGAATGGGGGTCGCCGTGAGGGTGATCACATCCACTAATTTTCTCATCTGCTTCAATTTTTCTTTGTGGGAGACGCCAAATCGATGCTCCTCATCAATCACCACCAATCCCAAGTCCCGGAAGGAGACGTCTTTCTGCAAAAGCCGGTGTGTCCCGATGATAATGTCCACCTTGCCGCCCTTCAGCCGTTCAAGGATCTCTTTTTGCTCCCGGGGACTTTTGAACCGGCTCAAAGCCTCGATCGCCACCGGATACATCTTGAATCGTTCGCTGAAGGTCTGGGAATGCTGCTGGGCCAGCACCGTCGTCGGGACTAAAATCGCAACCTGCTTCCCGCTCATCACGGCACGATAGGCCGCCCGGATGGCCACCTCTGTCTTTCCATATCCAACGTCGCCGCAGATCAGCCGATCCATGGGCTTGGGCTTGTCCATGTCTCTCATCACCTCGCCAATCGCCTGCATCTGATCCGGGGTCTCTTCATATTCAAACGCAGCTTCAAACTCTTTATAGAACTGATCCGCGTGAGGGAATTTGAACCCCTCAAAAACCTGTCGGGTCGCATAGAGGTCGAGGAGTTCTTTCACCATCTCCGAAACGGCAGCCTTCGCCTTCTTCTTCGCCCTCTCCCAGGAATGACTTCCCAGTTTATCCAGTCTGGGAGGTTTTCCATCCCCTCCGATATAGCGTTGGATCAAATTGAGCCGGTCCACGGGAAGATAGAGTTTATCCCCGTCTTGATACTCCAGAAGAAG
>Ga0105101_10000661_pt1 | contig 14499 bp, 13 predicted proteins | sample PPLLak21cMay2015_2_FD_87037 | JGI IMG/M metagenome (GOLD analysis project Ga0105101, IMG submission 87037) | Freshwater sediment microbial communities from Prairie Pothole Lake near Jamestown, North Dakota, USA - PPLs Lake P8 Core (1) Depth... | ecosystem: Environmental > Aquatic > Freshwater >... | reverse complement strand
TTGATAAGATGAACGTGGAAAAAATGGCTAAGCTAAACGCAGATTACTGTACTGGCTGTGGACACTGCAGTTTTGTCTGTCCAGCGAGAATCGACTTGAAAGGTAGCGTCCTTAGAGCAAAGTCAATGTTGCGTTAACAGTAAGCATAAATTTCCTTTCTTTCTTTCTCTTTTTAGTCTTTTTTTAAAAAAGCAGAGTCAGCTTTTACTTCGAAAGTCGTGTTTGGGAAAGACTATGCAACCAGCCACAATAGTCATTTCTACGCTGATACTTGATAGCTCATTGGGCACAACCGCGAGTGGATCTCTTGATAGGACCGTAAAATCTGCAAGTTTGCCCTCGTCAATTGATCCTTTGAAGTTTTCTTCGCTGGATGAATAAGCTGCGTCAACCGTATACATCCGTAGAGCTTCTTCAGCGCTTACTCGTTCTTCGGGAAAGTAATTTCTTGACACAGCTTCCTGAATACCTAATAGGGGGTTTAAGGGTTCCATGGGACAGTCCGAACCGGCGATTATGCGGATACCGTTGTTGAAAAGGGTCTTCAGTGGATAGAGCCATCTGGCTCGCTTAGCTCCCAGGCGTTCTAAAGCTGACCACACCAGAAACTCGGAAGCCATCACCAAAGGTTGTACTGAAACGATAGCTCTCTGTCTTCTCAGCCTCTCAATTAGCGATTCATCAAGTAACGCAGCATGCTCTATCCTGCAATGAACATTAGGCGAATCCTTGACGGTTCGTTCCAGTGAAATCAGAGCTGTATCAACAGCCTTGTCGCCCATTGCATGGATGACGGGTTGAAGCCCCGCTCTCAGTATTCTAGATACCTGATCTTTCGTCTCATCTTGACTGCAGAGAAGTCTCCCTCTATTTTCAGGTTCACCGGTATAAGGCTGATACAACGCGGCTGTCTTCGAGGCCAAGTATCCATCTATAGAAAACATTGCGGCGCCGATGCGCAGAGCAAGAGTATCTCTCGATCTGAAATTCGATAGAGCGTCCAGCAGACTGGTTGGAATTATCACGTAGACCCTAACGGGAAGCTTTCGTCTCAGGTGAAGTTTCTCAATTATCGAAATCTCTGCGGCTGAGAGAACTAGCCAGTGGACGCTGGTTATGCCAGCTTCAGAGATTTTGGCGCAGGCTTGCATAACGGAGTCCATTATTTCCTCTTCGGTTGGTTCAGGCACTTTTTGCCACGCCAAATCGGTAGCGTTATCGCGGAGAATACCAGTTGGCTCACCTGTTTTCTTGTCTTTGTCCACCAAAGGAGAAGCGGCGAAAGAGGTTATGTCAGCAAGTTCCGCGGCTTTACTGTTCAATACACAAATCTTTTCAGATTCGTGGTAAAGAATGACGGGGTTCTTTGGAGAAGCAGAGTCTAAGTCTGAAAGCGTTGGTAAGCGTTTTTCTTTGAAAAGGGTTTGATTCCAGCCGCGACCCAGAATCCATTTTCCAACAGCGGTTTTTTCCGCTCGTTCTTTGAGACGCAGTTGGAGGTCAGCAATAGACTCGGTTCCGCGAAGGTCAAGCCATAAGAGAAATCTCCCAAAGTCCGCAACGTGAATGTGGGTATCGATGAATCCTGGAACAACCGTTTTGCCCTGCAATCCGACTGCTCTTGTGATCTTTCCAACAAACTGTTTGACCTCATCGTTTGACCCAACTTTGATTATTCTGTCCTTTTTGATGGCAATTGCCTCTGCAATGGGTTGAGAAGGGTTCATTGTCCTAACGTTGCAGTTAATGAGTGCTAAATCCGCCCACAAATCTGCCAATTTTCCTTATGTTTCTGAATGTCAAATCGCTATTGCGGACTGGGCATAAAAATGCTTTCGTTTCGGAATGTATTGTTGAAATTGGTGGAGATGTGGAGACTGGGGCTGCTCGTTTTCAAGTTTATCTGCAATCACTATGCTCGGACTTTAATTGGAATTCATAAGTGATAAATCAATTTGGATTGACATAACGACCGATGAACTATGGAATACGACGTGGAAATTCCTTGCTCCGCCTGTCAGTTCTGGGATCCAGACGAAAAGAGCTTTTCCTGCGATCCGAACATGTGTGACAAGCTTTCGCGTTGGCTATTCAAGCATGCTCAGGATACCACGTTCAGTTCTGATGGCAAGAGTCTTCAGTACGTAGCATAGTCCACCACGCCAAAAGATGGCGGTCATTATTTTTGCATTCTCGATCCATGTTTTCAAGCCATCCCGTGGAACCCTCTTTTTGATCTTTTACCGGAAGTTTTGAACAGCGAAATATGTCGATTCTGGAAATAACTGAAATTATAAGCAGCAATAAAAGTCTAATCAGTTGAGAGAATATGGCAAAAATAGGAAACGGCCAACCTTCAGTAAGTCCAGAGAGTTTTGACGTGATTAAGGATGCGTTAAGGAAAACGCTTCATGTTATGATTGATCTTGATTTTGAAGATGGAAAATTGGATGGCGCAATTAACAGTTTTTTGGACGCTGAGAGATTCCAAATAAGTCTGACCTTTAACCTGAACCCCAATGACGTTATTTTTGTTAGAAATCTTACCAGAAATGAAGTCACAGATCAAGTATTGGAAAATATAAGGAAATTGAGAAACGGACTAAGTTAGAATGCTTCGTGCACTTTTTTGGAAACTATCCAGACTCTTCAGAATTGTCTATTCCAAGCCATCTTTCTAAAACTGTTCATTTCACTTTGAGCCAGCTTCAGCCAAATCTGACTCTTTCTATTCCCTTTCAATCGGGAATTTTTAGCCGTTAACTCGTATCCTTGCGCAATCAACATAAACGTGACCTCTATTGTCGGCTGCGCTGAGTTGGAGCCACAATTGAGCTGCATTAATTTTTTCCCAAGTATTCAAATAAGAAGTGACATCCATGCTTAGCCATTCAAAGGTTGCTGGAAGTCTTATCAAACCAAGGTCAAACCAGGTGCTGCCATCATATATTCTCATCTGAACTAGATCGCTCTGGCGGTCGGTTCTTCCATTGATTTCCAGGTCGACGGTGGTTATTGTTTCGACGCCAGAATTCTGGAAACCGAAGTATCCTTCTCTAGCGTTACGCGAGGAAGTGTGTATATAATTGCTGGGGTAGTCAACCTCATTAAGATAAGGACTCGTTCCTACCAATGCCCATTCCGGACTCTGATTAAAAGGATTGTAGGAATCGCAGTAAAGCTGAATCTGAGCAGGAGGACTGCCAGATATTTGAATTGCAAAGTTCCCTCTTGGATGTTCGTTTGGTGCTCCATTGAAAGAGACGTCAAGCTGGTAGAGGCTTCCAGAACTAGGCGTTGTTGTGGTAAACGCATAAGTCCTGTAACTGTCAACGAAGGTCTCTGTGTTAGATACTTCAATTTTGTTTCCGGTTATGGTAGCTGACCCCCAGCCTGAGCCACCAATGCTTGCCAAACTTGTGAATTCTCGGGGAACAAGAATAGTCAACGTTCCACCACCGGCGATAGCAATCCTTCCTGAGCTTTCCTGTAATGTTACGTAAAAAGTCTGCCTGACACCTGGAGAAATCGTCGTTACAAAATGGGGTGTTGGACCTTGTCCTAACCACAGAACTGAAAATGGAGAGTCCACTGATTGTTGAGAAGTAAGGTAGCTTTCTTGATAGTCGGTCCCGTTGGCCTTCGCCCTGACTTGAACCGAAAATGATTCCGTTTGTCTATTACCCATAACCTTAACGTAAAACTCAACAGCCGTGTGAGGCTGAACAACACGTACCGTAGGCAAATAGATAACTTTCCTAGTAGAATCCAAAATCCAGCCACTTGTCGGATATGAACTCCCAGCGCCTTGTTCGACTCTACTGAACACTTGACTAATCGCTGTGGAAGCGTTAAACTCCACATTTGTGATCTCGTAAAAATCGTCCGTGGGGTTCCAAAAAACGGCACCGAAAAATCCTGCTTGCCGACTGTCCATTTGATAAGGAATTGACCCAGTTACCTTCACTGGGCCACGTATCTGAACACTCATAACCACTTGTGCGGTGTATGAAACAATGGAAGAGACAAGGGTAGGCAACAGCATGAAAAGCAGGCAGGTTAGGACTATGATGCTGCTATGGCTCTGATGTTTCTTGCGAATCAGCTTTTCTCTCCTCCTCAAGTGCTGGAACGACAAATTGAACAGGCTCTTTGTCGATTTCAGTCTCCTCAAGAGATTCTGCATTTGATTGATGTTTCGTTTTCTTTGACCTTGAGACTAGAAAGTCGTTGATCAACATTGCCCCGAATATTATGGCGCCAAACCCCCCATAAGCACAGGCATAACGAGCGTAATCTCCCAAAAGAAAGAAAGAGTCTGCAGGAATGAGCCATTCGAACAATGCGAAATTAGCCGCAAGTAGGCCCACAACTAATGAGAAACAACCTAGAGTTAATTGTAGGGTCAGATGAGCCTTAATTTTTTTTGGTCCCTGATCTTGACTTGGTTTTGGTTGAATCTTGCTTTGAGTCTCGGGAATATGAAGTTGTGTTGACTTCGTTTCACTCCTTGGGTGTCCCTCCACTCTTGAAAAGCGGAAACTGGCAATCTTGTTGAAAAATCTCGTTATTCCGTCAAACGCTCCGCCGGATGGGCCTATGATCATTTCTCCCGTGATTCCGTCAATCACTGTGGTAAATGGTTCTCCGCTTATGAAATTCTGAAAAGCCAGCTCGTAGAATGGTCTGTAGACTATCAAGCGCTGAGTGATTTCAAAATTCTCCCGAATGACTTCTGAAACATCGCTGGGTCTTTGGACTATTCGGGAACGCAGAAACTCTATTTCCGATTCTAATGATATCTTTGCCTTTCTCAAATCCAAATCTGATTCCGCAGAATTTTCTGGCCCGGTTTCAAAAGGCGCCATAGGAAATCTCTTGGGGGAGACTTCCATCATAAATCGATCAAGTATCAGGTATGTATCTTTCTCATAATGGAGGTGTTCTTCCCCCGCAATCTTCAAAGTCTTAGAAATCTGAGATGGCGAACTTTCGCACTTGAAGACTTCGCCACCAAAACGCATTTTTTGCGTTTCGTGACCAACTTCAATATCGTATACGTGTCTCTTGCAGTAATCAATTGAGTATCTTCCCCCGAGAACAATGAAGGGCTCATAATACTTGCTTGAAGCTACGAATGAAGTGTCCTTTGATTTATGGCTAAGCAGACCATGCTTTGAGAGAAAATTCGCCTCTAGAGCCTCTCCCTGCGAATGTACAACCAGATCGTCCAGCCTAGGACGGAGGATAAGAGTTTTTCTCTCAGCTATTTTCTGCGGCATAATCTCGATTTTTGCCAATTTTCATCCCTTTCCATTAAACCACGCTCTTCTCAGCCGGCAACAGATGACAGCAGTAACCCACTTCACTTAGCGTATTTCGAAGTGAAAGAAAAAATGGGGTGTTTAGAATGTTGCTCTCGCATAAGGCGTATAATCGAAGTTTGCAGTTATGCCAGTTGCATCGTCCACGAGGTCGTAGGAGTATGTTACCACCACACGATAGTACGTTGTTGCACCGAAGGTTTGGTGTATGTAGCCCGCGGCTCCGTCGACTAGACCATTGATATTGAGAATTGTTGTTGATCCAGTCTCTGCGTCGTAAAGATTTGCAGGTTCCCAACCAGAAGTTGTCCATTGTTCTACCGTTATGTCGAAGTTTGAGAACTTCAAGTCGTCCATAGGATCCCTTAACTCGACTTTTACTGCACAGACTTTCGTCGCATCAGTTACAACCTTGAACGCATACGTATCTAGTGAAGAGTCAACGGGTGTTATTGACGCTGAGCCTCCAGGCAAATATCTGACTTGATCGACTTCGTTGATGTATAGTACCCACGTGTCTGTTGTGTCTCCTAAGGTGAATTGAAACTGCGGGGTCATCGTTACAGATGCTGAATAAACAACTAAGGCTACGGCGATTGTTGTTAGACATGCGATGCTTAGAATCCCTTTTAAGCCTATTAGCGATTGGATTTTCCTTAATTTTCCCATTTTAGATACCGATTCGGAATGAGCTCATTTTGATTATTAGTTTTATGAAGTTCAAATCAGGATTCCCAATTTTTTTTCGCGGAAATAATTGCGGTAGCAGATTCAACCTTTGAAGACAGGGTTGTTTCCGTCATACACTGCACTGGGGGCAATGTAGATTCCATGACGCCTTTGGAGAAATATATAGAAGTCTACTAGGTGATCAGAGGTTCAAGCTCCTTTGCGACCAAGAAATCTCCATTGAAACTACTGTCATCTTTCATTTCAGCGGACCTTGTTGGTTCTCTCTTGTTAAACTTGAAGAGAGTCATCTCGCCGCTTACGCCGTCAATCAATAATGTAACCTCTGTCCCACTATTCATATTCTGAAAGGTTAGCTCGTACACTGGGCAATAGACTGTGCTGCGTTCGGTTATGTCGAATGTCTCTCTGATGATGTGAACTAAGTCTGAAGGCCTTTTTGCGATTTTGGCACGCAGAAAAGCTGTGTCAGCCTCTTGAGAGATGTTGACCCTTCTGAAGTCGCAGTCGATGGTTGCAAGGTTTTCTGTTTGATCTTCGGAAGGGGCGAAATGCAATTTCTCCGGTTTGATTTCGCGTCTGAATCTATCGAGCACAAAGTACGTTTCCTTCTGATAATGTACATGTTCTTCTCCTTCAAGCATCAAGACTCTGGTAGGAGCTTTTTCCAAGTTCAGGGTTTCAGGTTTGAAGGGCTTACCACCGACAAAAACTCTTCCTGTCTGTTCACTAACTTTTGTGGCATAGATGTGTCTCTTGCAATAATCGATTGAGTATTTTCCGCCGAGAACTATGTACGGTTCATAATATTTTTCAATGTGAGCGAGCCTTATTTCCTCAGCCTTGGGTTTGAGAAAACCGAATTTGGCAAAGAAACTTTGCTTATACTTTTCACCCTTCATTCTCGCCATATTAGCATCCAGTCGACTCCTCAGAATGATCGTCTTAGCGTCCACCGTCTTCTGAGGAAGAACTTCGATCTCTGTCATTACGTACACTTCTATCCTGCTTTTCATTTTTGCCTAATTAGCTCTTATGAATCAGTACTCCACATTCAGTTTTGACATACTCTTTTTAGACAAAAACGGGTTTGTACACCCATGATCTCTGATAACAAAAAATGAGTTGAAAAAATAAAGCATATAGTGAAGTGAGCGTTAGCCCAATTCTTCACTTTGCAGGTTTACTCTCTTATGGCTTAGCAGCTTTCTGGTCTTCAGCGCGTAGGTTCCTGTTGCCATGCGGGAAAGTTGGAACTGTGTAGACTTCTGTGACGCCGTTCATGTCTTTTACTTTCTTTTGTACAAATTCAAGTGCCTGATTGCTGTCTTCAGCGTTGATCCAAATACCAACGTCCCAAGCACCGAAAATGTTCATCGTGTAGCAGAGGTCCACGCCAGATACTGGTTTTTCAGAGAGGCTTCTTATGGCTCCCAACGTGTCCATTATCTTACCCGGGTTTAGTTTCATCAGAACCAAATAGTCAGTCATGTTCTTGTTTTCCTCCCGTTTTTTTGTTTGAAAGCTGATTCTCGTCCGATTAACTTAACACTTATGAATCAAGAATCTTGATAGCTTGTCAACATGTTGGCGAGACCGCACACACAACTTTTTCGAAACGATATTTGGATAATTTAAAAAATACGATTCGCAGGAAATATGAAAGGCTATAGTATCTGATGAACGGTCGAGTCCTCAATGATTACAATTGAAGGAATTAGGGTAAAAGCGAAAACCATTCCACGGAAAAAGCTTGAAGCAATCTGGGCTGTGCTGACAAGGAAACCCTTCCCCAAAGTGAGGGCTTTCCAGCTGAGGGACGACGACTTTGACAGAGTCATAAGGCTTAGAAGATGTGACGAAGACAGGGAAAGAGAGTTAAAGGAGTGGGGAAAAGTGCTTTCTACTGAGGGCACCGATGCTTGCGTGTTCAACGACGCCGAGACAATAGCCGAATACGTTATACTGGTCCGGGAACGCCCTTATCACGATATAGCCAAAATCTTGGTGCATGAGCTGTAGCACATTGCCCGAGGGGACTTTTGAGGCTCAAACTCTCATCGTTCTCAGAATGTCACGTTGTCTTTTTAATGAAGGCGTCGGCGAACAGTCTTAAGCTATCTACTTTCGGAAGATCTCCAAAGAACAGCATGAAGAAAGTCACACCTAGTTCTTGGTATTGCTTCATCAGAAGCATAAGTTCTTGAGGGGTTCCCGTGAAGCTATCCGTCTCGGTTTCGGGCAACAAGTTTGTCGGTTTTTTTCTATTTTTCTCTTGATGAATGAATATCTGACCCGCTGGCCAACATGACCTCTCAATTTCTTGAGAGTCTCTGTTAATCACCCGACAGTAGTCTTGTAGAACTGCTAATTTGTGCTTGAAAACAGCTGGTGATGGCAAGTAGCCCCAGTCGAACCTGTCCGCGTGCTTTGCCGTTACTTTCAGCGTCAACTTTTCGCCCCCTCCAGCGATAGTTATTGGAGGATGTGGTTTCTGCCGAGGTTTAGGTTCACACACTGCTTCTTGCACATGATAGTATTTTCCTGAGTAGCTTGCTTTTTCTTCAGTCCACATTTTCTTTATCACTTCAACGGCTTCGTCCATGCGGTCTATCCTGTCCCTGGTGCTTGGAAATGGTATCCCATAGGAGATGTGCTCAAGTTCTTGGGCTCCAGCTCCGATGCCCAGTTCCAACCTGCCATTTGATAAGACATCGACCGTGCTGGCCATCTTAGCTAGCAGGGCTGGATTTCTAAAGGAGTTGCATGACACCATGGTTCCAAGTCTGATCCTACTGGTGATTGAAGAGAGCGCTGAGAGGGTAGTCCAGCATTCAAGAATAGAACTATTTCTGTACATTAGATGGTCATCTAGCCAGACAGAATGGTAACCACATTTTTCGCATTCCAAAACAACATCACGAAGAGCATCAAAGTATCTACCGTTGACATTTTGGAAAGCATAAAAAGGCAAAAACACACCAAATTTCAGCTCAGTCAAAGAATTCCACCCTTAACATAATGTTTTACACTTGTTCTTTAGATCTTAATAATTTTGGCACGAACCAAGAAAGAGGGGAAGGCCAAAACCAGGCGAATCTTGTGGTAACAGTCTGCTTGAAGTTGTTGTGATTTGTACAGAATCTCACACAACAACATCTTGGCAAAGGATACAGAAACAAAAAAGGAAAAAGGAGTCTTATGGTTGCCATTTCTCTATAAGATATTTAGGTATCTCGGAGGAGTCACGAGGTCCTACTTGGACTTTCCAGCCGCTCAGCTCTTCAATTTCGCCGCTTATCCTTGACGCCTTGCCTGGAATTATGATTTTTCTGTGCTTCACCTTGCCTTCAATACCTGTTGTTTTGATGGCGTCTGCGACCTTCTCAGCTGTCAGTTTTCGTCCTGCAACTCCGCTGTCCACAGCTGATCCTTCTGAGTCCACGACTATCAAATAGGCATTGAGTTTGGAGTTTTCAAGGTCGGAAGCAACAGTGTAGTATGTTAAGGCAAAGTTAGTGGTGAAAAACACTGGCGATTCTTCGTCGGGCGTACCGAATACCTTCAAACCTGGATCCACAGCTACTGGCTTTCGAGGGTCTGTGTAAATGTTTTGTCGGAGTACTGCGTTCGGAAGAAGCGACCAACCGTCAGCTCCATGCATTATGATGACATCGGCGTAGCGAACGATCAGCATACCTGCCAAGTACGCCTCTCTCCACTTGACTATTTCGTCAGCAGCGTCGCCCTTGTCCATCCAGGTAACCATGGGAACTCCTATCAATGGAAAGCCAGCAAGTTCCTCGCCTGCCTTGCAAGCTGCTCGACGAAGCATTGTGAAGTTGTTCAATGTGTCAGATAATCCTTCATTGGGGAAGGTTCCAGGATCTAAAACGATGTCTTCAACCCCGTAGTCTTGAAGAGTCTTGGCCAAGGAAACAAGCATGTTTAGATCGTTTGGTGCAGAAGCAACAATAGGACAATTGTACATCAAGGCTAATTCGGCCATTTCCTTCCAGTTATCCATGTTTGCTGCATACAACAGTGGCCTAGCTTTCGGGGCGGCCATCAAACCTGCTTCAGCAACATTTGAGTTTAAAGCGCACAGTATGAGAGGCAGGTTTGTGTTTTCAGACACTTTCTTGACGGTAGCTTTGAACTTTTCTGGGTCACCTGAGGTTGATCGAATTGCAATCATGTCCAGTTTCAGTGTATAGCCTATGTATTCGTAGCTGAATTTTTCCGTGTTCTTCATGCGTGTGAGAACTTCTTCTTCAGGCATTTCATCCGTGACGTCAATCGCGATTGCTGTCGGGTTAGAGTATGTGAACTCGTGGCGGTACATAACGAGCTTGCCTCCGAGCTTCACAGCCTTCTCTCCTACGCCCACGACTACTTCCTTTATCGGGGGCTTCAGCATCTCCTTCAATTGATTGTAAGCTTTCTCGTTTTCCTTCTTAAGCAAGGGCGGACACTGATCGATACTGACTTCGCGATTCACGATTTTAGTTGCAAAAGCCATACAGTTCTCTTGGCCACATTCTTTGCAGTTTGTCTTGGGGAGAAGTTTGTAAACGTCGATTGGACTGAGTTCTTTTACGCCGGCTTTTTTCTTTGCGCTCATTTCATTCCCATCCTTCATGGTTTTGTTGAAACCCAGTCGAGGAATTTGCAGGCGTCGGCTTTCTTTCCGCTTACCAGTTGACGGGTAACGTCCTTTAGCGTTTTTACAGCAGCAGGATGCATCATCATGAATAGGTCCACACCGGCAAGTAAGAGAGTTAGCGCTGTAGTCACTTCCCACAACGGACCCCTAAGCTCACGCGGCTCCCACTCAGGAGCCATTTTCAGCCAAGCCTCTCGTGCTGCCCAGGCGTTCGTTGTGCCGGAAGACATCGGGTGTGCCAACTCAGTATCACCCATCAAGCCAGCAATCCTCGCACGTTCCATGTTTGTGAAAGCGTAATCCAAACCATAGCCCAGAGCAGCTGTTGTCAAGTCCATTACGATATCCTCTTTGCCTAGATAGTCATACAAACGTCGGTTAAGCTCGCGGGCCAAATTCAAATCCATGGGAGTGAAAGACAGCGCCACATGCCCGTTTTTCTTGACGAATTTCGCGCAACGTTCAATATTCATGTCGGCGGTTAACGAACTTATCAGGAAACGTTCCCCAGCGAAGGTTTCAGTGATTTCTGCAAAAACATCCGCGTCTTTAACTGGATCCCCGCAACCTCCGATTACCAGTGGCACGTCAACTGCCTGAAGTATTTGCTCCACAGTTTTAACCGCATCTTTGGGAGTCGCATTCTTCAGTAATGGATCTATGCTGATCAAATGAACTGTCACCATGTCTGCACCAAACTTTTCAACCGCAAGTTTAGCCCAGGCTGCAGGATCTCCAATGACGTCCTTCACGTGCATCTTAACCGCTTTAGATAGAGGAATCTCCATGTCGAAAACATCAAGCGTGATTACGGGTGGATTCAACATTGGCCTCTCAAAAGAGTAGAAAGCAGGGGACGTTTCTCCGCCGATTACAATTGATCTTCCACGCGTTCCGCCTTCGCCTCTGGTCGCGCCTAGTCTTACCTCAGCGATCTTGCCCGCGTAAGTCTCAATGGGGGGCGTGAACTGCGTCGCAATGAGCTCTGTTGGTTTGCCTTTGACGACAGGGATTGCCTTCGCTTGGGGTATCAGTTGCCTTGGTAAAGCTCCTGACTCAAGCCATATTTCCAAATCTTTAACTTCAAGCTCGAAGTCCTCAAGCTCAACTTCCTGAGCCTTTGCCAGAAGATCAAGCAGGTCTGGGCTTATTGCTAACCCAGAGTCTTCATCTTTCTTCTTTTTTTCAGCCACAGGGATTCACCTTTAGCTTTTCTTCTCGCCTTTCATCGTGCGGATTATGACTTTCTTGGCGTATATCTTGGCGTCCTTCAAGACGATTTTGAAACCGCCAGCCATTATCGGCAACGTAGCTGCTGTGGCTACAGGCATCATAGCGCCTTCTTCCATGGTTTCTGCTGGCACCGCTTCTTCAACTGTCGGGGTCTCTGTCCATCGTGCTACGACAGGGTGGTTCTTCTCTTTCAGGAATGCCTTTAAAGCATCGATATTTTGCACGTCTTCCTCGGTGGCTATTTTATTCACAACGTCTGCTGGAATGAAGTCTTTGACTCGTTCCTTGACTTCCTTTGGCAGCCAGACAATCCGGTTCCATCCGTCGTCTGCCGCGAGGAACTTCTTTGACCGCATGTATTCGATTGACATTCCGTGGAATCCATCTATTTGTCGCCCTCCAGCGGTGGAGTCGGCAAGAGTTGAGAATGGCAGACCGTTAACAGTGACTCCTTTGAAGCTTCTGTTGACCACGCCGAAACCATCAACTTCTGGAATATAGAAGGCCACAGCTTCGAAGCAGCCACATGAAGTGTGCGGGTGATCGAATGCGGTGTAGAGCCACACTTGGTTGACTTCGCCCAGAGTGCGTTTCTTGACGGTCTCGTTTATACCGGAGAATTCGCCTTTTTCAGCGTTAACCAATTCACCCCTTTCTATGGCAAACACTGGTCCCTTAGGATCTACCTGCGCAGATGCACGGCCATCAAACCAACTGATTGCGCCGCAGTTTGAGTAGCGTTGCGGTGTGATAACGCAAACGTGGCTAGGAGCAAAAGATTGGCATAGGACACACCCGTAAAATTTGTCAACTTCCTCATCTTTCAGGCCCCTGGCTTTGGCGTCTCTTGTCTCGTAATCTTGCATGGCTATGGGATACATCTCCAGTACTTTGGCTGGGTCGGTGACGAAGGTTATTTGAACCTTCTCGATTATCGGAAGTTCGCTTTTGAAAAGTTTGTAAAGCACTTTGCCAACGTATTCGAAAGAGTTCAGGCCTTTCTGGAAAGATTTTTTGCCCAGGCGTATCCAGATGTCGTAGCGCTGGTTTAGGTGCATGAAGCCTTCGATGTAGTTGAGGTAGCCATGTATGCGTCTTTCGATTACTCCTTCGAGTTGCTGGTCCAGCGTTGACCCCGCGGCTTCCACTAAAATCCCAAGCGGGTAGACGCTGCCTTCTTTCATGTCTTTTATGTCGGGACCAATTATGGTTACTTTTCCGTCTTCAATCGCGTCCATGGATCTTACTTTGGCTAGTTCAAATTTCTCTTTGACTGTTGGACCGCCGAGTTCTACTTGCATATCGTTTCTGCGGATGCGTTCGCCCTCGTATATTACGCCAACATCTACTGGTATGTCTTTAAACATTGACATTTTCTTATTGTCCTCCTTCAAATTTTGAAGTCATGACTGTGAGATTTTTCGCCCATTCTTCCAGAGTTGCATTTGGGAAAGACCAACTGGCATGAGCGTGATACAAATTGTCCAGTGTCATCGTTTTGAGACTCGGAGCAAAGTGTTTGAGTCCGCAAATTATCAGTGCCTCCATGTAATACGGCATACCGACGAACATCGCCATGTCATACGGTCCTTTCCCATCAAGTCCCTGCCAATCAGGGTCAACCAAACGGTTGCCAATGTCCATAGCAGACATAAATCCGGCTGGTTCATAGCCTCTCTTGAGGAATTCGCCCACTACATGGGCTGTTGCTACCACTGGAACTTTTGACGCTCTGGCGAAGTCGATAAGAAAGTCGATTAGCTGCCTGCCTTCCATCCAGCGTTCAGTTACATAGCTACCCGCAACAAGGATTGGACGGGAAGCTTTCTTGATCATGGCCACAGCTACTTCGGGCTTCTGTATGGGGTTTGCTTTCTTTGTAGCAGCTATTTCTGCACATTGCCAAGGTTCACAGGACATTCAGTATCACTCCTTGACTTTTCTGATCATTCTTGGGAGCAATGTCGGATCCGGAATCACCGTTTCCTTCCAGCCTTTTTCATCGAGAATCTTGACGATTTCGTCTTTCATGGTCATGGGTACGTCTGCCATCGTACGCACGAACAAGTGTATGTCTTGCGGCATGGTTCCGTAGAGGCGTTTGCTCAGGTCTATGTAGTGTGAAAGCTTAATGCTGCGACCCTTCCAAGTGTCGTTGGGTCTAATGCACAGTTTTGCGATGGCAACCATGGCTTCCTGTGGGGTTTCGACAGTTTGGAACAAGTGTTCAGGCGCGGGGCCGACGTTAACCTTATTCCCTGTGCGGGCATCGTAAACTTCCCAGTCTTCAGGTTTATCCTCTCTACCCAAGAGCATTCGACGATACTTGCTGCCATGTGGACCCACAAGCACTGGCACACCCAGACTCCAAAAACCAGCTGCGATGGATGCTGCCTTCTGCGAATACGCGCCCCAAGCTAAACCAACTGCGCCTAGACGGTTGTGTATGTAATCAGCAATTTCTTCGTAGTTGCCTCTTAAGTTACGTTTGGCGAAAATGTTGGCCACTTTTATGGCTGCGCCTGCAATGTGCGCGTTTGCGACGCATGAGCCGACGTTGAGGACTCCCCCAGCTTCAAAGCCGCC
>Ga0105101_10000659_pt1 | contig 14504 bp, 10 predicted proteins | sample PPLLak21cMay2015_2_FD_87037 | JGI IMG/M metagenome (GOLD analysis project Ga0105101, IMG submission 87037) | Freshwater sediment microbial communities from Prairie Pothole Lake near Jamestown, North Dakota, USA - PPLs Lake P8 Core (1) Depth... | ecosystem: Environmental > Aquatic > Freshwater >... | reverse complement strand
CGGACAGGGGAATTGTCCCGCCCACTATCCATAAACGGTGATTTTTCGCCTGCGCCGACAGAAAACTCTGAATGGGGCCGTTACCGTCCTTTTCAACCGCCGCCAGACGGTCGGCGTCGTTGAGTGGCATGAGGGCGAAATTCTCCGGCAGCACCAGGAGTTGCGCGCCGGCGGCGACCGCGGCGGCGATCTGCCGCCCGGCTTCCTCGAGATTGTCCGGCACCCGCGGCCCGGACACCATCTGCACCGCCGCCATGTAAGTCATGCGGCGCCCGCACTTGAACAGCCTGCTCGCTCAATAAAAGCGCCAGAGGTTTCCGCGATAGATATCAGGGAAGACAAAAACCGGGGAAGAAAAATAAAACTCCGCTGCATGCCGCTAGAATATCATTGAACCCCGGCTCCATCATCCGCTTTCTCCGGCTCCGTTGGCGCGTCGGCGACATCGCCCTTGACCAGTTTGGTGATTACCGGATTGTCCCACGGCCCCTTCACCACATAGGTGATGCGGGTACCCGCGGCAATCTGTTTCTTGAAAATTTTCTGCACCGCCAGCACCGCCGCCGCCACCTGCGGCCCCAGCACGCCCCAGGTCGCGAACGTGACGGTATTGCTGATTTTCGGCTGTAACTCCAGCGCCAGATCATAGTCCTCCGCCGCCAATCCGATCCGGCCTCCGATATCGAGCTGGATCGCCGGACCGCGGATGGAGAAACCGCTGGCATAGGCATTGCCCTTTTCGATTTTTATCACGCCCTGAATGCGGTCATAGATCAGCCCCTTGCCGAACACCGGGGTAAAGTCGAGGGTGAGATAGCGCCCGATGGCGCTGATATCGAGCAACCCGAACAATCGGCCAGCGCCCGACTTCACCTGAAGAAAGCGGCCTTTCCTGGCAGACACATCGACCTTGCCGCTCAGGACCGCCAGTTGTGGATTGGTCGGCGAGCCCGACCACGACAGATGCGACTTGACCGATGCCTCGCCACCCGCCAGCTGATCCGGCGCGCCGAAAGCCTCCATGGTCTTGCCCATGTCCGGACTGTGGAATTCGACATCGAACTCGCTTGCATGATTCTTGCCGTCGAATTGCCAGCGTCCGCTGGCGTTCAGTTTCATGTCGGGCCGCGTCAGATTCAGGCGCCGGAACTGCCAGCCGGCATTGTCGGGTTCGGCCATGAAATCGAGCTCACCCAGTTGCTTGCCGCGAAGTTCGAAGGATTTGCTGCGCAATCGCACGGCGGGCAGACGGCGTGGATCCGCCGATGTATCGCTTCGCTCATGTTGCGTGTCCGGCAACACCAGATGCGCCAGATCCATTTCGAACCGCGCCGGGGGGCCCTTGCCGGAATATTTCACAGAACCGGCCACGGCGGGGCCATTGACCGTGCCCTGCCAGGTGTCGCGACGGCGGGAAAAATCAATGGCGATATTTCCAAACTGACGGTCGAACAGGGTCAACGCGCTCACGTTGGCGCTGACACGCGCGAGAAATTCCGGAACTTCACCCGGTCCTCCGCCCAGCAACGGCAACCATTGATCGGCATTCACCTCCGCCAGATCGGCCCTGATGTACACGTCGGGGGTTGTAGGCGCCGGCGCCGGCGCACCGCCGAAGTTGATTCGCGCACCGGCAAAGCTCCAGCCCTCCGCCTTGCGCGCCAGGGCAATCCTGCCGTTCATGCGGCCGCCGACATGAAGCGCCAGCAGGATGTTGCCGGGGCGCGTCGATTCGGTACGGACGAGGAGTTTCTCATCCGCCAGCCCCTCGGGCCGGTTCAACGGCGCGGGCAACGAAACCTTGAAGCCCCGAAAATCGGCATCGGCGCGCAACTCGCCGGTTTCGTTCTTCTCCTGCCAGGTGCCGGACCAGTTGGCGGCGCCGCTGATGCGCGCGGCGATTTTTGTTCCGAACACGGGCGCCAGCCCCTGGGCCGTGACGGCGCCCTGGCCCTGCACAAACAGCTGGCCATCGCGCTGCGCCGCGGTCAGCATGGTCTCGCCACCGAGCAAGCGCGCACGCAGATTGCCCTCGTACAGGCCCGCCTCCGTGAAACGCACACTGCCCTCGACGGCTTCCGCTGCCACGGGCGAACCCCCAAACCGCAGCGTGTTTTTCATGAACCGGTACTCGCCCTGGAGCTGGGTGGAGCGCACATCGCCCAGCGGAATCATGATATCGAGACTGAGGATGCCCGCGCCCGATCCCTGCAAACCGGACGGCAGGTAGGCCAGCCAGCGCTGGCTGCCGGGTTTGGGCTTTGCATCGTACAGCACATTCAGCGTTTCATTGAGCGCGCCGCTCACCTTGCCGCCAACATACACGACACGATGTCCCGCGCCGGAATCGCGCGACTGCACCACCACCTGCGTGGCGTCGAGCTTGCCGATTTTTCCACCGCCGACCACCGTTACCTCGGAACCATTGACGGCCACGTCCACTTCCGCCTGCTTGACCGGTTCCCAGCCGGGAAGAAAACGGTATACACCGTTCCGCACATGCCCACGCAGTTCGAACACGCCGGTATGGTTGCGGAAGGGAAAATCACGGATGGGGCCGTCATAGATCAAGTGGCCCTCGGTGATATCACCGGCGACAAAAGAGCGCTCCATCCAGGCGAGCGTACCGGGCTTCAGATGTGACGCCGGATAGTAACGCGCAGCATGCGCGCCGTTGCCGTCCTGAAAATCGACACGCAGTTTCAGCACCGGCGAGAGGTCATGGTCGTGCGGCAGCTGCAGGCTGAGTTTGCCGGTGCCACGGCCGTCCTCGCCGGCCAGCCGCAGGCCGCTGCCGTTGACCAGCCAGTAATCGGCGTATTTCTTCCAGCTCAGATCGCCGCCGACGCGCTCGGCGGCCAGGGGGTCGCGGAACACCCGCGGGAGCGACAACGTCACGCCGGTGGAATCGATCCGGAAATTTCCGGCGTTGCGCGACAGGGATAGATGACCGCTCACTCCGCGCGCGCCTGGATATTTCTGATACGGAAGCACGGCGCCGTCCTTGATATCCGCCTCCAGGGAATAGTCTTCGGGCGACATCCAGTCGCCCTGCAGGCGCAGACTGAAATTGTCGACACTGCCCTCGGGTTTGATCGCCAGCCAGGCGTCAAACAGCGCGGCCGCATTTCCGGGGATATTTTTCGCATTCTCGGCGATTTCGCCTTTCAGGCGCGTCACGAAACCGGTGATATCGCCCATATCCATATGCTTGATCTGGAATTCGCTCGCCTCCGGCCGGTGCGCGATGCGCAGATGCCCTCCCGCCCACGACGGACCTTCCAGACCGAACAGCGGGTTGGCCACGTCGAGGCGCCAACCCGCGCGGCGCGCGCGCCAGCTGATGTCCCCGCCCGCCTCGCGTATCCCGAGCGGCGCCTCCCATCCCGGGACCGGCAAACGGAGGCCGGAAACCTTCACCGAACCCCCGACCGAAACCGGACGGCCCTCCTCCCACTCGGACTGCAGTTGCAGCGCGAATTTCCCGCGCAAGGCATCCGGCAATTTCTCGCGTACGATCAGCGGCTGATCGCTGATATTGATATGTGCGGCGCGCAGATAAATATCGCCGTCCCAGTCGGACGAAGCCAGCGGATTTCCCGTCACGTCAAGAAGGACCGAGCATTCGTCGCACATCCCGTCGGGAAAGTCGGCATTGAAGACGAGGCGGTGCCGGTCACCGTTGTTGCGCAGGCTCAGGTTCACGCGCGCCAGGTGCAGCGCGGGGCCGGTTTCGCGGTGATCGAACCATTGCATCTCGCCGTTCTCAATCTCGAGCCGTCCCTGCTGGAACAGCCAACTGACGAACTTTTCGTCTTGTCCGCGCTCGACGGACGCGAGCGGGTCGAAACCGGAGATGCGGTAGCGGCCGTCCGTCAGGCGTTCCAGCGCCAGGCTCGGGCTCACCACCACCAGGCTGTTGATTTCGAAATCGCCCCAAAGCAGGGGCAACAGGGCAAGACTGATGCGGACTTCGCTCAGGCGAATGGCGGGCCGGACACCGTCGACGGCGAACACCTGCAACCCCTGCACGCGCGCGCCGGGATACAGGCCGTCCCAGTAGGCGTGCAGCGATTCGATGCGCACCTGGTGGCCGGAACGCTGGCTCAGGTATTCTTCGAGATTCTGCTTCTGCCCGGTGATCATCGGCAGCAGATGGCGCGCGATACTGAAAGCGATCGTCAACAGCACCAGCACTACTACCGAAATGTACAGGGTCCAGCGGCTCACGTGCCATGTCACGCGACCGATGTGAAAGGCGTACTGCTGCAGCCGTTTCTTCATGTCGATCGACAGCCTTTCGCCAGCATGCCCGGAGGGTTCATATCGCTATTCTGCCGTATCCGGGCTAAAGCGGGAAAATATCAACGACAGCCCGGGATTGATTTCTTGGAGGCCACATTTGCACGGAAGTTCTTGTACTCCGGTCAAGACAGGCCGGCATCACATCAGCACGACATCATACTGCTCCTGCGTATAGAGCGGCTCCACCTTGAGCTGGATCGGTTTGCCGATGAACTCCTGCAATTTCACCATGCTGCCGGCCTCCTCGTCGAACAGCAGATCGATCACGGGCTGCGATGCCAGCACCATATAGCCGTCGGCGCCGTATTGGCGCGCCTCGCGCAGGATCTCGCGGAAGATTTCGTAACACACGGTCTGCGGCGTCTTTACCATGCCGCGTCCCTCGCACACCGGGCAGGGCTGGCACAGGACATGTTCGAGGCTCTCGCGCGTGCGTTTGCGCGTGAGTTCCACCAGTCCCAGCGGCGACATCTCCGTCAGGTAGACCTTGGTGCGGTCGCGTGCCAGCGCCCGCTCGAGCGCGCGCAGCACCTGGCGCTTGTGCTCGGCTTCCGCCATGTCGATGAAGTCGATAATGATCATGCCGCCCAGGTTGCGCAGCCGCAGCTGGCGCGCGATGGTTTGCGCCGCTTCCAGATTGGTCTTGAACAGGGTCTCTTCCAGGTTGCGCCGGCCGACATAGGCACCGGTGTTCACGTCGATCGTGGTCATGGCCTCGGTCTGGTCCAGGATCAGGTAACCGCCGGACTTGAGCATGACCTTGCGGTCGAGGGCCTTCTGGATCTCATCCTCGACGGAATACAGGTCGAAGATCGGGCGTTCGCCCGGATAATGCTCGATCCGTTGCGCGATCTCCGGAATGAACTCGATGCCGAAGTCGATCGCCTTGGTGTATACCTCGCGCGAGTCGATACGTATTTTTTCGACGTTTCCGCGCACCAGGTCGCGCATGGCGCGCAGTGCCAGCGGCAGATCCTCGTGGATCAGGCTGAGCAGGGACGCGCTGCGGATACGCTCCTGGCAGGCAGTCCACACCCGGCGCAGGTAACGAATGTCGGTTTCGATCTCTTCTTCCGCCGCCGTCTCGGCCAGCGTGCGCAGGATATAGCCCCCTTCCTCGGCGCCTTCCGGCATCGCGGATTTCACCAGCGCACGCAGGCGCTCGCGCGTGGCCTCATCGCCGATCTTCTGCGAAATGCCGATGTGCTTGCTGTACGGCAAATACACCAGATAGCGCGCAGGCAGCGTGATCTGCATGGTCAGGCGCGCGCCCTTGGTGCCGATGGGGTCCTTCAGCACCTGCACGATCACTTCCTGCCCGTCCTGCAGCAGCTCGTTAATGGGCGGCACCGGGCCGGCGCCGTTCTCAGCGCCGGAAACCGAACGTATGTCCGAGGCGTGCAGAAACGCAGTGCGTTCGTGCCCGATATCGACGAACGCCGCCTGCATGCCCGGAAGGATCCGGACCACCTTTCCTTTATATATGTTTCCGACGATGCCGCGGCTGCGCGCGCGCTCGATGTAGACTTCCTGCAGCACGCCGTTTTCGACAACGGCGACGCGGGTCTCCTGCGGGGTAACGTTGATAAGGATTTCTTCGCTCATATGAACAAAATCAGGTTTCAAGTCTCAAGTTTCAGGTTTCAGGTTAAAAAATCCGATCCGGATGCAGTGCTTTCTTCATGAAACTTGAAACCTGAAACATGAAACCCTGCTCACGGACATACAATCCCGGTTTGATTGAGAAGCTGACAGAGCTCGAACAACGGCAGTCCCATCACGCCGGAGTAGCTGCCCTCCAGCTTCGCGATAAACGCCGCGGCGCGTCCCTGGATCGCGTAAGCGCCGGCCTTGCCCAGGGGTTCGCCGGTTTTCCAGTACTGCTCGATTTCCGCCGGCGTTAAGGAACGAAGCGTCACGCGACTCGTGCTCAGCGCCGTGTATTCCTTCTCGCGATGCCACACGCACACGGCGGACAGGACCTCATGCGTGCGCCCGGCCAGGCGCCGCAGCATGTCCGTGCCATGCGCCGCGTTCTCCGGCTTGCCCAGGATTTCGCCATCGAGCACCACTTCCGTGTCCGCGCCCAGCACCGGATGCGCTGGCAGCCCGCGCTCCTTGACCAACTGTGCCACCCAGCGCGCCTTGTCGCCCGCGACACGCGTCACGTATTGCGCGGGCGCTTCACCGGCCTCGCGAACCTCGAGGATATTGGATGGCATCACATCGAACCCGATGCCCAGCTGGCGCAGCAATTCCTGCCGGCGGGGGGAAGCGGAGGCGAGGTAGATCATGGTTGGCGAGTTTAAAGTTCAGAGTACAGGGTACAGAGTTGCACGCGCTGCTTTTTAACTTTGTACCTTGTACTTTGTACTCTAAACGCCGAACCCGTCAGCGCTTACCGGTGGTACGGCAGATTCTTGATGATACTCCATGCCCGGTAAAGCTGCTCCGCCAGGACCACGCGCACCACGGGGTGCGCCAGGGTAAGTTTAGACAATGCCCAGCGTTCTTTCGCGCGTTCGAGACAGGCCGGTGCCAGCCCTTCCGGCCCGCCCACCAGCAGGGCCAGATGCTCGCCGCCGGCAAGCCGCTTTTTGAGTTCCTGCGCCAAGGCCTCGGTATCGAGCTGTTTCCCGGTGCGCTCTAGCGCCACCACATGCGCGCCGGCGGGAATGGCAGCCAGCTGGCGCGCCCCTTCCTGCTCGACGAGGCGCCGCAGATCGGCGCCCTTGGTGCGCCGGCCGGCGGGAATCTCGTGCAGCACCAGGCGGCACTCGCGCGGCAGGCGTTTGGCGTACTCCTGATATCCGGTTTCAACCCATTCAGGCATGCGGTCACCGATGGCGATGATGTGGATTTGCATAGGACATCTCGAATGGCCAGGACACCAGGCCAGGAATTTATTTTTTCACCGTTTTCGGTTTTCGTGGCGACTTCGGTTTCCTGGCAATTTCCTTTTTTTCGTCAGGTTCAATACGCCTGGCATCGGACCAGAGTTTTTCGAGGTTGTAGAAATCGCGTATCTCCTCGCGCATGACATGCGCCACGACGTCGCCGAAGTCGATCAGCACCCAGTCGCCGGTTTTCCCGCCTTCCACGCCCACGGTGCGCACGCCATGCGTGCGCAATGCGTCCACGACCTTGTCGGCGGTGGATTGCACATGCCGGTTCGAAGTGCCGGTGGCGATCACCATGTAGTCGGTGAAATCGCTGATCTTGCGCACGTCGAGCACCGCGATATCGCGGGCCTTGGCATCTTCCAGCGCATCCTGGATCCAGCTTTGGGTTTTCTTGGCGGTGGTGGCTTTCGGCATCAGTTTTCCCGGTTGAGATAGATTCTGTTGGCGCGCAGGTAGTCCAGCACGGCGGGCGGCAATAAGCCGTCCACCGGCTCGTTGCGCGCAATAGCTTCGCGGATACGCGTGGCGGAAATGTCCTGGGGCGTCACGGTCTGAAAATAGATCTTTCCCGCGCTGGTCCGGGCGAACTCACCCGCGGCAGGCGCGAAACGGCCGCGGGCCCATGCCGGCAGGACCTCGGCGGACGGCAACGACCAACCCGGCCGCGTCATCACGACAAAATGCGCCAGCTCCGGCAATCGTTGCCACTGGTGCCAGGTCTCGAGACCCTCAAAGGCATCCAGGCCCAGCAGCAGACACAGCGGGCGGGCGCCGAATTCCTCGCGCAGGGATTCCAGCGTCAGCACGGTGTACGAAGGCCCGCCACGTTTGATTTCACGGTCATCCACACGAAACCCGGGAAATTCGGCCACTGCCAGTTCGGCCATGCGCAAACGCTGCGCCACCGTGGCCTGCGGCGGTCGGCGATGCGGCGGATTGGCGGCCGGAATGATCCGCACTTCCGCCAGATCGAGAGCGCGCAAAACCTCCTGCGCGGGACGCAGATGGCCGTAATGAATGGGATCGAAAGTGCCGCCAAGAATGCCGAGGGGTCGCACTTCAATTTCTGATTCCTGATTCCTGATTTCTAATTTCAAATTCCGCGCCAAACAATCAGAAATCAGGAATCAGAAATCTGGAATTCGGAATCCGGAATTCCGCCGTTACTTGCGGACATGACCATCCCCGAGCACGACGAATTTCACCGACGTCAGCCCCTCGAGGCCGACAGGGCCGCGCGCGTGCAGCTTGTCGGTGGAAATGCCGATCTCGGCGCCGAGGCCGTACTCAAAGCCGTCAGCGAAGCGCGTCGAGGCATTGACCATGACCGAGCTCGAATCGACCTCGCGCAGGAAGCGGCGCGCGCGGGTGATGTCCTCGGTCACGATGGAATCGGTATGGGCCGAGCCGTATTTGGCGATATGGTCCATGGCCGCGTCCACGTTGTCCACCACGCGGATGGACAGGATCGGAGCCAGGTATTCCGTATGCCAGTCCTCTTCCGTCGCGGCCTTGATGCCGGCAAGAATCTTGCGCGTGGCCTCGCAGCCGCGCAGCTCGACACCCTTATCCTGGTACATCTTGCCCAGCACCGGCAGGACCTTCGCCGCCACGTCACGCGCGACCAGCAGCGTTTCCATGGTATTGCAGGTGCCATAGCGCTGGGTCTTGGCGTTGAACGCGACTTTCACGGCCTTGTCGAGATCGGCCTTGTCATCAATATAAACGTGACACACGCCGTGCAGATGCTTGATGATGGGGATGGTGGCCTCGGCGCTGATGCGCTCGATGAGCGACTTGCCGCCGCGCGGCACGATCACGTCCACGTATTCCTTCATGCGGATCAGCTCGCCCACGGCGGCGCGATCGGTGGTCTCGATCACCTGCACGGCATCTTCCGGCAGGCCGGCCTGCTTGAGCCCGGTCTGGATGCAGGCGGCAATGGCACGGTTCGAATGAATCGCCTCGCTGCCGCCGCGCAGAATCGAGGCATTGCCGGATTTCAGACACAGCCCGGCGGCGTCGGCGGTGACGTTCGGGCGCGATTCATAAATGATGCCGATGACACCAAGCGGGACGCGCATGCGCCCGACCTGGATGCCGGAAGGGCGGTAGTTCAAATCGGTGATCTCGCCCACCGGATCGGCGAGCGCCGCGATCTGCCGCAGCCCCTCGGCCATGGACTTGATGCGCGCGGCGTTCAACTCAAGCCGGTCGAGCAGCGCCTCATCCAGGCCCTGAATTTTCCCGGCATCGAGATCTTTCCTGTTGGCCGCGATCAGCGCGTCGCTCTGGCGCTCGATCTCGGCGGCCATCGCCATCAGGGCGGTGTCCTTGGCCGCGGTCTCGGCGCGGGCCATTACGCGTGCCGCGGCGCGGGCGCGTTGTCCGACTTCCTGCATGTAACGCTGGATGTCGGCGTCGGCGGTTGGTTTCGAGGCTGTTTTCATGAATCTCTGCTATTTGTCTACTCACCATCTATATAAGACATGTCGCGGGCTTGAGGCCGCTCATGCTGAGCGCGAGACACTGCAATTCCTGCCACACATCGCCGGTGCCCCGGCCTTTCAGAATGCGGTCGGTCCGGGCGGCGCGCCGCAACAGGTCCTGCGCGGCCTCCGGCGATAACCGTTTGAGCGCGGCGCTGACCAGCGGCTTGCGCTTGGCCCACACCCTCCGTGCCTCGAGGACCCGCATCACCGGCTGGCCGGAAGCGACCAGGCTTGCCATCTGCGCCAGTTCGCGCGCCTCGCGCGCCAGTGCCCACAGAACCAGGATGGGCTCGACGCCTTCGCCGCGCAGGCTGGCGAGAATTCGTTCGACCGTCGCCGGTTCGCCGCGCAGGCTGGCGTCCGCCAGGGCAAAAACATTGTAACGGGCATTGTCGCCGAGATTATCCTCGATGTCATCCAGACCCACTTCGCCGCCGCCAAAACGCAGGGAAAATTTGTCGATTTCCTGCGCGCAGGCAAGCAGGTTGCCCTCCATGAGATGCGCCAGCAGGTCCACCACCCCCGGACCCGGCTTCAACCCCTTCGCCTCCATGCGACGCCGTATCCACGCGGGCCATTGCGCCGCTTCCATTGGCCAGGCCACAACCACCACACCCGCGCCTTCCAGCGCCTTGGCCCATTTGGTCTCGCGTGTTGCCTTATCGAGCTTGCCGCAGCTCACCAACAACACGGTATCCGCCGGGGGTTTTGCCGCGATTTCGACGAGAATTTTCGCGCCGGTCTCGCCGGGTTTTCCGGTGGGCAAGCGCAATTCGATCAAGCGCCGCTCGGAAAAAAGTGAAAGTGACTGCGTGGACGCGAACAGTCCGTTCCAGTCGAACCCGCTCTCCACCGTCAACGATTGGCGATCGAGATAACCATTGGCCTGCGCCGCTTCGCGAATGGCCTGGCAGCTCTCCTCGACCAGCAGCACTTCCTCGCCGTACACGAAATAGACCGGTGCCAACCCGCGCTTGAGGTGATTGGCCAGTTGATCAGCGTTTATTTGCATCGGAATCAATGAGAGCGATGCGCGACAACCGTCGCAGGATTTGTTGTGCCGCATCGCGTTGCATTTCACGCCGCAGTTCCTGCTCTTCCCTTTCCTTGGCCAGCACGTTCAGCCGGTCGAACTGATGGTCGCGTTGCACCTTGACGGTCTGCGGCTTCGACAACTGTTTGTTGTCCGCGTCCACCAGACGGAAACTCACTTCGTATTTCAGCAGGTACTCGTCGACCTTGCCGGTGGAGGTCACTGACAATACCCGGCTGTCCGATTGCTCGCCGTAAAGCACCAGCCGCGGCGCGTCACCCGATTCCTGGATTTGAACATCCGTCTGGGTCCGCAGGGCGTTCTTCATCGCCACCAGCAACGGGTTGTTTTCCAGCAGATTACCTTCCACCCGCACCTGCAGCACGGAAAGTGCGGCAGGCATTTCCGCCCTGCCCGTTCCGCGCAGATGGAAACCGCATGAAACCAGTGAAAAGTACAGAGTACAAAGCACAGCGTACAGAGCGAAAGCGGATAGCGCGCGGCGACCCGTCCCTTTGTACCCTGTACTTTGAACTCTGTACTTCATAGAACGATATTCACCAGCTTGCCCGGTACCACGATGACTTTCTTGACCGGTTTGCCGCCGACATGGCGTTTAACGCATTCGTCAGCCAACACGAGTTCTCGCACCTGTGCTTCAGCAGCCGTCGCCGGAATCACAACCTCACAACGTTTCTTGCCGTTCACCTGTACCACCAACATGATCTCATCCTGCACCAGGGCTGTTTCGTCTGGCTCTGGCCAAGGCGCACGCAAAATATCCTCTCCAAATCCCGATTCACGCCAAAGATTGTGGCAAATATGGGGCGTAATCGGCGAGAGAAGCCTCAGGAGGATTGACGTTCCTTCATACACAACAGATTCGTAGGCAGTTCCATATGCGGGATAACCTTTTTCGCTATCTGGTGTTCCCGGCCCTGGAATGCGTTCAAGAGAATTGAGCATCTTCATTGCCGCGGAAACAACTGTATTAAACTGGAATTTTCTGAAATCATGATTTGCTTGCCGCAGATTAACGTGAATCTCACGTCGAACAGTTGCAAGCGATTTTGGCAAGCCACTGACACTGATTAAGCGTTCCGTAACGTCTTTATTTTGTATAGCAAGAGAGATGGTTCCCTTCTTATCGGAAGAGAAATTCCAAAGACGTTTCAGGAACCGATAGGCTCCTTCTACTCCTGAATCCGACCATTCGAGAGTGTCCTCGGGTGGAGAAGCAAACATCATGAACAGCCGCGCGGTATCGGCGCCGTATTGCTCGATCAGCGATTGCGGATCGACGCCGTTGTTCTTGGACTTCGACATGGTGCCGATGCCGCCCGATTCGACCGGCTGGCCGTCGCTCTTCAGTACCGCGCCAGTACGGCCGCCCTTGTCGTCGGTTTGAACCTCGACCTCGGCCGGATTGAAATACTGGATGCGTCCGCTCGCCGGCTTGCGGAAGAAAATCTCGTTCAGCACCATGCCCTGGGTCAGCAGGCGCATGAACGGTTCGTCACCCCGTGCCAGGCCGGTATCGCGCATCACCTTCCACCAGAAGCGCGAGTACAGCAGGTGCAGGATGGCGTGCTCGATGCCGCCGATGTATTGATCCACCGGCATCCAGTAACCGGTTTCGTCGTCGACCATCGCCGTGTCGCGGCGCCGGCTGGCGTAGCGCGCGTAATACCAGGACGAGTCCACGAAGGTGTCCATGGTGTCGGTCTCGCGCCGTGCCGGTTTGCCGCACTTCGGACACTGGCAGTTCACAAAGTCGGCGCGCTTGTTGAGCGGGTTGCCGCTGCCGTCCGGCACGCAGTCCTCCGGCAGAACCACCGGCAAATCCTTGTCCGGGACCGGCACGTCGCCGCAGTGGTCGCAATGAATAATAGGTATCGGGCAACCCCAGTAGCGCTGGCGCGAAATGCCCCAGTCGCGCAGGCGCCACATGACCTGCTTGTCACCGAGGCCTTTGGTTTTCAGATCGGCCGCGATGGCGTCGACGGCACCGTTATAGTCGAGGCCGTCGTACTTGCCGGAATTCACACAGCGGCCGTGTTCCTTGTCCGCGTACCATTCCTGCCAGGAATCAAGTGAAAACTTTTCGCTCCCGACCGCGATCACCTGCTTTATCGGAAGTCCATACTGTTTGGCAAAATGGAAGTCGCGCTCGTCGTGCGCCGGCACCGCCATCACCGCACCCTCGCCGTAACCCATGAGCACGTAGTTACCGACCCACACCGGAATCTGCTCGCCGGTCAGCGGGTGCGTCACTGTGATCCCGGTCGGCATGCCCTTCTTTTCAATGGTGGCGAGGTCGGCCTCCATGACCGAACCGCGCTTGCATTCCTCGATGAACGCGGCCAGTTTCGGATTGTTCTTCGCGGCATGGGTCGCCAGCGGATGCTCGGCTGCCACCGCGCAGAAAGTGACGCCCATTATGGTGTCGGCACGCGTGGTGAACACCCAGAGCAAACCATCCTGAAGACTCTCACCAACTCCCCCTCTCCCCTCGCGGGAGAGGGCAAGGGGAGAGGGGGAATCACCCCTCATCCCCACCCCTTCTCCCGCAAGGGGAGAAGGCTCCCTCTCCCCGACCCCTCTCCCGCAAGCGGGAGAGGGGAATTCTGTAAGATCGGAGCCGAGCGCGCTGCGCGCGATCCCATTCACTCTGAAGGCGAAACGCACGCCTACGCTCTTGCCGATCCAGTTGGCCTGCATGGTGCGCACGCGCTCCGGCCACTCGGGGAGCTTCTCCAGATCGGCCAGCAGCTCCTCGGCGTATCGCGTGATCGCCAGGTAATACATGGGAATCTCGCGCTTCTCGATCACGGCACCGGTGCGCCAGCCGCGGCCGTCGATGACCTGTTCGTTGGCGAGCACGGTCTGGTCCACCGGGTCCCAGTTCACCACGCCGGTTTTCTTGTAGGCGATGCCCTTTTCCAGCATGCGCAGGAACAGCCACTGGTTCCACCGGTAATACTCGGGCTTGCAGGTGGCGAGTTCGCGCTCCCAGTCGATCGCGAAACCGAGCGACTTGAGCTGCTTCTTCATGTAGGCGATGTTGTCGTAGGTCCACTTCGCCGGTGGCACGCCGTTGGCCATCGCCGCGTTCTCCGCCGGCAGGCCGAAGGCGTCCCAGCCCATGGGCTGCAACACGTTGCGGCCCTGCATGCGCTGGTAACGCGTGATCACGTCGCCAATGGTGTAATTGCGCACATGACCCATGTGCAGCTTGCCTGAAGGATAGGGAAACATCGACAGACAGTAGAATTTCTCCCGTTTCGGGTCTGGCGCTGCCTTGAAACTCTGTTGCCGCTCCCAGTAGTCCTGGGCGTCTTTTTCTACTTTTTCGGGAAGGTATTGCTCATCCATCGTATTGAGATCCGGCTCAATGCCTGAGGGCCGGAAGGATACCGTAATTCGGGGGTTTCGTCTTTTGGGATGACTGTCATTCCGGCGGAAGCCGGAATCCAGATAGTAATCAGTCGAGCGGGCTTCGCCCGCGTTATTTGTAATTGCGGTTCTCGCACCGCGGGCGAGGTACTTTTCTTTGCTCGTGCAAAGAAAAGTACCCAAAAGAAACACGCCCCGGATGGCGCGACCTTTCCCGCTACGCCTCCGGCTCCGCGGGAAAGCCCGGGGCGCACATCCCTGTGCGCCCGTTCGCGCTGCCACTGGCAGCGCTCACCCCTGCGCTTCTCGCCGGAATCGGCGCGCGCCCCAACTCGCCGGGCGCTGAGAAACGCGCCCCCGGGCTCGAACACGAGG
>Ga0105101_10000656_pt1 | contig 14517 bp, 14 predicted proteins | sample PPLLak21cMay2015_2_FD_87037 | JGI IMG/M metagenome (GOLD analysis project Ga0105101, IMG submission 87037) | Freshwater sediment microbial communities from Prairie Pothole Lake near Jamestown, North Dakota, USA - PPLs Lake P8 Core (1) Depth... | ecosystem: Environmental > Aquatic > Freshwater >... | reverse complement strand
TTAAAATCTGAATAAGAGCTCCAAGTCCCATCGCCCAGAATAAAAACTTAGCTCCGCTTTTTCCGGCTCGCCCGGCTTTATGGATTTCGCTGGCGGCAACAGATTCAGGGAACGGAAGCTCAGGCTCTTCAACCATCACTCTTCTTAAAATCGTTACAAACAGAATCCCGAATACGCCGCCGACAAACATAATTGCAGTCGCTTCAAGGTAATGCTGGAATGTATAAAATTCATCCCATACTCCGGCAATCATGAAAGCAGGAATAGTAAAAATAGCTCCGGCAGCAACCGATTCACCAATTGAACCGACAGTACGGGCAAAGTTTTCTTCAAGTATTGATCCTTTTACTATTCTTAATACTGCCATACCAATAACTGCAGCGGGATATGTTGCGGCAATCGTCATTCCCGCTTTTAATCCGAGGTAGGCATTAGCTGCACCAAGCACGACACACATTACTAAACCAATTATTAAAGCACGGATTGTAAATTCAGACATTTTAGTTTGAGGAGAAACAAAGGGAACAAAGGGTTTTTGATCGGCCATAGTTGAAGTCCTCCGTCCTAAGAATATTTGTTTTTAAGATAAAAGAATTAAAATATTATTGCAATATAAAGAGGATTTTTGTTTATGTTCAAATGACTAATAGAAATCCGATCTGATGTTTATTACTGTTTTTCTTTCTTAGATTTTAATATTGACATTAAATGACTTAAAATCTAAATTAAGGTAACTGTTAAATACTTTTGGGGATTATATGAAGAGATATTATGTTTCTCTTCTTGTATTTTTAGGGAGCTCAAATGTCGTTCTAAGTCAAACCTTTCAATTTACCAGAGAAGGCATTGAAATAATAATCGCTATTGATTATGCAGCTGTAACAGGAATTTATCAATTTAGGAACAACAGTAATCAAGATATAATCCGATCCTTATTCTATCCCTTTCCAGTAAAGGATGTTTTACTTTATCCTGATACTATTCAAGTTTTTGATGAAAAAAATAATTCTATAATTTTTAGAAAATCCTCAAAAGGGATCCGCTTCAGTATTTCTTGCGCTCCTGATACCGAAACATCGGTTAAAGTTCATTATATTCAAAGACTTCTATCGAATGAGATGCAGTATATTCTTAAATCCACTCGAAGCTGGAAGCAGCCCCTGTTGGAAACAGAATATAAAATTCTACTCCCCCTGGAATTTAAGTTGCAGGAAATCTCATTACCTAGTAATAAGCAGGATTCGAATGCAACCCATAATATCTTTTACATTTGCAAAGAAAACTTTATGCCCGAGGGGGACTTAATTATTAAATGGGCAAGGTGAATAAAATGAAAAAAACAATTGCCTTGTTGTCGATTCTAATCATGGTCTTTCTTCTCAATAAGATAGCTTCCAATCCCCTAATAGATTATACATTTAATGAATTTTTATTTGATTCAACAGGATGGAAAATAGAATTACATAGCTCAAGCGGATTCCAAGAAGACAGTACTTTAGACGGATGGAGTTTAAGCAGTAAAACGGATACCGCTTATTTTAAAAATGGAATTCATATCGACTTTAGCGGATACACAGTTATAACTTCTGATAGTCTTCAAAGTGAACTTAACATTGATCCCCTAGGTGATGCTTTGACTTTAAGTGACGGGAATAGTTATGTAGATTGGCTGAGTTTTGGGAATTCATCGGGAACAATATCTTCACCAAAAGAAGGTCAATCTATCAGATTATACGGGCAGGAGTTTGTTTTAGATAATACACCGACAATGGGCTTTGAGAATGATACCTCAAATATCTTCGGCTATATTGAAGGTTATATTAATGATTCCTTAAGTAACGCCATACCGGAGGTGATGATAACTTATGATTGGAACTTCACATATGAATTCCCGGAACGTACTTGGAGTGATTCCAGCGGGTATTTTAAAATAAAAAAATGCTCAAAAAGATTGATCTTACTATTTGAAAAAGATGGATATAATAAACCGGATACTTTAGTTCAGGTTTGGCCTGATAGTACTGTTGCCATAAATATTGAAATGAGTATAGTAGTCGGTATAACAGAAATAACTCCGTCAACATTAAATAAATTTGAATTAACTCAGAATTTTCCTAATCCTTTTAATGGTTCCACTTCGTTCTTTTACTTCCTCCCTGCGGATGAAGAATTAGAAATAATTATTTATGACCAAAAAGGAGAAATAGTTCAAAAGCTTTTTAAAGGATTTCAATCCAAAGGCCAGTATAGGATAAATTGGAATGCCAATGAAATGGCGTCGGGCATTTATTTTTACGAATTAAAAACCGGCAACCGGAAACTTGTAAAGAAATGCTTACTTTTAAAATAGTCGCTTCAAGATTTTAAATCCTAATATATTGTTTAAAATTTCAATTTCCTCATCCCTATATGGCAAATTGCAAAATCATACTTTACTGGATCAACAGGATCAAATTTTTTTAGGTTTTCATTGATTTCTTCTGCCATTATCCAGCTGACATTTTTTCGCTTGGTTAATTTAAGAGTTCTGCAAATCCTTGCTACATGAGTATCAACCGGAATAATTAATTTGTTTGCAGGTATTTCACTCCAGATCCCAAAATCAAGTTCATCTTTTCTAACCATCCACCTTAAAAATAAATTCATCCGCTTGCACGCACTGCCTGAATCAGGAGTGGGAAACATAAACTTTATTCCAGGTGAGATTTTATCAACCTCTCTCTCCTCTTTAATTTTCTCCAGGAGATATTTTGAAAAGTTAGCAATACTATTTTTCAGGTTTGGTTCGGATGAATTGTAAAACCTCAAAAACAAATTTTTCAGCATTTCGTATTTTTTTAAAATTTTATTCAGCAAACTAAGAAACAATTTCACATCTGCCTCCGTATAAAACCTGTGCTTCAAATCTAAAGACTGTATAGGGTTGGATCTTTTGCCAAAATTGATCATGAAGTCGTAAGGTCTGTTTTCCATTGTTAGAATAATTTTATTCAGCGTATTGTTTATCTGGGTTACATTCCCGTAAGCAAAAACAGATGCTATAAAACCGACAGTTTCTATATCTCTTTCATCGCTAAAAAGATGAAGAAACTGAAGCGGATCGGGTGAGATCTGCGATTTGCCGAACGCTTTGTAATGATAATCGAGTTTCTGTTTCAGATTCATTTTGGATAAACAAATGTTCCGTCAAATTAATTAAAACTTATCAAAAAAGAGCGGGATTATTATGAAACCTTCAACACTTATTTCTGTTTTCATTTTTATAACAAACTCCCTGTTTGCGCAAACAGGAACAATCAGCGGAATTGTTACAGATTCTCTAACGGGAAATGGTTTACCCGGAGCCAATATTTTAATTCAAGGAACCTCCAGAGGTACAGCAACAGATTTGAATGGGTTTTTTGTTCTAAAAGTATCACCTGGAGTTTACAACCTTGTTATAAGCTACATCGGATACGAAACAAAAAAAATTGAAAATCTAAAAGTTGAAGCAACTAAGAAAATAAATTTGGATATAAAATTAAATCCTGCACAGATTGAAGGGGAAGAAGTTGTGATAACAGCACAGGCAATGGGGCAAATAAAGGCAATAAACCAGCAATTAAGCAGTAATACAATCAGGAGCATTGTTTCTGCTGAAACAATTAGGGAATTACCTGATTTCAATATAGATGAGTATTCATACATAGATGAGAATAATTTCAAAGATGCAATAAAAAATCCTCTTTCTACATTCTCTATAGATGTAGATGCAGCATCTTACAGCAACACCAGGAGATTTTTAATGGAAGGAAGGCTTCCGCCAAAAGATGCCGTTAGAGTTGAAGAATTTATCAATTATTTCGATTACGACTATCCGGTTTCTGAAACAGATTTGCCTTTTAAAATTTTCACCGAATATTCTGAATGTCCATGGAATGAAGATAATTATTTGGTACACATTGGAATAAAGGGGAAAGAATTAATTAAAGATGAAAATATACCGAGCAGTCTTACTTTTTTAATTGATGTTTCAGGTTCAATGACTCCTGAGAATAAACTCCCGCTGCTGAAAAAAGCATTTAAGATGCTTGTCGGGCAGTTAAATAACGATGATAAAATTGCAATTGTCGTTTATGCGGGTGCAGCCGGATTATTTCTTCCAACTACCTACGGATCTGAGAAAGCAAAAATTCTTGGTGCCATTGAACAGCTTCAAGCAGGAGGTTCAACTGCGGGCGGCGAAGGAATAATACTTGCCTATAAAATCGCAAAAGAGAATTTTATTGAAGATGGAAACAACCGGGTAATTCTTGCAATCGACGGGGATTTTAATATCGGAATAACAAATACTGGTGAGCTCGTTCGCTTTCTTAATGAAAAAAAGAAAGATGGGATTTTCTTAACAGTATTAGGATTCGGGGAGGAAAATATTAAAGACTCAAGACTTGAGGAATTAGCCGATAAAGGGAACGGCCACTATGCTTACATCGATAATATGCTGGAAGCAAAAAAAGTTTTAGTTGATGAAATCGGCGCAACGCTTTTTACAATTGCAAAGGATGTAAAAATCCAGGTTGAATTCAATCCGGCAAAAATTAAATCTTATAGACTAGTGGGCTACGAGAACAGATTATTGAATGATGAAGATTTTGAGGATGATAAAAAAGATGCGGGTGAAATCGGTGCGGGACATACCGTGACTGCATTGTATGAAATTGTGACCCTTGAAAATATTGAAGATCTTGCGGGAGATTTCAAATTGAAATACCAGGAAAAGGTTATAAAGAAAAGCGCCGTTGAAACGGAAGAGATATTAACTGTAAGTATCCGGTATAAAAAGCCTGATGAAGATGTAAGTAAATTAATGTCAGCTGTAATAACCGGCAAACCGGTTTCATTTAAGAAAACCTCCGACAATTTCAAATTTTCTGCTGCCGTTGCGCAGTTAGGAATGCTTTTAAGAGATTCCGAATTTATAGGAAATGCCGATTTTGATAAGACTAAAGAATTGGCAAAAAATTCTTTAGGTGAAGATAAGTACGGCTACCGGGCAGAATTTTTAAGACTTTTAGATCTTGCTTCAGGATTAAACAGGCAGTAATTTTTTAAGGGGAAAACAGGTGGGGTTCAACTAACTGAATCTCACCTGCTTAATAACTCTTTAATCAGCATTGCGGTAAAAATGGAAGAAGTTGCAGATAATAAAGTGCCGATTAGAACATATTCTGCAAACTCACGCTCATCAAGCTCCTTGAATCTGGTAAAACCTTTGGCTGCTATAATAAAACCTATGGCGGCAAATTGGTTTATCAACACAAAAAAATAAATAAGCACTCGCTCAAGCATTCCTATGACCCGGCCGGCGCTGTATTCCTTTTCATCGATCTTTACTTCAGCTCCGGAAATTTTTTTAGGAATAACGCCGAAAAAATCGAAAAAGTACCGTATAAAAAAATTTACTTCGTTTAAAAGAACAAATCCTCCGGCGGTTACCATATTTACCTTTAACCAGTCATTTTTTTCACCAACCGCAAGAATAAAACCTGCAAGATTCTTAAAGAATTGAACCGAAGAATCCCTGAAATGAAGATTAAGGCCAGGTGAAGTAAAAATTATTGCTGAAATTATATATGCCACTATTGTTAAAAATCTTACCAGATTCATGCGTGATATTAAGCTGTTTTTCCTCTCAATGTAAAATGAAGAAATTAATAGGAGGATAATTAGGAGGGCAAAGAAAATAAGCTCTGTATTAAATTCAAACAGCAGCAGAGGAATTAATTGAAGAATAATAAGCAAAACTAGTTTAATCAGTGTTAACTGTTTGTCTTTAAAGAAAAAAAATAACCTGAGAAAAACGGTAATATTTATTAGGAAAAATAACTCCAATTTATCTTTTCATAATGATTGAATTGATGTTTTTACTTAATTCAGCAGTTAGTTTAATCACTGTTTGAAGCGCACCTGCATCTATATTTTTATAAACTGCTTTATCGGTTATTTTAATTTTCTTTGCTATCTCGTTAACCGAAAAATTGTCATACATCATTGAAAGAATAATTAATCTTGTTTCTTTCCAATTATAAGAAATATGTGAAAGCAGGAAAAGACTCTGCTTAATTAATTCCAGGTTTGTTCTTTCATTTCCAGTTATATTAAACTGAAAATAAGTCTGCTTAATTTCATCAAGTCCTTTCCTGGCATTATAAAAAGCGGGACCATCCATTCCAATTGCCTGTACGGGATTTAAAGCTGTAGTAATTTCCCCTAAGCCTATTGAAAACCTGACTTTTTCAGGATAAATACTTAAGATTATCTGCCATATATGTTTAAAAATAAAATCAGCTTTATTATATACGGCTTGAAATTCGTCACCCAAAGTAATAGTCAACGGAGAAGAAATATATTCTCCCCTCTCATTAATTTTTTTAAATACCTTATTTAAATTATTCTGGATTTGCTGTCGTTTCTTAATTCTTCTGGATGATACGATATCACCTATTAAAGTTATCTTTTCCATAAATAACATATCCGCCAATTGGGTAGGCAAAGTTATTCAAATATAATTTCAGATTCAACCAATACGGTTGAAAATAAAAAATTCAACTATTTTGGTTGAAAGAATTAATTTCAACCTTTTTAGTTGAATAGAAAGAATAATTGAACTGAGTTATTTAATTAAGCTGATCATCTGGTTTACCGCTTCGGGTATACCCACAAACAACGCGCGGGCTATTACAGCATGCCCTATGCTCACCTCATCAATATCGGTCAGCTCCCTGAATATTTTTATATTTTGATAGTTCAAGCCGTGACCGGCGTTTATGGCAAGTCCGAGTTTTTTCCCATGCTTGGCAGCAAGCCTGATTTTATCAAGCTCATCAAACTGCTCTTCTTCAGAGAGCGCATTAGCAAAAGCTCCAGTATGAATTTCAATAAAATCGGCATTAATTTCGGCAGCGGCATCGATCTGCTCGATTTCAGGTTCGATAAATAATGAAACTTCAATATCCGATTTATGCAGTTCTATAATTGTATCCCTCAATAAACTTATATTATCAATTACATTTATCCCCCCTTCAGTTGTCAGCTCCTGTCTTTTTTCAGGGACAATAGTTGCAAGGTCGGGACCAATATCGCAGGCAATTTTAATAATTTCCTCAACCGCAGCCATTTCTAAATCAAGCTTGGTTGAAATTAATTCTCTAAGCAGCCGTACATCCTTTTCATTTATATGCCTCCTGTCCTCTCTGAGGTGCACAACAATTCCGTCAGCACCAGCTTGCTCAGCCAAAAGTGCTGCTGTAATAGGATCAGGCTGATTTTCTCCTCTCGCATTTCTCAATGTTGCAACATGATCTATATTTAAGGCAAATCTCATTTTATTTTCCTAAAAAATTGTTGAAATAACTTTTACTAAAGAATTTAAACCTACTCCGTACTCCCCCGATCTGTAGCGGAGGGCAGAAATAAAATCGATGCTGAACATAACTCCGTAATGAGCAGCAACGCAGTATAAAATTGATCTGGTCCTGAAAGCTAATATTCCGAGTGCAATTCCTGCGATTATAGATCCGAAAGTTTCAAACACAGGTTTTCCATTATGCAATATAACAAACGGAACGGTTTGAATTAAAACTGTATAGTATCCGAATTTACTTTCAAGTCCGAATAACATAAAACCTCTCCAGATAAATTCCCACGCGAACATGTAAACAATCATTCCAAATTCAAAAATTAAAAAAATCGGCCACGATTTTCTTGCATCCGCCAAATGCGGGTATGTACTGCTGAATTGAGGGAAAGATGAAGCAAACCAGACAAGCGGGATCATTATGCAAAGAAAAATTAAAGAAATCTTTATTCCGGTATTATAATCCCCCAGCTTGAGTCCGTAATTTTTTATTTGATCTTTAAAAAGAAATCTTATTATCAGAACAGGAAATAAAAAGAATGTAAAAAAATCTCCGAAAAACCAGTACAAATATTCAATTAAATAGACGTTCGGATTGAATTGAAATTCCTCAAAAAAATTGTTTCTAAAAAATCGCCGTGAAGTAAAGTACCATGAAACCGTTTGTAAAATAGCAATACAAATAAAAATTATGACAGATTTCCGGTCAAGAGTTTTTATTGCTCGACTCAAATCTTTCAATTCATTTCTTAAATTAAAATTCTTCATTTTCTTGAAAATTACTATACTTTTAAAAATTGAGACTTCAGCATAGAAAAGATTTTTCACATATAAATATAGGATTTTTAAGGTTTTATTGATACTTGGAAGTCCCCATGTTGACAAAATTTTAGAAGTGTATTATATTAGCACTCGCTTTTTAAGAGTGCTAATACAACCAATGCCTGTTACCCGTTTTAACCGGGAAAAAAGATTTCATTAAATCAATAAGATAAAACATGGAGGTAAAAATATGGCTAAAATTAATTTGAAACCTTTAGCTGACAGAGTAATATTAAAACCAAGTGAAGCTGAAGAAAAAACAAAAGGCGGAATAATACTCCCCGATACTGCAAAAGAAAAACCAATTGAAGGAACTATAGTTGCAGTTGGACCAGGCAAAATAGGCGATGACGGGAAAACAGTAAAGCCTGAAGTAAAAGTCGGAGATAAAGTTCTATATGGAAAATACAGCGGGACAGAAGTTACCGTTGACGGCGAGGAATATTTGATAATGCGCGAGAGTGACATTTTCGCAATTGTTAGTTAATAAAATTTTGGAAAAAAATAAATATGGAGGTATAAACAATGGCTTCAAAATTAATTGAATTTGATGTGGAAGCTAGGAATAAACTAAAGAGAGGCGTTGATAAATTAGCAAACGCCGTGAAGGTTACTTTAGGACCAAAAGGACGCAATGTTGTTCTTGAAAAGAAATTCGGCGCTCCTACGGTTACAAAAGATGGTGTTACCGTTGCTAAAGAAATAGAACTTGAAGATGCAGTCGAAAATATGGGTGCACAGATGGTTCGCGAAGTTGCATCAAAAACAAGCGATGTTGCCGGAGACGGTACAACTACTGCAACAGTTCTGGCTCAGGCTATTTACCGAGAAGGTTTAAAAAACGTTACCGCCGGTGCGAACCCGATGGATCTGAAGAGAGGTATCGATCTAGCAGTTACAAAAGTTGTTGAGTACTTAAAATCCATCAGCAGGGATGTTGAAGGAAGAAATGAAATCGCACAGGTTGGCGCTATTTCTGCCAATAATGATAAATCGATCGGAGATTTAATTGCAGATGCTATGGAGAAAGTCGGAAAAGATGGAGTAATTACCGTGGAAGAAGCAAAGGGAACCGATACTTCCCTGGAAGTTGTTGAAGGTATGCAGTTTGACCGCGGTTATTTATCACCCTACTTTGTTACTGATGCAGAATCGATGGAAGCAAATCTTGAAGACCCTTATTTCCTGATTCATGACAAGAAAATCTCAGCTATGAAAGATTTGCTGCCGATACTTGAAAAAGTTGCACAGCAGGGCAAAGCTTTATTGATCATTGCAGAAGACCTTGAAGGTGAAGCTTTGGCTACTCTTGTAGTAAACAAAATCCGCGGAACTTTAAAAGTATGCGCGGTAAAAGCACCCGGATTCGGTGATAGAAGAAAAGCTATGCTGGAAGATATAGCAGTTTTAACTAATGGTACTGTTATTTCAGAAGAACGCGGCTTTAAACTTGAAAATGCTACTGTTTCCTATTTAGGAAGTGCAAAGAAAGTAGTAATTGATAAAGACAATACCACTATAGTTGAAGGTGCCGGGAAAGGCGAAGAAATAAAGAAGAGAATAAACGAAATAAAGGTACAGATCGATAAGACAACATCAGATTATGATAAAGAAAAACTTCAGGAGAGATTAGCTAAGCTTTCCGGCGGAGTAGCAGTCTTAAAGATAGGTGCTTCTACTGAGATAGAAATGAAGGAAAAGAAAGCAAGAGTTGAAGATGCACTCCACGCAACCAGGGCTGCAGTTGAAGAAGGCATCGTAACCGGAGGAGGAGTAACATTCGTCAGGGCAATGTCTGTTCTTGAAAAACTCGAAGGCGAAAATACTGATCAAACCACCGGTATCAGAATTGTGCAGCGTTCCCTAGAGGAACCTCTGAGACAAATTGTAAATAATGTGGGCATCGAGGGTTCAGTTGTTCTGCAAAAAGTAAAAGAAGGAAAAGATGATTTCGGTTTTAATGCAGCAACTGAGACTTTTGAACCGCTAATAAAAGCTGGGGTCATTGATCCTACAAAAGTTGCACGAATTGCACTTGAGAATGCTGCTTCAGTTGCTTCCCTGCTTATTACTACCGAAGCAGTTGTATTCGAAAAGAAAGAAAAAGAACCTGCCATGCCTCCTATGCCTCATGGCGGTATGGGTGATATGGGCGGTATGTATTAATAATACTCTTATAGTGAAAAGGCGGTAAAATCCCGCCTTTTTTATTTTAAAGGTTTTGTTATTATCTTTAGGAAAAAGTAATCCTCCCTGACGTGAGTCAGGGAGGTTATTACGGGCTTTTAGGTATTTGAGGGGGAAACTTAATAATTAGTTAAAACTGTCTGAACTTTTTGTAGTAACTAAACTTATCTCTAGCGGCCTCATATAATAATTTAAGTATAACATCATCATCGGTTTCTTCTACTGGGAGTCCAAGCTCAATACATTTACTTAAAAGTTCTTTTCTACCGGTTGGCATCTCTAATTCAAATAACTCTTCTGAAACAACATCACTTTGTGCTGTATTTTTAGAAGAGGCATTATTAATCTTCTTTCTACCGGAAGTAAAGTCACGCACATTCTTTTCTTTCAATATAACCTCCGTTTTCAAAGAATTTATTTAAGATATAATATCTATATATCCTCAATTAATTCATTTAAAATGTAAGATCTTTGAATAAATTATTTAAAAGAACAGTGTATTAAATAAGAAACTAACTTGTTGAAAATAATACAAGGATTTATAAATCCCCCTGGATAAATCCCAAGAAGGATGCCATGAATTTATATGCCAATATTAACTTGTTTTTCAGCATATTATATTTATGTTAAAAAAATTTCCCCAAAATATTTTTCACAGCTAGTGAATAGATTTCGCACTTACCTGAAGAAGCTCTTAATTTTTGTATAAAAATTGTTTATTAATTTTTCAATAAATAATCTTTTTGTAACTTTTTTTTCTTCTACGCTTTCATCTTCAATAAACAGCTTGTTCTTTTCATATATTAAATCGAGAAAAAGCTGTAATGTTTTGTAACTATCATCTTTTCTTACAGGAAGCCCCAATTTTAGACATTCTGCCATCAAATCAGTTCTAGACTTCCGGATGGTTTCACCCGATATTAATTCAAATTTCTTGTATCTCAACTTATTTCCTTTTTTTCATAAAACTCAATTTAAGTGCCAACTCTGAAATAAGATTATTCTCTTAGAACAAATAATTTTAGTTCTTTATAAGTCCATCATTAAAAAAATCTATACGAATTAATTTCATTAAGATGAATGTTATTCCGGTTTTTATTAAAAATAATATTTGAAATCTATTCCGACCTGAATTTTGCCGTCGGGGAGTTTTAATTCCTTATACTTTATTTCGAAAAGATCAGAAAAAAAGAGAAGATCTATCTGGGTGTACATCCATATACCCGCAAGCGCAATTAAAGAGATGTTTCTAAGCCTGTAAGAACGGTTGTATTTTTTATATCTATAATCAATCAAGTCCGCTTCAGATTCATTAATATACAATTCTTCCTTTCTATCCGTATCTATCCAGAAATAAATTAGGGAACCTGCGGCTGCGGCTGTTAATGCGGTTAATGTCCATGCTTTAACTGACCCTGCTTGGTACAAGTGCCCCAGACCAGGAAAAAGAATTGAGCGTATTACAGCCTGCTGAACTCTGCCGCTGAGTTCCTGCTCATAAATATGAGGGATGTAAACAGTATCAATCCGTGCAATATTCCCCTCATTAACATCGGAGATCCTTTTCAGATAATTTTCTTTAACTTTTTTAAAAAAGGATATTATTTTAGGTGAGATTCTTGTTGAGTCCAGAGCGAAAGAACTGTCTATCCTTAAAATCTCCCTAAAACTTCTTTCAGCATTTTCATCTTCGGCCAGAGCAAAATGAGAAATTCCTTTAAGCTGTTGAGTCTCTATTAGTTCGTTTTTTGATAATTGTTCTTTATTTATCAGTAATCGGTTGGCACTGTTTATAACCGAGCTGTAATCAAACTGCTCCAGCTTTTTTCTCAAATAGCTTAAAGAATCCTGCACAGGAGTATTCAGGCTGTCCCTTATTTCAGGAACTTTCTGATTAGTCGGATTTAACGAGAGGAAAGCAGTAATATTAATGGATTCATCGGGATGAACCTGCGAAAGATGAATTACTGTATAAATCAAAAAATATGAGATTAAATAAAATCTCACCCAACCTCTTTATAATCTTATCTGAAGAATAAGAAAGGAATAATTACAAATTATTTTTTAATGAATCCTGATTTTCGAAATTAAAATTATAATTTAAGGTGTCTCTCGCTTTAACATCTATAATAACTTCTTTCTTTCCGTACTGAGGATTGGCAACAGTCAGTGTATAACTTCCTGGATACAATAAGATCGGGGCGCGCAGCGGCGTTGTACCTTTCAACTCGCCGTTTATGTAAACATCACCCCACGGATTAATATTACACATTAAGTAGCCGACAGAATACTTAAAATCAATTACCATTGTTTCAATTTGTGCACCGGCAATTCTAATATTTTTCACATATGACGGATAATCCGGATGAACTACCTTAATTGTATGCTTTCCGGGTTTCAGTCTGATATAGTCTTTAAGCGGAGTAGTATCGATTTTAACATTATCAACATATACGTCTCCCCAGGGAGAACATTCAATAAATAATTTACCATAGTCTGTAATTAAATTGGGAACAGGAGGCCGCTCTTTGTTCATATTGTCTTCTTCCGAATTAGAAGCATTTTTATCAGGTTCATTGATATTATTAATATTATTTTTCAGGGAAGAAGTTTCATTTCCAGAGATCGAGTTAAATAATGAATCCTTTGAGAAGAATAAAAATAAACCTGCTATTAAAATAATAGCAGCGGCTGTCGATAATATTAAAAGTTTTTTTCTTCTGCCACGCGTCGGCAAAAGTCTTTTATAAATTTTTTGTTCGCGGTTGGGAGAAAATCCGAGCAGATTAAATACTTCATTAACCGAGGATACTCTTGATTTCTGATTCCTCTTCAGCATAGTTCTTATTGTCTTTTGTACATTAGAGGGAAGATGTTCTAATCCTTTAGTTATTGAGTTCTCATCGAAGTTAAGAATTTTATTGATCGTATCGCTGATATCTTTTCCAAGAAAAGGATTATGCCCGGTAAATAATTCATATGCAACAATCCCCGCTGAAAACAAATCGGACTGCGTTGATAAAATTTCGCCGCGTATCTGCTCCGGAGACATATAGCTGGGTGTTCCTACAATGGAAGATTTCTGGGTCAGGTTTGTTTCATTGAGAATTAAGGCTAAACCGAAATCTGCAATCTTCAACTGCAATTTTGAATTTACGAGTATATTTTCCGGCTTGATATCCCTGTGTACAACCTGGTTCTGGTGGGCTGCTTCCAACGCCTGAAGAAGCTGATGCAATAAATTCAGCTTGTCATCAAATGTGAGTTTATTTTCCTTAATTATTTCTCTAAGATTGCGGCTCTCAAAATATTCAAACGAGAGATAAAAAAAGTTTTCATAAGTACCGAAGTCGAGGACTTCTATAAGATTTGGATGACTCAGCTTTGCGAGTATTTTTGCTTCCCTTCTGAATCTGGTTGTAATAGTTTTGTCATCCAGTTCGCTTGTATTAAGGGTTTTAAGGATTATTTTTTTACCAAGATATGTATGTATGGCGATATAAACAGCAGTATATGCATCTTTCTTTAAAGTTTCTACTATTTCAAATTTCTTAAACAATACTTCAGTTACCGTATTAAGCATTGCCTATATCTTCTCCCATTTCTTTAAGCTTAAGCTGAACCCATCTTACAGAAACTCCAAGAGACCTAGCGGTTGCAGTTCTGTTTCCTTCAAATTCTTTTAATCTTTTTTTCAGCAGAATTTTTTCAAATTCTCTTAATGTACCGCTGAAATTTATATCTTCCGATGCCTCTTCAAAAAGGATTTGTTCGGGAAGCAATTTATTGGTATCACAGAGAATTAAAGCTCTTTGCAGGACATTTTCCAGCTGTCTTACATTTCCAGGCCAATTATAATCTTCCAGAAGCCTCATCACTTGCGAAGAAATAATTATCTCCTTATCGGGAGAAAACTGCTTAATAAAATGTTTTGTAAGCAGCGGTATATCTCCCCTTCTTTCTCTTAGGGGAGGTATTTTTATCGGAAAAACATTCAGTCTGTAAAAAAGATCTTCCCGGAATCTATTTTCTTTTGTTAATTGTTTCAAATCTTTGTTAGTTGCAGCAATAACTCTAACATCCACCTTAATTACCTGAGTATCTCCTAATCT
>Ga0105101_10000654_pt1 | contig 14561 bp, 14 predicted proteins | sample PPLLak21cMay2015_2_FD_87037 | JGI IMG/M metagenome (GOLD analysis project Ga0105101, IMG submission 87037) | Freshwater sediment microbial communities from Prairie Pothole Lake near Jamestown, North Dakota, USA - PPLs Lake P8 Core (1) Depth... | ecosystem: Environmental > Aquatic > Freshwater >... | reverse complement strand
GGAGTGGTGACTTCCACCTTCCTGGTGACCTTATTTGCTCCGCTCTTCTATGTGTTGATCTTCCGGGTCTTCAAGGGAAAAGACCCAGTCCATCAAACGACTGAACGTCGCCCGGATTCCGCCGCTTCACCGGAGACAGGGGAGATTGTCTGAAGCAGTGCAACCTAGAGGGGTCACATCGATGTCTGATGGGAGGAGGCGGCCCGGCTGTTAGATAGGCCCCGTGAACAGCTTTTAAGTCCTGTTGAACTACAGGCGATGGATGGCCAGAGCAGTCCGCATGGAATCATCATTCCGGAAATTTCTCATTGAGGGAGTCTGCTATGACGACTATACCAACAATTGCATATTTTTCCATGGAGATCGGCCTCGAACCAGAGATGCCAACCTACAGCGGAGGCCTGGGCATACTGGCCGGAGACACGATTCGTTCAGCCGCGGATCTCAAAGTTCCAATGGTTGCCGTCACCCTGCTTTACCGGAAGGGTTACTTTTACCAGAGACTCGAACAGGATGGATGGCAGAAAGAGGAACCTGAAGAGTGGATCGTTGGTGACTGCCTCGATGAATTGCCTGCAAGATCCTCTGTCACGATTGAGGGGAGGACCGTGCAACTCCGTGCCTGGAAGTACGAGGTCGCAGGCGTCGGAGGCTACAAGATCCCCGTCTACTTCTTGGATGCCGATCTTCCTGAAAATACCGAATGGGATAGGGCGCTGACCCATTATCTCTATGGTGGCGACCAGCATTACCGGCTCTGTCAGGAAGTGATTCTCGGGATCGGAGGCGTACGGATGCTTCGGGCCCTCGGGTATGACCGGATCGAACGTTTCCACATGAATGAGGGCCATGCAAGCCTGCTCACGCTGGAGCTATTAGATGAGGAGGCCAAGAAAGCGGGCAGATGTTCCTGCGGCCGTAACGACATTGAAGCGGTCAGGGCAAAATGCGTCTTTACAACCCACACCCCTGTTCCTGCCGGGCATGATCAGTTCCCAATCGATTTAGTGAAGCGCGTGCTTGGGCCGCGGGATGACTTTTTTGACATGAAAGACGTTTATTGTGCGGGCTTAGTAAACCATGTTATTGGAGACCGGCCACGTTTCTCCGACACGAAGGAAGTTGTCCGCGGGGAGAACAACCTCAACATGACCTACCTGGCCCTCAATCTGAGTCACTATGTGAATGGAGTCGCCAAAAAGCACGGGGAAGTCTCGAGGCTGATGTTCGCAGAATATGCCATCGATGCCATCACCAATGGGGTCCATGCGGCGACCTGGGTGTCCGAACCATTTCAACACTTTATGATCGGTATATCCCGGGATGGAAACAAGACAATTTTGGCTTCCGGTATGCTCTGAGCATTCCAGGACAGGAAGTTTGGAATGCTCATGTTCGGGCAAAGCAAGAATTGATTGAATACGTGAGAAGAGAGACCAATCTTGCAATGGATGTGGACGTTCTGACCATCGGCTTCGCGAGAAGAGTCGCAACTTACAAAAGGGGAGACCTTCTCTTTACAGATATCGAAAGGCTCAAAAACATCTCATCCAAAGCCGGCCCTCTCCAGGTGATCTACGCCGGCAAGGCTCATCCCCAGGATCAAGGCGGAAAAGAACTCATCAAACGGATTTTCCGGGCAAGGGACGCGCTGAAAAAGGACGTCAAAATTGCCTATATCGAGAATTACGATATGAAAATAGGAAAGCTGATCACCTCAGGAGTCGATATGTGGCTCAATACACCCCAACCCCCTTTCGAGGCCTCAGGGACAAGCGGGATGAAGGCAGCCCTTAACGGCGTTCCGAGCTTGAGTATACTCGATGGTTGGTGGATCGAAGGATGTATCGAAGGAGAAACCGGATGGTCTATCGGAGAGAAAGGAAGCGCTGACCCGTCAAACGATGCTGCGTCTCTCTATTCAAAGCTGGAGGAAATTATCGTCCCGATGTTCTACCGTGAGGGGGATCGTTTTATCGATATCATGCTCCACTGCATCGCACTCAATGGCTCTTTCTTTAATACTCATCGAATGGTTCAGCAATACGTTCTAAATGCATATTTTCTTTAGAGGCTACGGAAGGGGCAGAAATAGAAGAATAGGATCGAGCGATGGAAAGATGTCACGTTCAAGAGAACGGCTTCAACAAAATGGCCGTAGGCGTCGAATCTGTGCAGGGACATATGATGCGATTATCCTTACACGTGCGGTGGCTTACTTCGTGGTGACGGCTGTCTTTAAAGCGATGGGTGTGCTCCCTTTTCTTCGTCTGGGCCACATATGTTTCGATACATCCTTGGTGCTGGAGGGGGCAACCCTCTATCGCAGCCGCAAGGCACTGATCGCATCCGACCACTTGCCGATTGTTGCGGATTTCCACCTCGGCAACACTTCAAACCATCCGACTTCGTCACCTCCTCCTAGGCGTGCCACCCGATAAAGTCAAAGGGGCTTCTGAAACCCTCCAGTCTGTAGTTTTTTCAAAAATTTATTTATGGAAGTCAGGATTTGACTATACAAACATTTTCAAATGTGATGATGACTTCTTTCTGTAATCCTCGAAAACGGATTTCAATACCAATATGAAGATTACGATTGTAATCCGCAGTTTTGCTTAGAAAAAAGGTAGAGCAATTTCAAACACTGCCTTCGATTGTCTATTTCTAGGAACAACAAAGATATATAGTCCGGCTAATGTCGAAGAGGATCAGAATAGATCGGGGTAGGGTGAGAGGGGCAGACTGAATGCCTAGGATCCAACAACAGATCCTCTCAACTTAGTCAGCCATTAGATCAGCTTCCACCTCCATGTGAATTCGGACATCCAATCCCGTGACCACACCTCCCCCTTCCATGACCTCGTTCCAAGTCATACCGTATTCTCCACGAATCACCTTGCCGCCCGCAGAAAAGCCGACGCAGATTATCCCGCTGAATGGACTTTTAACTGGGCCAAAAAACTCGAAGTCCAATGTCACAGCCGCTTTAATCCCCCGTATGGTTAAATCCCCTGTGACCTTGCCGCGATTGCCCCCTTTAGTCTCGACGTTTGTGCTCTTAAAGAGAATCTTGGGATATTTTTCAGCGTAAAAATAATCCGGGCTTAAGAGGTGCTCGTCTCGCTCTGGATTACCGGTTGTGAGATTCTTGACGTCTATTTCCGCATCCACAGACAGTTGAGTGAGATCAGGTGGATCAAATTGAATCACACCGGTCATGTTGCTGAAGAGACCTTCTACATTAGCAATCATGAAATGCCGGACAGAAAATCTCGCCAGTGAATGATCTGGATCAATCGACCATCTTTTCATCAGTAACATCCTCCTTTCTTGTTGCTCCAACCAGTATAATGAGGGCGACCCGCTTCCGGTTCCGTTCCATCCTTCCGTCCCCAAGATTAGTTGATAACTGATAGGTCATTGAGCAAGCTATTCTAAAGGGGAGGATTATGGGTGAGCCTTTGAAGTTTCTTTTACTCTCTTAATAATCCATCCAACATTGCGGATCGTTGGCAAAAAGGTTGGGTTTCCCTTCGTTTACAGAGTAAGCGTAAGCTACTGCCCGGCACCCCCTGCAAGAAGGCCAGAGGGCGCATCGGCCACACTTTCCTTCATAGCTCTCCCTTCTACGTAATTTCCAGAGAAGCCGTGAAGAAGCCCATATCTCTCGGAGGGACTTTCGCTTCAGATTGCCGGCTACCAACCCGATCCTGCGGCACGGCATTACTGAGCCATCACTGGTGATGGTGATTCCTGAGAAACCCGCACTGCAGCCGGAAAGAGTGAGATTGCAGCCAGAGGGGATTTTTGATTCTAGGAGGGTCCCGGCCAAAGGGTCGCCCGAAACCACCTCAAAAGAGGGGATATTCAACCTAAGGATTCTTTGATAGGCTCCCTTCAGTTCTTGCGGGGTGAGGAGCCGATCTCTCAATGCCTTTCCCCTCCCGCAAGGAACAATGCGAGAAAAACCGATTCCGTAAAAACCCATCGTCTTGGCGACCTCTATCGTTTCTTCAATCTGATCAACATTTAGGCGAGAAAGGGTCACGTTGGCACTGACACGGTTGCCAGATCTAGCAAGAGTTTCGACACCCTTGGCCGCTGCTGCAAAGCTTCCCCGGCCACGGATGGAATCATGGAGATCTGGAGGACCTTCCAGACTGATTTGTATGTCGGAGATTTTCAGGGTGGAGGCTCTTTTGGCGTCGTCGCTTGTGACCAAACAGCCATTACTCATCACGGCCACGCCATATCCCTTTGTCCTGGCATGGTCCACCACATCCCAGAGTCCCTCGTATAAAAAGGGTTCTCCCCCGGTAAAATGGATCGACGGGGAAACCGATATACCGTGCTCGCTTTCCCAGGCCTGAAACATCTCGGTCGCCCCGTCGATTTCTCGCTTTACTTCGTCCCACGTCATCTCCTGAACGCGTCTTACCCCCTGATAGCAATGGCGGCATCGGAGGTTACAGCGTTCCGTGAGATGCCATTGGATGAAAAATTGGAAATCTTTTATTGCCGGACCGGCAATCATGTGCTCTTTCAACTCTTTCACTTGAGACATCGCTTGCCAGGGTCAGCAGCCCGCATCATCGCCCAGAACTTTGCTTCTTGCCGTCTGGCCAGCTCGTTCAAAGAAACCTTCTTTTTGGTCTTCAATCTTCCCACCTCCTTTCCTCATGAATTGGCCTGGTCAAAAATGGGCTGCGGCATATGATCATGGTATAATTTTTTCAGTATTATGACAACCGCTTTTTTTTCTTGACACTATCCGTCGACTCAAATGCTGGTCAGGACAATTTATTCCATTTCCATTTCCCTCTCTTGTTTATCTAGTGTCGCGTCTCACCAATAAACCGAACAAAAAACCAGAGAGGGTCGGGCGAGGGTAGACGGGTGAACATTCCCGCGTATATTCAGGCAGACGGATATTGACCCCTAAGACTTCTACCCTCGCGCGGCGTTGTCTCGACCTGACCACTTTGCAAAGAACAAACGAGGTGATTATGTTTAGCATATAAGAAGATAAACGACGAAAAAGCGAAAAAAAAGGAGGGATAGATATGGCAACTTCAACAGGGAATCAACTGGCTCAGAGCATCCACCAGAGGATCGAAGAGCTGAAGAAAGTATGTCAAGGTCTTGATGAGAGCACAGCCTCCCGCGCGCCCGATGGGCGGTGGTCCCCCAAAGAAGTCCTTTCCCATCTCTGGGGGCCGGAAGGGGCTGGCCATCTGCCGATCCTTCAGAGGTTTCTTGACCGGGATACCCCAAGGATCGATATTGAGACTGAGAATCCTTTTTTCTCCGAGGAACGCGCCCGGATGACCGTTGCTCAACTCTTTTCAGAGGTCGAAAAGGAGTACGATCGTATCTCTAATTTTGCGGCAGGCTTATCTAAGGAGCAGCTTGACCGGAAGGCGCACGTTCCCCGGTTCAAAGACTCCCCATTAGGGGAATATCCGACACTGGGAGGCATGATCGGGGGCCTCGGAGAATTTCATGTTCAATTTCATATCGACCATTTGCGTGAGATCCTGCAGGGTTTGGGAGTGCCAGTAAAGCCTGTAACGGGAAAAGCAAAGAAGCAGGAAGACAAGATGGACATGCAGGCGATGATGGAAGTGTACACGAAGCTGGCGACCCCGGGCGCACCCCACAAGGTGCTGGCGAGCATGGAGGGAAGTTGGAATACCAAGACCAAGTTTTGGATGGAACGCAACAAGCCTCCTACGGAGTCCACAGGCGCCTGCGAACAGAAAATGCTCCTTGGCGGGCGCTTTCTGCAGCAGGAGTTTACCGGCGACATGATGGGAACCCCGTTCAACGGCATTGGCATCACCGGGTTCGACAACCATACCAAGAAGTACGTGTCAACCTGGATGGATTCCATGGGCACCGCCATCCTTGTTTTTGAAGGGACGGCGAGCGCGGATGGCAAGACCATTACACAGGAAAGCCGTTACGACGACCCCATCAAAGGGCCTCTGAAGTGGCGTTCAGTGACCCGGATGGTAGATGACAACACCCACGTGTTTGAAATGTACGAGACCGACAAGAGGGGCAAAGAAGTAAAGATGATGGAAATTACCTACACCCGGAAGCGATGATGAGGCAGGGCGGCTATCAAGGCTGGACAAGGTCAGAATGGGTGGCAAGTGCCCGCAAGCCCCGCTGAGTAACGGGGTCAAGGGGGGCAATACGAATAAGATTTCATTTCCAGGAACCCTCGCCCTGTGGGCGGGGGAGGATTCACTTAACCCTTCTCATTGGATTGATGCGTAGTGTAAGACATGCATTCGCCGCCAAGTAGCTTCCTCGCCATTGATACCCGACCGCACGTGGCTGCGGCAGGCTTCTCGTCTTCCTACCCGTGCAGGTTGTAAGAAAAGGAGATTACCATCATAAAAATGATTGCTATCGCAATCGTCGTCCTGATCGCAGCTTTTCTCATTTATGCCGCGACCAAGCCTGATACTTTGCGCGTGCAGCGCGCGGCAAGCATTAAAGCTCCGCCAGAGAGGATCTTTGCGCTCATCAACGACTTCCACAGTTGGGGCTCGTGATCACCCTACGAGAAAAAGGACCCGACGATGAAGAGAACACACAGCGGCGCCGCAAATGGCAAGAGCGCCGTGTATGCGTGGGACGGTAACAAAGAAATCGGCAAGGGGAGCATGGAGATCACGGAGTCATCTCCTCCTTCCAAGGTCACGATTAAACTGAATTTCGTCAAGCCCTTTGAAGCCCACAACATCCTTGAGCTCACGCTGGAACCCAAAGGCGACTCCACGAACGTTACGTGGGCCATGCACGGTCCCAAAACGTACCTTGCGAAGGTAATGAGTATATTTTTCAGTATGGACAGGATGGTCGGCAAGGACTTCGAGACCGGTCTTGCCAACCTGAAGGCCGTCGTTGAAAAGTAAGCGGCAAACGCGATTACGTGCACCGGCACAGCGTTCCATACGCAGCCCATCCTTTCAGCTGCAGGTCTCTCTGCTGTGGCCAGCTCGAACGCCACATCCCGGGCCGCCTGACAAGGCGTTGAAGTGGGCGATCGTGCTCAGCCGAAAGCCTGAAAATAATTAGAAGGAGAAACCATTATGACAGACAATAACAGCACTCAAGCTCGGCAGCAGCCACCCAGGCCAGATCCCGATTACGATTGTCTGACCCCAAAATCTTGGTCGTTCCTGAAGTTGTGATTCTTGGATCTCCCCCCCCCGCAATGTAAACTTTAAAATCGTGATTATCCCCCTTAGCTGATAAATACTGTACTATTCCTGTAAAAATCCGGCATCCACCCCATTCCCCTGTTCGAATGCCAATGGTACCTTTAGAGAATGGGATGGGGAATCTCTCAGCGGCGAGGGAACCCCATTTAATTTACCAACAGAAGTCTCCACAACACCCCCGGACAAGAAAGCAACTCCCTTTTTTGTGGGGGGTTTACAGGAAAGGAGACTCAATATGAACTTTACCAGTGTCGCCATATCCCGCCGCGAGCCTGCCGGCGGTGACAATGGCTGCAACGGCCAAGAAGGCAAACGTTTCTACATCTCCCAAGCAGGTTAAAGGAGGGGATACCATGAGTACGATCACGACAAAAGACGGAACGCAGATCTATTACAAGGACTGGGGCAAGGGACAGCCCGTAGTCTTCAGCCATGGCTGGCCGCTGAGCGCGGACGCCTGGGAATCGCAGATGTTTTTCCTCGCCTCGCACGGCTATCGCTGCATCGCCCATGACCGCCGCGGCCATGGCCGATCGAGCCAGCCTTGGAACGGCAACGACATGGACACCTACGCCGACGACCTCGCGGCGCTCGTCGGAGCGCTCGACCTGAAGAATGCGATTCACGTCGGCCACTCCACGGGCGGCGGCGAAGTGGCGCGCTACATCGGACGCCACGGCACGAAGCGTGTGGCCAAGGCCGTGCTGATTGGCGCGGTGCCACCGCTCATGCTCAAGACCAAGGCCAATCCCGGCGGGCTGCCCATCGAGGTCTTCGACGGCTTTCGCGCGGCGTTTTTGGCCGACCGCTCGCAGTTCTTCCTGGATGTGGCCAGCGGCCCGTTCTTTGGCTTCAACCGGCCCAGCGCCAAGGTCTCGCAAGGGCTGATCAACTCGTGGTGGATGCAAGGGATGATGGCCGGGCACAAGAACGCGTATGACTGCATCAAGGCGTTCTCCGAGACGGATTTTACAGAAGACCTCAAGAAGATCGACGTGCCAACGCTCATCATGCACGGCGATGACGACCAGATCGTGCCGATCGGCGCGTCGGCCCTTCTCTCGTCCAAGCTCGTCAAGGGCGCCACGCTGAAGGTTTACCCGGGCCTGCCGCACGGCATGTGCTCGACCCATAAGGACCAGATCAACGCGGATCTGCTCGCATTCATCAAGGCGTAAGAGATGAACCGAGAAATCGATTAGGCAGAGGACGGTGCGCTGCTTTGGGAACGAATTTCGAATAACGGAGGATGCCTGTGGCCATCGAGCAACCGGACAACAGCTCGCGCCGCCGCCTCTGCAGGCGAGCATTACGTTAGGTTCGGCAATGGGGTTCAGCCCGCGGCTGATCGGCAAAGCATTTGCAGCTTCAAGCGGCAAGTCCGACGCTACAGCGATTGTGCCATTTACTCTGAAGATCCCGGAGAGCGCGCTTATAGATCTGAAGCGGCGGCGGGAGGCAACCCGCTGGCCCGAGCGTGAAACAGTTGCCGACTGGTCGCAAGGCGTGCCGCTCGCGCGTATAAAGCCGCTTGTCGAATACTGGCGCACGAGATACGACTGGCGGCGCTGCGAAGCGATGCTCAACCGCTTCGGCCAGTTAGGAAACTTCGTTGAAAAAGAAAGGAGAGATCTATGAAAACGCTTCAGTCATCAAAAATAGTTATGTGGTTATTTGTTCTCACGTTGATCGCGGTAAGCGTGCTCGTGATCCAGGCTGTCCGCGATCGCGCGAACGCTCAGCAGAAGGCCCCCAGGGCGGCGAAGGCGGATACGGGCAAGATCTTGCTCGATCCTGCGGATACAGTCATTTTGTTGCTCGACCACCAATCAGGTCTGTTTCAGACGGTGAAGGATATCAGTGTCGCCGAACTGCGGGCCAACACCGTTGCACTGGCGAAGCTGGCGACCTTGCTGAAAATTCCGGTCATCACCACTGCCTCGGAGCCAAATGGGCCCAACGGTCCTCTGATGCCGGAGATTCACCAGTATGCGCCTCAAGCGGTCTTCGTACCACGCAAAGGTGAAGTCAACGCGTGGGACAACGAAGATTTCGTCAAAACAGTTCGCGCAACCGGAAGAAAGACGTTGATTATGGCTGGCGTGTGGACCAGCGTCTGCGTTATGTTTCCGGCGCTGGACGCAAAAGCGGAAGGCTTCAAGGTCTACGCCGTGATCGATGCTTCCGGCGACCCGAGCGAGATGGTATCGAGAACGACTCTTGCCCGCTTCACCCAAGCCGGAGTCATCCCGACCACTGCCAATGCGGTGATCTGCGAAATTCACCGGACTTGGAACCGTCCTGAGGCCGCGGAACTCGCAAAGTTGTACATGATCGTGGCCCCGAACTACGGAGCTGTTATGGAGAGCTATCAGAAGGCGCAAGACGTCATCAAGCAGCAGAAGAAGTAAGAGTACGGTCATTGCTGCATCGGACGGAAGGAGGTGTCTCATGAGCATTGACAACAACTCCACGAGGAGAGATTTCCTGAAGCTGGCTGGCGCAGCAACTGCATATGCGTTGGGCGGTGGAAGCTTGCTCGCCAATACAAAGACAGAAAAGAACGGCGCTGCCGACCTGATTATTACGAACGGACGCATCGCAACCATGGACCTTAGAAAACCGTCAGCATCGGCAGCAGCAATAAGAGACGGCCTTTTTCTGACAGTCGGTTCCGATGATGAAGCAATGGCGTACAGGGGAATTGGGACACAGGTGATCGATGCCGGCCGGCGGGCCGTTATCCCCGGCCTCAATGATTCACATACTCATGTCATCCGAGGCGGTCTTAACTACAATATGGAGCTCCGGTGGGACGGCGTTCCGTCACTCGCCGATGCGCTACGGATGCTTCGGGAGCAGGCGAGGCGCACTCCACCTCCGCAGTGGGTGCGTATCATCGGCGGGTGGTCGGAATTCCAGTTTGCAGAAAGGCGGATGCCTAGCCTTAGGGAGATCAACGAGGCCGCCCCCGACACTCCCGTATTTGTGCTGCATCTCTATGCCCGTGCGTTACTCAATCAGGCGGCGCTCCGGGCACTCGGATTTACCAAAGATACGCTGAATCCCCCGGGCGGTCTGATCGAGCGTGACAAATACGGTAATCCTACGGGCCTGCTCATTGCAGAGCCAAATGCGTTTATCCTCTATTCGACGATCGCAAAAGCGCCGCGGCTCTCCTATGAAGATCAGCTCAATTCGAGCCGTCAATTTATGCGGGAGTTGAACCGGCTCGGCGTGACGAGTGTGATCGATGCAGGAGGAGGCTGGCAAAACTATCCTGAGGATTATGAGGCAATTGAAGATCTCGCAAAGAGCGGCCATCTCACCCTGCGGTTTTCTTACAACCTTTTTGCACAGAAACCCTCGAGCGAGCCCCATGACTTTGGCCGATGGATCAAAATGACCGGCCCGGGAAGGGGAAACGACTTCTTACGCATGAACGGGGCCGGCGAGAACCTTGTCTGGTCCGCAGCGGACTTCGAAAACTTCCTTGAGCCTCGCCCCGAGCTTACCCCTGTGATGGAAAACGAATTGAAGGCTGTGGTCAGGCTGCTCGCTGAAAATCGGTGGCCCTTCCGTATCCATGCAACCTACAATGAATCCATTTCACGCTTTCTGAAGATTTTCGAAGAGGTCAATAGGGAAGTGCCATTTAACGGTGTGCACTGGTTCATCGACCACGCTGAAACGATCACCCTCCAAAACATCGAGCGTGTGCGAGCACTGGGAGGCGGCATCGCTATTCAGCACCGCATGGCATTTCAGGGGGAATATTTTATCAGGCGTTATGGCATAAAAGCCGTTGAAGATGCGCCTCCCGTCAAAAAGATGCTCGATACGGGAGTGCCCGTCGGCGGTGGCACCGATGCGACCCGTGTGGCGAGCTACAACCCATGGGTGTCCCTCTATTGGCTCGTTGCCGGCAAGACGGTCGGCGGAACTGCGCTCTATCCTAAAACAAATCGTCTCAGTCGGATGGAGGCGCTAAAGCTTTGGACCGCGGGCAGTAGTTGGTTCTCGGGTGAGGAAGGGAAAAAAGGTATGGTTGCGCCGGGAAAGCTTGCCGACATAGCGGTCCTCTCTGACGACTACTTTTCTGTAGCGGAAGAACAGATAAAGCGCATTGAATCTGTGTTAACGATCGTCGATGGCAAAGTCGTTTACGGTGCTGGTGATTTTGGTAAGTTAGCTCCACCGCCCTTACCCGCAAGCCCTGATTGGTCACCGATTAGGACATATAGCGGGTATTACCGTTCTGCCTCCGCTGCTTCGAATACCTCATCCTATTTGCACACACACGAGGGTCACGGATCCCCGTTTGTGCTTACTTCCTCCGGAGAGTTATGGAGATTAGGCTGTGACTGCTTTATCTTATAAACCATCCAGTTGATAATGGAAGCGGCCGGTCCCGAGGAAAGTTCCCCGTGAAAGAGAAAAGGGGGGCATTTTTAGACAAGCAGTGCGGAATGGTGCTACATATTCGATGACTTTTCGTCAGGAGATGCTGTGGGTGAGGGGAAACCTGGCGATAGCAGGGAGGGAAGGATGACTCACAAGCATATTGTAGGTCCGGCGGGTTCTCTGCATATGGATGACGGTAAGCCATTGATCTATATGCACTGCCCCATTCCCGTCGCTGATTACCCCCTTTCCCCGCCCTCTCCCCATGGAGGGAGAGGGGAAGGGTGAGGGGGGAATCCGGAGACTCGCGCCCATGAATCCTCCTTGACCCATTCGCCGGCGCTAAGCCCTTCCTGAGCAAGCCCCGGCACTTATGCCGGGGAGTCGAAGGGTTGACACCGGACGTGTTTCACGTTAATTGAGTATCGGTTTGCAGCCCACTCCCTTGAGGATTCATGAACACGAACGTCACGACTTCGATATTTGATTGGCTCGACGGACTGAAATTCAACCGCTTCCATAGACGACTCCTCATCCTCGCCAGCCTGGTCTCCATCTTTGCAGGATACAATTCGCAGATCATCGCTTACATCGTGCCGTCGGCGCTTAGGGAGTGGCAGCTGACTCCAGTCAAAGCCGGGACGATGATCTCCTACGGATTCCTTGGCCTCATGGTCGGTGCTGCGGGTTTCGGACTGGTCTCCGACCGGATCGGGCGGAAAAAGTCCATCATGATTGTCGTCGCTGTTTTTTCGGTTTTCAACAGTGCCGCCTACTTCGCCTCGAGCTTCGGAATCTTCTGTTTGCTTCGCTTTCTTTCCGGTATTGGGATCGGCGGAGCGATACCCTTAATCATCACTCTCGTATCCGAATTCGCTCCTGCCGGGGTGCGGGCAAGATTTCTCACTTTTGCGGGCGGGTCCTTCACCATCGGATGGGCCTTGGCAGGCCTCTTTGCCATGGGGCTGGTGCCCCATTTCGGGTGGCGAATGGTTCTTCTCATCGGAATCGTGCCAATCTTCCTCCTTCCGGCGCTGCAGGCTTACCTCCCTGAATCGGTACGTTTTCTTGTTATGAAGAAGCGCTATCCCGACGCAATCCGGGAGATACAGAGAGTCGAGAGATTGGCGCGGATCGAGCCGCGAACGTGGAGACCGGACGCCTTCACGCAGGCCGATCCGCTTTCTGCTGCCGGATTCCGGGAGGTGTTCCGCCCGGGGTTGAGGACCATGACACTCCTTGTCTGGTGCACCTACCTTTTCAGCATGCTCGCCCTGTACGGGCTTTCCACGTGGCTGCCGGCGCTGCTTACCAATGCCGGTTTCTCTCTGGTCAAAAGTTACAGCTTCGGAATCGTGCAGTCCCTCGGGGCCTTTGTGGGCGGTTACCTTCTGGGCTGCCTCATGGATGCCTTCGGCCGGAAACCCGGCCTTTGCCTGAGCTTCTTTCTCGGAGGCCTCTCGCTCCTCCTGTTCAGTGCGGTCACTTCCGATCTGGTCCTGTATATTGCGGGAGCGGCGTCGGGAGTATTTCTCGTCTCCATCCCTGCAGCCCTCCATGTGGTCGCCGGTGAAATCTATCCCACCCGTATTCGCTCGCTGGGTCTTGGTTCGGCATACGCGATCGGAAGGGTCGGGTCAGTCACAGGACCGATCCTTGGCGGAATCATCCAGATGGCGGGGTTCAGCTTCAGTCAGTTCTTCCTGCTCTTCTCCGTGCCCAGTTTCCTTTGTGTCATCCTGGTTGCCTTCTACCCTGTGGGGGTCAGAAACGAAGGCCTGGAAGAGGTGACGGCAAAGCTGCTCAAATAGAAAGAAGAATATGCTGAACGTGGGTGACAGATCGGTGAGCCAATAGTGAAGGAGATTGAGGGATCGGTTTAGCGATGATTGAAATGCTCAGAATTTATTCGAAGGACTTCTTGGAAAATGTAACAATTGAAGAATTGACCCCCTGGCCTTTTTGCTATTATCGCATGAAAAAGGCAGGGTTTATTTAAAACCCTGCCTTCATATCCTCGGAAAACCACTGCTGCTCCTACCATCTGAATACCAGCCGTTGAGTGACACCATGGGGCCACTCTTCCTGTTTATGGGGCGAACATGAATTCTGGGAGGCAAACGCGCACCTCCCAACCCCTCACTGGTCGATCACGATTTCGCCGAGGGCTCTGCCCTCATTGCCGGCGTTGGAAAAGACCGTGAGCAAGAATCCGTACGTGGCAGGTTTCCAGTTAAGCGTTGCAGTCGATGGATGAACGACGAACGAGTAGAGTCCATTGCCCATTGCGACGAAGTAGCTGTCAGTGAAGGGACCGCATCCTACTTCGTCTTGTGGGGCACCACAACGATGAATACCAGGTCCTGGACCGATTTTTGCGTCGAATATGAAGTTCTCAGAGGGAAGAAAGTCAACCTCTGAACCATCCATCCGTGTGACGAGAACGGTGATCATCACTGGATTGTGATTGAGCGATGACGCTGCCTCATAGCTGTGACCGGAACCGCCACACTGGACACATAGGCATTCGGCGCACAGCCGTTCATTCACGTTAATGCTTACTTGAAGGCCGCTCACCATATTCTTGATCGTGTCTGTCTTGCCGTCAAGACCGCTGATCGCATCCAGAATGGTTTGCCAAGGAGACGCGGCCTCAGCCGTTCCAGCCGTGAGATGTGCACTCGTGCCGACCAAGGCCACGACGATGAAAAGTAGGTAAAGCGTTTTGAAGGTACGCTCGTTCATTGCCGATAAGATACGTTTTTTCACAGTAGCCTCCTTTCTTGGATTTTTCATAATTCCTAAACATTTCTTGATGGCCATTTCATTAGCCTCTGAGGTAATCCACCAGAGGCCCTTGTATTTTCATCTCTTTCACCTCCCTTCGATATTCATTAAATCAAAAGTTAGCAGGATCTG
>Ga0105101_10000653_pt1 | contig 14568 bp, 15 predicted proteins | sample PPLLak21cMay2015_2_FD_87037 | JGI IMG/M metagenome (GOLD analysis project Ga0105101, IMG submission 87037) | Freshwater sediment microbial communities from Prairie Pothole Lake near Jamestown, North Dakota, USA - PPLs Lake P8 Core (1) Depth... | ecosystem: Environmental > Aquatic > Freshwater >... | reverse complement strand
TTCAATTTTATATCACGACAATATAAAAGACCGAACCAAAATGAAACCATTAATTGACTGGTGGAGGATATTCAGACCTTTATTGCTGCTGAAATTAAAATTGAAAAAATGATGATATATTTACTTACAATAATCTCCATTTCGCAAAACCTTGCTATAATGCAAATATATCTTTACCATGTTAAAAGGTATTGAAAGGACATGTTTCAGACGGATCTTGCTTCCCTTGCTTTCCTTCCATTGGTACAGCGGGAATTCGTATACTTCGCGGAGTGTTTTTTCTATTCCGAAAAATATTTTATACCGGAATAGCAATTCCACATCAAATAACCAGTTTGTGATAAATGCCTCTTTGAATAACACATTTGCTGTTGCTGTTTTCATGACTTTTGCGCCGCACTGCGAATCATAAACCGGCAATTTCAGCATCAGGCTTACACAGGTGGCAAAAATTCTTCCGAGATAATGCCTCACAAGTGTTCTTTCAATTTTACTACCCATTCTCTTAACCCTGGAACCAAAAACCACCCCGATGTGAGAATGTTGGCTGAGGTACTGGAACAGCTTATCCATTTCACCGAAAGGAGCCGAAAAATCAGCATCCATATATCCGATACAGGCAGGTTGAATCCGGTCAAGAGCAAACAATATGCCCTGCCGGATGGCATTTCCTTTTCCAAGATTCGACGCAAGGTCAACAACAAAAATCCTTTCCGGGTGCTGTTTTTGAAATTCATGAAGCAAAACAGATGTAGAATCGGAACTGCCATCGTTAACAAGGACCAGGGAAACATCTGGTTGTGTAATCAGGAATTCATGCATTAATCCGGGTTTTAACCGGCCCGCCTCATTATAACAGGGGATAATTATGGTGTTGGTTTGCATATCGAATAGACTGATAGACCGGGAAGGGTAATACCCATAGATAAAAATATGCTGCCAAGGAAACCATCAATCCGCAAAAAGGCAACGATAAACCAGGTTACCAGACTTCCATGCTTCCATTGCCCGATCCCTTTATCAGCAGGTTTCACCAGCTTCAATTTTTCCAAATATAATCGGATTATCCTGGGAAAAAGCAAAACAAAGAAAAAATATCCGGATTTCAAGGGACTCAGACGTGATTTGTTCAAAGTACTGGTCAGGGATTTCCGGGAATAGCGCCGGTAATGCTTGAGGAATTTGTCATGCGAAGAAAAAAGCCATTGAAAAGCAGGTGTTGTAATAATAAACGTGGTTTCCTTTGAAACGTGTTTATTGTCTATCAGGGTAGTCAGGAAACCGGCATCGTCTTCGACGTGTTCAATCACATCCAGCAGCAGGATGATGTCTGCTTTTTTCTCAGACGGCAAGGCTATATTTTCTATTTTGTCATAAAGCGATAAGCCTGCATCGCCTTTTAATTTCTTAATTTTCTGTACAATTTCCGCTGTGAAGGCCGGGTCAACAGCATGGATTTCACATCCGGGAAATGATGAGGTAATATGGCCTGAAAGCCAACCATCACCGCATCCGATGTCAAAAACAACGGGATTTGTTTTACCTGCTTTTTTTACTATTGATTTAAGCATGCGGATGATGATCCTCATCCTTGCCCTTTCCCAGGGATGTCTTGATCTTTGGTTAAAGTCAAGATCTTTTAATTCGGTAAAATCCATGAAGGCAGTATTATTTCCTACCGGCTGATAGGCTGCGCATACGCCTTGACATCCTCACCGGTAATTTCCTTATCACACAGGATAATCAGCCTCTCCAGCACGTTCCTGAACTCCCTTATGTTACCGGTCCATGTGAGTTTCTTCAATTCGGCTATGGCATCCGGTGTGATGGTTTTTTTCGGTTTCCCGTATTCATCTCCGATCAATTCATTAAAATGCTCAGCCAGCAGCGGGATATCTTCTTTCCTTTCAGCCAGTGACGGCACATGGATGATGATTACCGTGAGCCTGTGGTAAAGATCCTCACGAAATGTTTTATGCTCGATTTCCTCTTTCATGTTCTTGTTGGTAGCGGCTATCACCCGCACATCCACTTCGATATCCTTATCACTTCCAACCCGGGTTATTCTGTGTTCCTGCAAGGCTCTGAGCACTTTTGCCTGAGCTGAAAGGCTCATGTCCCCCACTTCATCAAGAAAAAGGGTTCCGCCGTGAGCCTGCTCAAATTTTCCCTTTCGTTGTTTGATGGCAGAGGTGAAGGCACCCTTTTCGTGCCCGAACAATTCACTTTCGATCAGTTCTGACGGAATGGCTGCGCAGTTGACTTCTACGAAAGGCATGCCGGCACGCTGGCTTTTCTCATGCAGCCATCGTGCCACGAGTTCCTTCCCGGTACCATTTTCCCCGGTTATCAATACCCGGGCATCCGTAGGAGCAACCCTTTCAATCATTTCCGTAACTTTATGAATAGCCGGCGATTCCCCGACTATATCATACGCTTTGTTGATTTTGCGTTTCAGGATTTTTGTCTCCGTAACAAGTTCCGTCCGTTCGGTAGCATTCCGGATGGTTACCAGCAGGCGGTTGAGATCAAGCGGTTTCTCAATAAAATCATAGGCCCCTTTTTTAATGGCCTCCACCGCTGTGTCAATATTACCATGGCCTGAGATCATGATCACAGGGGTTTCCCGGGATTTCTGCATCAGGTTTTCGAGGGTATCGATACCATCCATTCCGGGCATCTTGATATCGCAGAGAACGATATCGAAAGAGCCGTTGGAAAAAAGCTCAATTCCCTCAGGACCGTTGGTGGCCAGTTCAACGGTATGCTTTTCATATTCCAGCACCTCTTTGAGGGTGTTGCGGATACTCTTTTCGTCGTCGATTACGAGGATGTTAGCCATAAATATTGCTAAGGTTTATCTGCTACAAAGACACAAAATCACAACGTAATATGGTGAATGAACTATTTTTTCCCCTTGTTCCTCTTTAATTCCTCAATGGCTTGAAGCTGCTTTACATCTTCCCAGTCCTTTCCTCGTCCTGCTTTTATTTTAGTATCAATTAAGTCATCATATCCAATGACCTGAATCCGAAAATCATCGATGGTGAATTCATATTTACGGCTGTAAGCTTCAGCAAAGGATAACACAGAGGAATACAATTGAATAATATCAATTTTATTGTTCTCTGTGTCATATAGTGAAACATTTTTATTGGAAAGAATAGCATTAATTGCATTGATTGAATCGGATTCATCATAGCCTATGGAAATAAAAGCATCAATTATCTTTTGGAGGTTGTTTTGTTCTTTATCGATCCATATTTCCAAATCAACAGTTGCCCTTATATATCCGTAAATACCAACAGCATATCCGCCAACAATCAGATATTGCACAGAAAACTCCTGAAAGGCTTTCAGCAGCTTTTGATGAAAGGCAAGCAGGTTCATTCGCTTAAAAATAAAGTATAGGTATCGGCTTCCTCTCCGGCGTTTGTTTGTCTGAAACAATCCGATAATTCATGTGCTTTTATCCAGCATTGTTGAGGAGTCATTTCAGCATAGCTGTCAAGCATGGCTTTTTCAGACTCTTCGTAACTATTATAGATCTCTATTCTAATGCTTTTCATTTTCACCGCTGAATCACATTATTGTTTTAATAATTCATATAGAACCCCTTCCTTCAGGGCAAAATTCGATTGAATGATCCGGTGCAGTTTGAGTTTACTCATCAGGAACTTGACCAGTAGTGAGGCCGGCACGATGATCTCGAGCCGGTGCGATTCCAAGCCTTTCATTTGCTTTCTTTCTTTCAAGGTGGAATTGATAAGCCGCTGGTATAGGTTCTCAAAATCGTTAAGGTCGATCTCATTGGCCTCAGGAAATACGGCGGTTTCCGTTTCCGTTCTGGAGTCATCCTCACGGATCATTGCGGTGAAGGTTTCAAAAGAACCGGAGGCCCCTACCAGGGTAGTAATCTTATGCTTCCTGAATTCCTCAAAAAGATCAGCCATCCTTTCTTCCAGGTAATTTGAAATGAATTCAATCTCTTCAATGGTAATGGGATCAGAAGGCCTGAATTTTTCAACCAGGCGGGTCATTCCCAGGGGATAGCTTTTTTTCCACCATATCTGGTTGTTGTCGGCAATGATCACTTCATTGCTGCCTCCCCCGATATCCAGGATAAGGTATTTCTCATGGTCAAGGGAAACAGCCTGTTTAACGCCGTAATAGATGAGTTCGGCTTCGCGTTCACCGCTGATGATTTCAACTTCAATCCCGAATTTGTCACGGATGGTTTTTAAGAACTGATCACTGTTCCGGGCGGTTCGAATGGCAGAAGTCGCATAAGCAACGATTTTTTCAGCTTTCAGTACGGTTGACTGCTGCAGGTGTTTTTCAAGGGCATTTAATCCCCGTGTTATGGCATCCGGCCTGATCTCTTTTTTGTCTATTCCACCTTTTCCCAGCTTTACAGGCAGCTTGGTGCTACTGAGGATCTGATATTCTTTGTTATTGCCGGTTTCGGCAACCAGCATGTTGAAGGTATTCGTGCCAAGGTCGAGTATAGCAATGCGCATAAAGAAGGATCGGATTATCAAACAAGCTAAAGTACAGTTTTTTCCATATTTAAAAAAAACAAATTATTGAAATCCTGATTACTGTGAACTGTGAACTAAAAAGAGTTTGAAAATTTGAAGATTGAGTCCAATTCAAAAAAACAAAGATAACCTGATCCGGCGCATACGCTGGTGAAAAGTTTTAACCACTAAAACACCAAAGGCACCAAAGAATACAGCCTATTGCTGGCAAATGATGCCCTGTATTTTTAGTGTTTTGGTGCTTTTGTGGTAAAAATATATTGCTTTTTTTATAGTAGATTCTTAACTTTTATACTTGATCCACTTCCACAACTCTTTGTATGATACCTTTTTACCGTACATCAGGATGCCGGTACGGTAGATCTTGGCCGCAAGCCAGGTGGAAGCCATAAAAGTCAGCACCAGCAATATAACGGAGGCCAGTATCTGGGGTGCCGGCGGTATGCCAAAAGGTATCCTTGCCATCATTACAATGGGGGAAGTGAACGGAATGATCGAAAACCAGATCGCCAGCTTGCCTGATGGATTCAGAAAAGTATTGATCATGATCAGCAGTCCGATGATCAATGGGATTGAAACCGGAAACATGAATTGCTGCGTATCGGTTTCATTATCCGAAGCAGCCCCGATGGCTGCAAACAATGAACCATACAGAATATATCCTCCCAGAAAATAGAAAAGGAAAGCTCCGATGATGAGGAAGAAATTTACACTTCCGAGTTGCTTGAAAATGTTGTTTACGGCATCATTTTTTGCAGCATCATCAAGCGTTGGAGGCTGGACCTGTCCGGCTTCCATCACGCTGCCCGGCGCAACCTGTTCGGTCCTGGTCACCGGGGTATCTGATAAAAATACCTGCTGCGCAACGGCAGAAATCCCAAAGGTCAGGATCAGCCACGCAACAAATTGTGTGAGCCCTGTCAGTCCTATTCCGGCAATCTTTCTCATCATAAGCGGGAAGGGAGTAACGGAAGAAATGATGACCTCCACGATGCGGCTTGTCTTTTCCTCCAGCACACCGCGCATTACCTGGGAACCGAACATAAAAATGAACATGTAAATAAGAAATCCTGCTGCATATCCCAGCCAGCGCTTTACATCCGTTGCATCCTCTCCGCCCTTCTGCCAGTTTTTCCAGTCAATGCGTTTCAGGTTCACTTTGGTTTCAAACGACTGAATGGCATCAACCGGAATATTGTTGACGATAAGTTTATTGTCAAACAAGTGCTTTTCAATGGCTTTGGCAATGTGCATCTCCATACCCAGTGAAGGGGGCTTCCGGTAGTAAAAATCAACCGTTGATTCCCTTCCTGCCGAGATCAATTGCTGGCCAAGAAAAAGTATGCCATCATAAGCACCTCCTTCATAGGTTTTTAAAACATCCTGCAGCCGTGTGTCGTTGAGATACACGAACTTCATATTCTCCTTATCGGGAATGACATCTCTGAAAAACTGCAGGGAATCGGGAACCGGCCTGTCAAAGGCGTCATATTCCACAATGGCAATGGTTTTAACATCGTTATCCTCAAGGGTGGTCAGCCGGCTGGGAACGATCATGAGGGCAGCAAAAAGAACAGGGCCCAGCAGTGTCATCAGGATGAATGACTTTTTCCTCACGCGGGTGGTATATTCTCTGGCAATGATCAGGAGTATCTTTTTCATGGGGCAGGGAGGATTAATTTTTTTGGGATTCGACTACATGGATAAATACCTCATTCATGCTGGGAATTACTTCATTGAATGAAGTGACTTCAGCAAGCGGCAGGATGCGCCGCAGGATCTCATTGCCGGAGAAGTCCTTCTTTGCCCTGATTCTTAATACAGTGCCTGTCCTGCTTTCACTATGGTAAGCCAGCTCAAAGTCTCCGTTCATCAAGGGCTTGATCCCGTCAGTATTTCCTTTAAGTCCAACCTCAAAAAGGTTCGACTTATATTGCATGCGGATATCATGAACTCCTCCTTCAAGGATGGTCTTAGCCTTGTTGATCAGCGTAATATTGTCGCACAATTCTTCAACCGATCCCATATCATGCGTTGAGAACAGGATGGTGGCCCCCTGTTTTTTCAGGTCCAGGATTTCATTCTTCAGCAGGTTGGTGTTGATGGGATCAAATCCGCTGAAAGGTTCATCGAAAATCAGGAATGCAGGCTGATGCAATATGGTCACGATAAACTGAACCTTCTGCTGCATGCCCTTGGAAAGTTCTTCCACTTTTTTGTTCCACCAGGCTTGTATCTCGAATTTCTCAAACCAGTATTTCAATTTAACGAGGGCATCGTGTTTGCTCATTCCTTTGAGTCTTGCCAGGTAGACAGCCTGTTCCCCGACCTGCATCTTTTTATATAACCCCCTTTCTTCGGGCAGATAACCGATATGTACTATGTCACCGGAAGTAAATTTTCTTCCCTTGAAGTACAATTCACCTTCATCGGGGGCTGTTATCTGGTTGATGATCCTCAGGAGGGTGGTTTTTCCGGCACCATTGGGCCCCAGAAGGCCATAAATAGTCCCTTCGGAAATGCTCATTGAAACATGATCCAGGGCCACTTGCGAGGAATATCGCTTTACGATATCACGGACGGCAAAGAATTCGTTATTGGACATGATGATGAAGAAGAAGTTAGAAGTTAGTAGTTAGAAGCAAATGTTGAGCTTATTGTACCTTAATTACCCAAAGAAAAAGCAATGATAAAAAATTTTAACTGTTTTTTCTTTTTCTTCCTACTAAATTCTAGCTGCTAACTTCTAACTACTTCTTATTCAAAATAATTCTTCATCCGATCAAAAAATGTATTATCGACCTTTCCCTTTATCGGTTTGAAATTAGGAGATTCATCGAGTTTCTCCAGTATTTTTCTTTCTTCTTTTGTAAGGTTCTGGGGAATATACACGTTAATGCTGACAAGCAGATCTCCGTGTCCGTAACTATTTACCTCAGGTAATCCTTTGCCCCTTAACCTCAGGATTTTTCCGGGCTGGGTACCGGCCTCGATTTTTATCTTGACCCTTCCGTCGATGGTGGGAACTTCAATCTGGCCTCCCAGTGCTGCCTGTGCCAAAGAAAGGTTAAGATTATACAGCAAATCATTTCCTTCCCTGACAAGATCAGGATGTTCTTCCTCCTCAATGATGACCAGCAGGTCACCATTAACACCGCCGCGTCTTGCCGCATTTCCTTTGCCGCTGACAGCAAGTTGCATTCCTTCGGCAACGCCGGCAGGTATTTTGACAGGAATGACCTCTTGTCCCCTTACCACACCCTCGCCGGCACATTTGTGACATTTTGATTTTATTATTTTACCCTGTCCCTCGCAGGAAGGGCAAACCTGTGTTGTAGACATCTGTCCCAGAAAGGTGTTGGTCACCCGGGTAACATGCCCTGAACCATGACAGGTGGTGCAGTTAGTGTAAGCATTTCCTCCTGTCGCACCGGTGCCGGAACACTCATCACAGGCAATATATTTTGATACTTTCAGCTTCTTTTCAACCCCTTTTTCTATTTCTTCAAGGTTAAGCTTCACTTTTACCCTGAGGTTGGTCCCCTTGCTTACCCTGCGTCCGCTCTCCCGCGTCCTTCCGCCAAAACCGCTGAATCCGCCGAAACCGAAATCACCGAATATATCGCCAAACTGGGAGAAAATATCCTCAATGGTCATGCCATGTCCGCCATAGCCTCCGTTTGCACCGCTGACGCCGGCATGCCCAAACTGGTCATATCGTGCACGTTTCTGCTGGTCACTCAATATTTCATAAGCTTCCGCAGCCTCCTTGAATTTTTCTTCCGCTTCTTTGTTCCCCGGATTCCTGTCAGGATGGTATTTCAATGCCTGCTGACGGTATGCCTTTTTGATTTCCTCCTGAGATGCCCCTTTGGAAACTTCAAGTATCTCGTAATAGTCTCTTTTTGCCATTCGCTGACAGATTGTTAAAAATAAATGACTGCATGAGGGTTCAGGAATATGGGCTTTATCATGCTTTGGTTCGTTCTGTTGTTATTCTCCCACAACCACTTTTGAAAAACGTATCACTTTTTCATGCAATATATATCCCTTCTGGACCACATCAATGATTTTGCCTTTTTGCTCTTCTGCAGGAGCCGGAATGATAGCCACTGCCTCATGAACATCCAGATTAAAAGGTTCATTGAGCGCCGGTATTTCCTTTATCCCCTGCTGTTGAATAAAATCTTTGAAATTATTATAAATCAGCACCACTCCCTCTTTTAACGCGTCAACATCATTGGCCTGATCCATCGCTTTCAGTGCTCTTTCAAAATTATCAATGACCGGCAGGATTTGCTTCAGTACTTCATCACCGGCAGTTTTGATAAGTTCGGCCCTTTCCCTCAGGGAGCGTTTCCGGTAATTGTCGAATTCAGCACTCAACCTGAGATACTTGTCATGAAGTTCGTTATATTTTTCTTCACTGGCTTTTAGCGCTTCCTTTGCCTTATCTTTTTCGGATTCCTCTTCTTTTTCATGAACATGCTTCTTTTCGGCATGGTGCATTTCCCCTTCCGGTTTGACCGTGTGTTTTGTTTTAGCCTGCTTCTTTTCTGTCTGTTCTTTGCTCGTCATGACAACAAATCTAAAATTAATTTTTATTCCCTTGAATGCTCAAATTGCCTGCCAAGGTTGAAAAACCGACAAATTGACATGAATCCGAAAAATATTTGGTTATCTGGTGATTTGGTGATTTAATTTCCGTATTGTCTTTAGTCTTTTGTCTTATCTTAAATCTTGATTCTTGATTCTTGGTTCTAATAAAAAAAGCTCTCTGCAATCCTGTCATTGCCTGAGAGCTGGTACATTTTTTGGTAGCCCGTAGGGGAATCGAACCCCTGTTACCAGGATGAAAACCTGACGTCCTAACCCCTAGACGAACGGGCCATATTCAATCGCTCATTTTTGGGATTGCAAAAATAAAATAAATTTCATTCCTTCCAACAGGATTCCCCATTTATTTTTCTATCCCTTACTGTCTGCAACAAGTATGATTACAGCGATCAGGAATATTTCCAGCTGACCCGTATTTCAGTGCACTTATCTCCGCGGGTAAGGGATTTGGTGAAATCAACCTTAACCGAAGATACGCCATGGATTTCCATTGCCTTTTCAATCCAGCCGGCAATCCGGTTTTCGATAACCGGATGGGGTTCCTCAAACTGCGAGATCTGCAGAACAACCCAGTCATCGCCTTTGTCAACAACCTCCATGCTGGAAGGCTGATAATAGGTCGAAAAAATTTTCCCGGCTTTGCTGATAATAAAAAAAGGAGATGCTGCCTTGATGAAGAATTTATAGACACCGGTAAGGCCTGCTTCAGCACTGTGCCTTCCGCATTGCCAGGCGCCTTTTAATGAATCATTATAGAGTATTTCCCCCAGCTTTTCGGTGGGCACTATGCCTGCTTCTTTTAATGGATACCAGTTTGAAGGCAACACTGCATCCGTAAAAATCTTTCGTGAATTATCCGGTAATGATTCCAGCCAGGCCTGGTACTTATCGTTATGATTCTTTTTAATAAATTCAGGAATCGTCTTTACGGCAGAACCTTTAATTTCCATAGGTTTAGTTGTATTAAGTTGGTGATAAATAATTCATGCATATATAGTAAAAAGATCCATCATTGCCAATTAATGGTAATTTCTGTCACCGGATCGCCTTTGGCAAGGGATTGGGTTATTGCTACCCGGGCAGCTTTGATTCCTTGTATTTCCAGTGCCCTTTCAATCCATCCTCCGATCCTGTTCTCAATTACCCCGCTGGGATCTTCAATCAGGGTAATATGGACTTTAGCACTGCCGGACCCTGATTCGGTCAGTTTAAAATCTGCCGGTTTATAAAACGTTGACAGGATACGTCCTCCGCTGGAAACTACCATCCTGGAAGGCGTGGCCATGAGAAAAAACCTGTAAATGCCCTTCAGGGTAGATTCTGCGCCGAATTTTCCGCATTCCCATGAAGCCTTCTTAATATCCCCGTTAAAAACAATCTTTCCCAGCACCTCGGTTGGCAGAATGGCAGACTCATGCAGCGGATACCAGTCCGAGGGCTTTATGGTGCCCTTATGGATTGCTGAGGCAGAGGAAGGAAGTTGAGATAACCATTCATCAAATTTTTCAGGAAATTTAGTTTTCACGTATTCCTGAATAGTCCTGACTACAGATCCTTTAATTTCCATATCTTTTTGGTTTTAGTCTGAATATTAACAAAATTAAGACATTTTACCGGTTAATCTATCCGCAATTCCCTGGATATCAACACCTGAAAAGTTGCCGGAACTCATCATGAGCAAAACAGCTCCGTCCCAGGAAAGGGAAAGAAGATGCTCCTTCAGCTCAGCCGCTGAAGTATAAACGAATAGTTTGTCATTGGCAAAAGCCGCTTTTACTTCCGTTGGTAACAGTTCTTCAAGTCTTTTGTGTGCGATGGTTTCGGGATTATAATAAACCACGGCTTCATCTGCACATTCCATGGTTCCCCTGTATTGCCCGAGGAATGATTTTGAAAGGCTGCTGTAAGTATGCAGTTCAAGGCAGGCAACCAGTTTCCTGCCGGGATATTGTTCTTTTACGGCATCGATGGTTGCTTTGACCTTTGATGGTGAATGGGCAAAATCAAGGTAAACAGCGGTCTCAGCATTGCCGGCCAGTTCCTGCAGGCGTTTTCCGGCCCCCTTAAAGCTTTGAATCGCATTATAAAACTGTTCCGCAGTAATGCCCAGGTTCTCGCAGATAAGTTTTGCGCCGCTGATGTTCTGCAGATTGTGATTACCGAATATGGCAAGCGGCAGTTTTTTATCTCCTGCCAGCAAATATGTTTTTTCCTTTTCCACCTGATAAGCATGGGCTTTATAAGGGATCTTCCGCACCCGGGAAGCGGATTGCTCCACAATCCTTTGCAGGTCCCTGTCTTCCTCATAATAAACCAGCAGTCCGTCATCCGGTATATGGTCGATGAATATTTTAAACTGTTCAACATACAGGTCGTAGGTTGGAAATACATTGACATGGTCCCATGCAATGCCACTGATCAGCGCAAGATGAGGCTGATAAACATGAAATTTTGGCCGCTGGTCGAGCGCTGAGGCAAGGTATTCATCACCTTCAAAAACGGCTATTGAAGCATGGTCATCCAGGTTTACCATATTGTCAAAACCTGCGATCCGCGACCCTACCAGATAGTCAAAATCAATCCTGTTATACCGCAGTACATGCATGATCATGGAAGTAATGGTAGTCTTTCCGTGACTGCCTGCAACCACCACCCGTTTCTTATGACGGGTTTTCTCCACCATGTATTCCGGATAGGAATATACCCGGATACCCAGTTCCAACGCCTTTGCTAATTCAGGATTATCGTTGTGCGCATGCATGCCCAGTATCACCTCATTGATATCGGCCGTGATCTTTTCGGGAAACCAGCCTGGCTTATCCGGTAACAGGCCATGTTCTGCCAGCCTTGAACGGGAAGGCTCAAAGATTTCGTCATCGGAACCGGTCACCCGGTTCCCCTTTTTTCTCAGTGCAATGGCCAGTGCATGCATGGCCGCCCCGCCAATGGCTATGAAATGAATTCGCAACGGTTTCATGTTAAATGCTGTAAGATGGCATACCTGCCTAATTTACATGATTTGGAGAAAATATTATTATCTTTCAAGGGGTTTATATGAACCAACCCGGTTTTTAATGGTTATAACCAAAATACTTTTATCAGTTTCCATTATGAAATCCATGATCATTTCACTGTTTCACCTTTCCACCGTTTCACCTTTTCACGCTATTACATAATCCGTCATACCATTCAAACATCCCTGACCCATGAAGCTCCACGTGATCAATACCGGTAATTTAAAACTCGACGGCGGTGCCATGTTTGGCGTGGTGCCCAAAACCCTCTGGCAAAAAGCATATCCTGCCGATGAGAACAATATGTGCAATCTGAGTATGCGTTGTCTTGTAGTGGAAGCAGAAGGGAGGAAAATTTTAATCGATGCAGGATTGGGAACAAAACAGGACGAAAAATTCCTGGGATTTTATTATCCCAATGGCAGTGACTCCCTTGAAAGATCATTAAAGGCTGCAGGACTGGACCGTAAAGAAATAACGGATGTGATCCTCACCCATCTGCACTTTGACCATTGCGGCGGGGCTGTAGATTATGATGCTGCCACCGGCACTTATAAGCCTGCTTTCCCCCAGGCTGTTTACTGGGTCAGCAGGGATCAGTGGGAATGGGCCATGCATCCTAATCCCCGTGAAAAGGCATCCTACCTGAAGGAAAATATCATACCCCTGTCGGACTATAATTGCCTGCGGTTCATTGAAAATAATACCTTCCTGCTTCCGCAGGTTGAGATACGGTTGTTTTATGGCCATACTGCAGGCATGGCCATCCCCATACTGCATTTGAGCAAAGACAAAGCCCTGGTATACATGGCTGACCTGTTTCCAACCGCCGCCCATATCCCGGTTTCATGGGTTTGCGGATATGATACCCAGCCTCTGGTATCGATGAAAGAACGCGCGGAATTCCTCATGGAAGCCAGTGAAAAAAATTACACCTTGTTTTTCGAACATGACATCCGTATGGAATGCTGCACATTGAAGCAAACGGATAAGGGTATCAGGGCAGACCGAAACCTGTCACTGCAGGAATTCCTGGCATGCTGAAACAATACCCCTATTGGGTATTACATAACTTCCACCAGTCTTTTCAGGAAAGGAAAAAAGGCAATCATAAAAAACACGATACTTAGTCCGGCATCAAGATAAATCCAGATCACAGCCTGGTTATGCTTCAGATAGAAAAGGGAAAAAACCGGGCGCATCAGCAACTGTAATAAGAAAAAGAAGAAAATGCGGGGGCCATGTTCATTAAAATCCCTTGCTGAACGGATACGGCCTCTGACGAGTTCTGAAAAACTGTGTGAAAGGCCCGAGCTGATATCCTTTCCTTCCTTAAGGATTTCCAAAGAGCTGGGTATGGGATAATGATTTTTTGTGGCTGAAAAAGCTGCGGAATATATCATTATTCCCAACAGAACAAGGGTAAGAATAAAATTAATGATGATATAAGGGAAAGATTTGGACCTGTGTAAAAGATAAATCAGCCTTTTCACATTTATTCAACTCCTTCAAGTGCTTTCAGTGTATCCTCCAAAGCCTTTTCCTTTTCTTCCGCGCTTTTGTTTGTTACCTCTATTTCAACCTCACCTTCAAGGTCTTCCAGTAATTCATCCGCATTATCTCCAAGATCTTCCAATACTTCATCCAGGTCACCGTCTTTTTTTATTTCCTGAATCACGCTTTTAAGAATCGGTGAGGCATTCTTAAATGTCAATCCCCAGAAAAAGGCGAAAGAAAATCCCAGGATCGAACAAACCAGGGCTGCAATGATCAGTCCTTTTGGTCCTTTTTGCCGGTTAGCCTGTGAAAGTGCAATTGAGCTCAATACAATACCCACCGCGCCAAAAACCAGGGCAATAAAAAAAGTACAGGGTATTATACCCAGGGGGATGGCCATAATACCCATGACCAGCCCTGCGATGCCAAGGCCTTGTCCGGTTGTTGACTGCTGTTCGTTCATGGTTTCTAATTTCTTACTAAATTAATACTATTCAGCATTTTTCCGATTACCTGAAAGCGGAAAAAATTGTTGTTGCAGAAAACTAATCCAGCAATACCTCAAGGATTTTCCGGGCAGCTACCGAAACGGATGATCCCGGGCCAAAGATGCCGACCACCCCGGACTTATAAAGGTAGCTGTAATCCTGATGAGGTATCACACCTCCCACGATTACCATAATATCTTCCCGGTTCAGCCGTTTTAATTCACCTATAACCTGCGGAACCAATGTCTTATGCCCGCCGGCCAGGCTTGAAACGCCCAATACGTGCACATCATTTTCCACTGCCTGCCGCGCAGCTTCCAGCGGGGTTTGAAAAAGGGGCCCGATATCCACATCAAAGCCGATATCGGCATAGCCTGTGGAAACCACCTTTGCTCCGCGATCGTGTCCATC